>Ga0137458_1000120_pt1 | contig 10502 bp, 5 predicted proteins | sample EasRivERMGT642_2_FD_102311 | JGI IMG/M metagenome (GOLD analysis project Ga0137458, IMG submission 102311) | Soil microbial communities from meander-bound floodplain in the East River, Colorado, USA - East River MetaG ERMGT642_2 | ecosystem: Environmental > Terrestrial > Soil > Floodplain ... | reverse complement strand
TTGAGAGAAAGCTTTTCTGCTCGCTCTTGTGCTAGTTTGAAAACTGCTTTGAGTTCATCAGTGGCCATAGTGCTCCCTCTTTCTTGATCCTATGATACATTATAACGTGATGGGGCTGGGCTGCCCAATGGCAACCTGAGTGCCTCTCTGCTGGGGAGATCTTGGCAGACTTCCAACTGAAGTCCTAGCGCTGCAGCCCTCACTGTGGCCCTCTTCCTGTCAGATCCCCGAGGAGAATCCTGAGTTCCTGTTCTGGACGACCATGGTTCCTCATTTGCTCCTCAAGGACACCTTGGAACTCTGCTGATAGTCGGTTCTCTTGTGGCTCCAATTCGCGATAATCTCGGAGAACAGATCCTCGCAACTCTAGCAGTTGATGCCGAAGCTGTACCCACGAAGGCTGTTCACTGAGCACATCCTCAATCCTTTGCCGCAGTTGCTCTCGCAGCCGCTCGCGTGGGAGCCCCTCCAGCTCCTCACGCACTACCGCCTTCTCTCCTTGTAGTCGTTGTTCCTCAGTCCGCTGCGCCTGCTGAAGCCTGCGTTCATCCTGCAGGACTCCCTCGAGTACTTCCCGCGGTAGCCGTATTTCCTGCGATCTCTGGTCTCCTTGTGGTCCCTGCCGGAGGATCTCTTGTAATCTCTGCTGTCTCTGTTGTTGCTCCCTTCGCATTTGGACCTCTTGCGGGCTCTGTATCCTTTGTAAGGCTCCTTGTAGGAATTGCTCCCTTTCCTGTAGCTCGTCCCGCCGTTGCTCCTGCCACCGTGTCCAGGATTGATCCTGTGCCCGGCGCTGTTCCTCAGCCCTAATCTCCGGTCTCATTCGCTCCTGTGCTCGTCTCTCTTCCTCGGCGCGAATCCGCTGTCTCGTACCTTCATTACTTAATCGTTGTTCTGGTGTTTGTCGCGGGAGATTTGTCAAAAGATCGTCCATCAATTCTTGCAGAGTATTCTCTCGTGCTCTCGACTCTTGCTGTGCTTGGTCATGCTCTTGCTGTGCATTTCTGAGTTCTCCTTGTGCTAAGATGCGTTCTCTCTGTGCTAGGTCGCGCTGCTGCTGTGCCTCTCTCAGTTCTCCTTGTGCTAAGGTCCGTTCTCTCTGTGCTAGGTCGCGCTGCTGCTGTGCCTGCCTGAGCTGTTCCTGAGTGCGGTTGCGCTCTTGCTGGAATTTTTGCCGTTCCTCTTGCCTTATATTATCTTCTTTTGTCCTCATTTCCTGTTCCATTACCCTTCGCATCCTATCCAACAGTTGGTCCATCGTGGAACTCTCTCCCTCAGATCGGGTCTGCTGTTCTCTTCCCTTTCCCCGTTCAGAGGGTCTTGACTCACCAGTCCTGCGAGATGATGAAGCTTCATTGGAGGATGTGGTTGGTGCGTTGTTTAAGATGATCAGTGTGCTATCTATCGCGTTACGCACATCACTGTCAATCTGCGGATCTGAGCGTATTTGTATTAGTTCATTGGCAAAGGCTGATCCACAGCCTGACAATCCAATCGCCTTTGCTGCACCACCACGCACAGAAGAATTTTCTTGCGTATCACGAACTATTCGCATCAATTCATTGGCAACGTCAGATCCACAGCCTGACAATCCAATTGCCTTTGTTGCGCCACGACGCACCCAAGAATTTTCTTGCGTATCACAAACTATTTTCATCAAGTCACCGGCAAAGTCTGATCCATAGCCCGATAATCCAATTGCCTTTGCCGCACTACGACGCACCAAATAATGTTCTTGCGTATCACAAACTATTTTCATCAAGTCATTGGCAAAGGCTGATTCACAGACTGACAATCCAATTGCCTTTGTTGCACCACGACGCGCATAATAATTTTCTTGCGTATCACAAACTATTTTCATCAAGTCATTGGCAGCGTCAGATCCACAGCCTGATAATCCAATTGCCTTTGCTGCACCATAACGCGCATAAGAATTTTCTTGCGTATCACGAACTATTTTCATCAAGTCATTGGCAAAGGCTGATCCACAGCCTGACAATCCAATTGCCTTTGCTACACCACCACGCACAGAAGAATTTTCTTGCGTATCACGAACTATTCGCATCAATTCATCGGCAACATCTGATCCACAGCCTGACAATCCAATTGCCTTTGCTGCACCACGACGCACCCAAGAATTTTCTTGCTTATCACGAACTATTAGCATCAAGTCATTGGCAACGTCAGATCCACAGCCTGATAGTCCAATTGCCTTTGCTATACTATAACGCACTCTGGAGTTTATGTGACCATGACGAAGCATGTGCAGAATTGCTGGAACAAGCGTTCTGTCCCCGTCTGGTCCAAATGCCTTAGCTATCCCACCACGCAGGCACCAATCGACCTGCCCACTGAGAGACATCCGGGCCAAGTCCTCTGCTCGAATGTCCCTACTTGCTCGATCACCCCCCCACATCCCTCCAGGCAAAATGGGATGTTCGCGCGTCGAGACACGTGCCAGTTGCAGCTTTTCAAGAGGCGGCTTGCCATTCTCACCAACCGCTCTCTCGTTCTTGTGAGGAGATGCTGGGCCTTTCCCTTTGTCCTGGGCACGTGAGGGGACGGAGGAGGCATCTTGCCCCTGTGAAGAGGTGGGACGGAGAAAATCCCGAGGTTTCGTCCTCTTGTCTGTGTGATCCGAACTTTCGTCAAATTGTCTCTGGCTTTTATCGATCGGCACCGTCTCTTTTCCCTTTCAATACGTCTCGAGAAGAGTTCTTTCAAATCAAATGAAAAAAGCACACCTCGGCTGCTAAGAGTCACATGTTGCAGGCCAGTGCAGGCGGGTGGGTATGCCATGAAGTGGGAGAGGGATGCTTGAGTTTTGAAACTGGCCACCTTTTTTCAAGAGGCTTGAATCGATACATTTCTTCTTTGCCTATTCACTTAATACATTTTTCATCAACTAATTCATTTATAAAGCAGTGGAGAGATGAACCCTGGCTGTCAGGTGAGAGTTGAGAGCCTCTCAACTCCTTCACGAGACCATTTGCCATCCATGCATTCACTATCACCAATGATAGCATTACAAAGACAATTATTGCAAGGGGCCCGGCAATGCTGCAATGCTGCCGTATCCAGTGCAGAATTCTAAGGGATGTTATACCGTCTATACAGCATCATCGTGAGAGGTTGTCAGGGCAACTCTTTTTCAAAGCAGGGAGATTTTATGATCATGTCAGGTAATGTATCCATGATGCGGAAGCATATGCAATCAAGCGGATGCTCTGGCCCACTTTCAACTGTTGATCGCGAGCAATGCAGGTGCAAGAGAGAAATTGTCCCTGCTTCCCCCTAGCAAAAACGCTCTCCAATTAGCTATGCTTAACAGAGTAGGTCTGCTCTACACTTTATCAAATGGCAGATTACCACAGTGTACGCGGTGAGTTGAACATCTCTTTTATACTAGAAACAAGTAGTCAATGAGGGTGAATATGCAAGAGCAAAAGCATAAAAATAAGACAAAGCTATGTAAAATGCGTGTGACTGACGAACATGAACAATGGCAACGGAGTATCTCTCAGTCAGCTCATCGTCTATCAAAGCGTGAATCCATCCTGATACGGGCAATACAAATCAGTATATTAGATGAGCGGCTAAAAGATCTAAACGGCTACGATGAAGTTATGTGGCACCTGATTACGCGCATGAAGAAAAAGCCTGAGTTACTCCAATGATGCTTTGTTTATTGTGAGCTACTCTTCTTTGGTATCAATGCTTGAAAATGTGCATTTTGTAGATGCAAATAGATCGGAGCCTTCCCATTGGTACTGGGTATCGCTTCCCATACCCATTTGCGGCCGTTAGAGTCTTGCACACGCACCACAATGCCGCGGTCGGTATCAAGCTTTTGCTGATGGCGCAGCATGCCGATGGCGGCCATCCCACTCCCATCGGCTAGATCAAGCATCGAGCCCCTTTGCTCTCCAAGATTACGGTCTATATCAACTCTCACTGGCTTGATCATTGCATCTACCTCTTTTTTCTGTGTATATGGATCGTAGCCATATGCCCTCAGAACAGCATAAAGTAGGCAATTCAGGTTATCGCCTGGGATATTCACCTGTTCGAAATTAGCATCAAGTTGTTTTAAAATTTTATCACGCTCGTTCGCTTCTTTATTGCCCCATTCTCTTTTCGCATCTTTTGATTTACGATGATTTGCAGAATTTTCCCCCTCTTGATGACTGGGATGTGCACCCTTTGTCTCTATGGCTTTGGCAACCTGGACTGGCTCGCTGACAGAGACCACAATACCTTCTCTATTTTTAGCCTTCTGTCCATGCATTTGTTTGTCTTCCACTTGATCAGCAAGGGTCTTCTGCCCAGACTTAACGGAATCAGTAGGCTTTACTACCACACTATGCTCTATTTGGTCACTACTCACAATGCCAGGAAAATCAACTTCAATCTTTGTTCCAGGCAATGCCTGCCCACCCTCTCCCCGAGACTTCTTAACAAGTTCTTCATTGTCAGTAATCAAGACTTTTGGCTCAGGCCCCTCCGTTTCTACTTTGATCGCATATACCTTTGGAAGATGCCATTTGACTTTATCAATCCCGCCTCTGTCAATCCTGTCAACTGCATCATTCAATGATATAGCTTTATTTGCACCAACATCATCTTTGTTACTGGTAATATGGAGTTGGCCACCCTTCTCAAAGGCGTAAAGTTCTCCATCTCGTATCTTTGTCAACTGAGTTTCCGTTCCATTTCTACCCAAGAACTTTAATAAATCATCTTGCTTCATGATTTCTTCGCCTAATTTGATATATGCAAGTGTTTTGAGTGTATCAGTCGCTTTCTGTGTTTGATCACAAGCATCGCCTTTTGCCCTATATGACCGATGAGCTTCATAGTCTTTAATTGTTGAGTCCCAGTACGACCGAGATTTCTCATATATTTTGCCCATCTTCTCTTGTAGAGAAGCTTCTGGTGTTGTACTACCTAATGCGTTGGAGTTGCGAGCTTCTTCCATTGGACGTTTACCTCCAGAACTGTTCTTATCTAACATACGCAACGGCTGTTCTTCTTGATTGCTTACTTTATCAGGCAGATTAAATCGTACTCTTTTTTTTACCCTTCCTACATTTTTCACATTTTCCCTAGTAGTTTTGAGGATTCCTCTTATTCCTGCAGGATTATACATATCTATTACCACCTCTGTGAAGATGCTGAGTAAATGCTTATTAAATGCGTTTTTAAACTAAATAATTTTAATCTAGAGAGAACAATCTACACAAAATCTATAGCTGGTCACCCTTCAATAACCTGTCATTGAGTACAGTATACTACACATTTGCCTACTTTTTTAGGGGAAAAGAGGGACAAACAGGGCTTTCGATAGGTTCAACCAGCCAATGCATGTAATGGAAAGAGGGAGGCTTAGGCTCCGTGACACTTCTTGTACTTTTTGCCGCTCCCACATGGGCATGGATCATTGCGTCCCGCTTTTCCTATTCCATTGGGATGGGATGCTGCCGCTGTATTTTGCTTGCTCGAACTACTATGGGCACGATGTCCGCCCGTGCTATTCTTGCGCCCCGGCTGGCTTTTTGCCCGCTCGCTAGATGCATCACTCTTGGCCTGTCCACTGGCTTTCGCAAGTTCGTCAGCGTTGGTGCTAAGATTTTGTGGTATCTTATGCTGAGGTTCTGGGCGGTGAAATGTGATTGTAATTCCGTCTCGCAGCAAATTGAGCAGTGCATCAACGGTGTAGTGCTGGATCGCCGCCTTTAGTTCGTCAAACATGCTGTAAGCTTCGTTCTTAAACTCGACCAACGGATCACGCTGCCCAATGGCACGAAAGCTGATACCTGCCCGCATCAGATCTAGAGCATCGATATGATCCATCCACAAACGATCGAGAGTCTGGAGCAGGTAGCTACGCTCGAAGTCGCGTTGCAGATCTACACCCTCCATTCCTAGTGCAAGGGCCTGACCCTTCAATTCCTTACCACTTTGCTCATAGTGCGTGATCACTAGGTCGGTCATCTGGTGCGTGATCTTCTCACGTGTGGCGGCATGGATGTTCTCTGGCACCATCTCTTCGGGGACCGGCACCCACGTCTCCAGGACTTTGAAAAGAGTCTCCAATTCTTCCTCCTCAGAGACCATGGGAGCCGGAATACACCTATTGATGACTTTGCTCACTTCATTGCGCATCATGTGCAGGATGCGCTCATGCATATCATCATGTTCGAGTACAGCGCGACGATCGGCAAAAATCACTTCGCGTTGCTTGGCGATCACATCGTCATACTCGACAACATTTTTGCGGATATCAAAGTTGTAGCCTTCTACTCTAGTCTGGGCATTTTCGATGAAGCGTGAGACTAGCCTGCTCTCTAAAGGCATGTCTTCTTCCATTCCAACCCGTTCCATCATGCCTGCTACCCGATCGGCAGCGAAACGGCGCATCAATTCATCGTCAAGGGCCAAATAGAAACGCGACGAGCCAGGATCTCCCTGGCGTCCCGCACGGCCACGCAACTGGTGATCGATGCGGCGTGATTCGTGCCGCTCGGTGCCGATGATATACAGTCCACCCAATGCGACAACGTGCTCATGATCCTCTTTGCACTCACGTATCTTCTCCTGGAAGAGTTCATCCTTCTCCTGATCGGTCATGTTCGCAATATATTCCTGAATGGCCTCTTCCTTCTCCGTTCGCTCGTTCTCAGTCTGTTCTAGCATGTCACGGATATAGTCAACTCGTTCGGCATATTTGCGTGCAATGCTCTCTTTGAACCCGTCTGGATTGCCGCCCAGCAAGATATCTGTCCCACGACCTGCCATATTGGTTGCGATGGTCACGGCACCGCTGCGCCCAGCCTGGGCCACTATTTGTGCTTCCTGCTCGTGATGTTTTGCGTTGAGGACGTGGTGAGCCACACCCTCCAGTTCGAGCAGATGCGAGAGCACTTCGGAGATCTCAACAGAGGTAGTACCCACGAGCACTGGCTGGTCTTGCTCATGCAGTTCTTTGATTTTCTGGACGACAGCCCGAAACTTTGCCTGTTGACCCCGGTAAATCAGATCCGGCAGGTCCTGGCGAATTCTCTGCTTGTTTGGTGGAATGACAACGACATCCAGTTCGTAGATTTTATGAAACTCTTCAGCTTCAGTGATCGCCGTACCTGTCATGCCTGCTAGCTTTTCATACAGACGGAAGTAGTTCTGAAAGGTGATTGTGGCCAGCGTATGATTCTCACGCTGGACTTTGACACCTTCTTTGGCCTCGATTGCCTGATGCAGCCCTTCGCTATAGCGGCGTCCTGACATCTGACGACCAGTGAATTCATCAACGATGATCACTTCACCGTCCTTGACGATATAGTCCTTGTCGCGCTTGAAGATGACCTGTGCTTTAATCGCACTCTCCATATAGCGTGTCAGGTTCATATTAGCTTCGTCATAGATGTTTTGGACGCCTGCTAGCTGCTCGATCTTATCAATACCCTCCTCAGTCAACATCACGGCACGCGTCTTCTCATCGACGGTATAATCCGTTTCCTGTTTGAGTTGCTTGGCCCAGCGGGCAAATTTTGCATAATGATCGGTCGATTCTTCGCCCTGACCTGAGATAATGAGGGGGGTACGAGCCTCGTCAATCAGAATATTATCAACCTCGTCAACAATGGCAAAGTGCAGCTCGCGTTGGACCATCTGATCAATAAGGTTTACCATATTGTCACGCAGGTAATCAAAGCCAAATTCGTTGTTGGTCCCATAAGTAATATCTGCCTGATATGCGGCACGGCGTTCAAGGGCCTGCGGCTCGATGGCATTGACGAGCACACCGACCGTCAATCCCAAGAATGTATAGATCTGACCCATCCACTCGGCATCACGATGTGCAAGATAGTCGTTGACAGTCACCACATGCACACCTCGACCTGTCAATGCATTTAGATAGACCGGGGCTGTTGCCACCAACGTTTTCCCTTCGCCAGTGCCCATCTCCGCTATCTTGCCCTGGTGTAGAACAGTGCCACCAATCAACTGCACATCATAGTGGCGCATCTTGACTTTACGCCAAGCAGCCTCACGAACCACCGCAAACGCCTCTGGCCGCAAATCGTCAAGTGTCTTGCCCGCCTTATAGCGTTTTGCCATCTCGGGGGCCAATTTGTCCATCGCATCGGCCCGGATCACCACAATTTCCGGCTGTAAGTGCTTTAAAATAGCAGTCAGGAGTTGCTCGAAGTGTACACGGGCACCATCATCTGTACCAACCCAGCTATGACTCTCCTCAAAGCTGCCCCAGATGGTTGCAAAGGCCTCATCTAACACTTCTGCATTGACCTCTTTGAGAACTGGTTCAACTTCCTTGAGCAATGTCAGCGTAACTTGTTTCGGATTGTCGGACTTATGGGGCCATTGCTGACGTTCCTCAGCCAGATCCATAGCCATCATGACACGGTGAGCAAGCAGTGGAGGGTAAAGCATTTCGTAGGATCGCTCAAAACATTCTGACAGCGTATCCGGCAAACGATCTTTCAGGGCTATTTCTGGTTCATGGCGCTCTAGCTTCTGGCGAAACTCAACCACAGCCATCTGCAACTGCTGATCATCGCATTGTGTCGCGAGCGGGTCAACTTCGTGCAAAGCTTCACGAAAAAGCCTGACCAGCTCCTCTTGCAGAACTTGTCCACCTTTGAGATAGAGACACAGTTGTGAACGAAACTCTGTTGTTTTGGCACTGAGTTCTTCATCAGTGAGTGCTTTGATCTTCGGCTCAAGTTCACTAATCTCATCAATAAGCGGCCGAATAGCCTTTAAATCCCTTTTATTAGGATCACCCAGGATCTTTGCTAGCAGTTGCATAAAAACATCTTACTCCTCACTGGTTGCTTCCTGTAATGTTAGCTAGTTTACCATCGGAAATGCGAAAAAGAGCTGTGCATATGAGAGAGGATACCTTTCACTAAGTGCTACGTAGCGCGGCCCTGCTTGTTGCAAGATCTTTCACTGCGCCCCCTTGTAAACTGCTTAGTCTCAATGATATCATGGTTTCATGCCAATAGCACGCTTGTATAGCTTGAGATTCATGCTAAAATTGTTTGAACATTTCAGATAGTTCAAATAGATGCAGCACGAGTAAAGCAAGAAAGGCTTTTTTTATGAGAATACTTGTCACCGGTGGAGCAGGTTTCATCGGATCACATATCGTTGATCACTATATTGCTGCAGGGCACGAAGTTGCGATCGTTGACAATATGTGGGCTGAGGGTGGGGGAAACGAGATGAACCTCAATCCACAGGCTCAGTTTTATCAGGCAGATATCACCAATGATGCCGAACTGACAGAGATTTTCGACGAGGTCATGCCGCAGATCGTCAATCATCATGCCGCACAACACAGCGTTGCCGTCTCCACAAAAGATCCACGGCTCGATGCCCGTGTTAACATCCTTGGCCTGCTCAACGTTCTGACAAACTGCACACGCGTCAATACACATAAGATTATCTTTGCTTCATCTGGAGCAACCTATGGCGCACCAGCTCAACTCCCACTTGATGAAGAGACCAGCCAGCGTCCAGAGGCTCCCTACGGCATTACAAAAATGATGGCAGAGCACTACTTACACTACTGGCAAGAGGCACATGGGCTGAACTATACGATCCTGCGTTACGGCAATGTGTATGGCCCACGTCAGGACCCCAATGGCGAGGCTGGCGTGATTGCCATTTTCGCCAAGCGTTTCTTGGCTCACGAGGGCGTGCGCATCGATTGGGATGGTGAACAGCGCAAGGATTACGTCTATGTTGGGGATGTTGCGCATGCAAACGTACTCGCGCTAACTCGTGGAGATAACGATATCTTCTGTATTGGGACTGGGCAACCTGTCTCGGTCAACGAAATCTACACAACGTTAGCTCGCATTACTGACTTCAAGCCTCCAATCACCAAAGCACCCCAGCGTCCAGGCGATATCTACCAAGCTTATTTTGATTATAGCAAGGCCGAGCGTCTGCTGGGTTGGAAACCTGTAGTAAGCTTTGAAAAAGGTGTAAAGGCTACCGTCAATTTTTTCAGACAATAGAGACTATATTCGTAACTTCTCAGGTCCGGATCGACAGATCCATGCGACATCTTGCCATCAGATCGAGCCCCTATTTTCTGCCGCCCGCCATACCCCCTGAGAAGTTGCCTGCCATTTCAAGATAGACAAGACACATCTTGCGGTAACAAGCAACTACTACATTTGTTATGCTATTGTCTGCCGCATTGCCTCGATCAATACCTTTGCCACCTCGGGACGGGTGAATTCGCGCGGTGGGATCTCACCGTCGTGCAGCAGTTGACGGACCTTGGTGCCACTGAGAACTACATGCTGCTCATGATCGTGCGGACAGGTCTTGCTCGATGCCATCGCATCACAGACACGACAGAAGAAGGTATGATCAAAGAACATGGGTGTGATTCCCAACTTTGCAGGATCGAAATGAGCAAAGATGTGCTGTGCATCATAGGTACCATAGTAGTTTCCAAAGCC
>Ga0137458_1000119_pt1 | contig 10508 bp, 7 predicted proteins | sample EasRivERMGT642_2_FD_102311 | JGI IMG/M metagenome (GOLD analysis project Ga0137458, IMG submission 102311) | Soil microbial communities from meander-bound floodplain in the East River, Colorado, USA - East River MetaG ERMGT642_2 | ecosystem: Environmental > Terrestrial > Soil > Floodplain ... | reverse complement strand
TCTTGCCTCTCGCCATCTGCTGGGAGAGAAAACCCTTGCGGCTCGCATGCCGCAGGGACGATGGCAGGACGCGCCTTGCTCTCTGGGATGCGGATACCGATGCGGATTGGAACAAGCTTCAAGATGCTGCCAGGCTTTTAGCGGCGGCAGGGTATGCCATGTTGCTCGAACCATCCCCCGCCGCTCGTGGTGGACATCTCGGCACCATCTTTGGTCAAGTACCCCTGGCTAAAGCTCAGGGGCTTGCAGCTCTCCCGAAGGAGGCTGTGATAGGCCGCTTGACTGCGACCCACTAGCTAAGGGTGTACCGAAGCTAGCAAGAGAAGCAATATGCTTGTCTCTTATATTTTTCGAGGCATTGAGGTCAGCATTGAGTTGATAGCCGCATTGACGGCAGAGGAAAAGCGATTGAGAGCGGCGATTGTTGCGAGCTTGGTAGCTACAGCGAGAACACGTTTGACTGGTGTGTCTCGGATCTACCTTGACCACCTGCATACCACGAGCTTCAGCCTTGTAGGCCAGGAAGCTATGGAACTGAGCAAAGCTCCACGAGTGCAGGCGGCGTTTAGACTCGACATTCTTGTTGGCCTTGCCACACCCAATCTTGGACGTTTCTCGAATGTTCGTCAGATTCTCAAGGACAATCGTACTGCCAGGAGTGGCGTTCTGAACAATGCGCTTGGAGAGGACATGGTCATGGTCTCTTCTCTGCCGAAACAGTTGACCCGAAAGCTTTTTCAGGTGCCTTTTGGCAGACTTTGTACCACGCTTTTGAAGCTTGCGACGAAGGCGGAAGATGCGACGTTCCTGCTCTTTCCAACGGCGTTCACCCAAGAAGTGGCGGTTGCTGGTGACGGCTGGGTGGTTAAGACCGAGGTCAACACCAATCACCTCATCGGAAGGGGGGACGTTGGGAGCAGGGATATCTACAACGATATGGAGGAAGTAGCGCCCGTCATGGTAGCACAGATCAGCAGAACAAACCTTGCCACCAACGTACTGGAGAGCGTGTTTGGGAACCGTGAAAGGCATCTCAACACGACCAGAGACCGTTGCAAGAGAGCAGGTCATGGACCGCCATTTCACCCAGTACGAACGGGCATCATAGCGAATAGGAGCGGATACCGATTGTGGACAGCGAACGGGCTTAAACCTGGGAGCAGGTCTCCCTTGCTTCTCAGCTTTGGCTACCTTTTTTGGGTACTGAGCCTCGTGCTTCTTCTTCCACGTAAGAGCAGATTTCACGGCTTCAGTGGCTTTCACACGAGAGGCACAGACCAGTTGGGCCGGAAGATTGGGGAACTGAGCACGCAATGGGTAGTAGGTCGCTTTCTGCAACTCGATGCCATTACTACAACCCGTCTCGAAACCTTGACGGCAGACAGCATTGAAACACTCAGTGTGCTCTTGCATCGTTCGATCAAGGAGAGACCTTTGCTCAGGCGACGGATTCAGTTGTACCACAATTGTTCTGTCCATGCAGACAGTATCTCATATACACACAAATTTGTCAACAGGGAAGAGTCTTCTGTCTGCGGACAGCTTTCTTTCCTCCCCCGCCTGAAGGACGGGGGTCTCCAGAAAGGAATGCTTGATGAAAACGGCACCCTCTATGCCCGCAATGGCAAAGAAAGCGCTCTCGTGCTGCTCGCCTACCAGACCCCTGCCGAGCTGATTCCCCCCTCCCAGGAGCCAGAGCCAGCACCGATGCTCGTCAACGCGACGGCCACGCCGCAAGCCAGCGCAGAGCCAGCGCCGACCATCGTCAACGCGACGGCCACGCCGCAAGCCAGCGCAGAGCCAGCACCGATGCTCGTCAACGCGACGGCCATGCCGCAAGTCAGCGCAGAGCCAGAGATGGATGCCTACTGGCAAAAGAAGTATGGCCACAAGCGCCAGCTCTGGTTTCACTTCCACTCCCGCACTCTGATCACGGCCTATAACGAGAGGACCCCGATCGGCGCTCTGATGGAGTTGGAACGCAATGGCATGATGCTCTCCCCTTCCCGGTCGGAGCGCACCGCCAGCGTGGCACAGATCCCCAACGCCAATGCCTTTATCGACTTCGGAGCCAGCGCTCAACGCTCCAACGGCAAACAGGACGGCGGAGACGCTTTCGAGTTGTCTGCCCGTCTTGAGGCCCGCAACAGCGGCAGGAGTGTTGAGCAGGCCAAGAGATCTCTGCTGGCTGCTGAGGCAAAAGCGCTGATCCTGGGAGCACGCACGGAGATGGAGCGTGCAGCCCGCGCAGGCCAGCTCCCGCCGCAATGGCTCAGCGCTCTGATGTCGGAGGCCGGATGGCGACAGTACTGGCAGCTGCGCCGTGCTGCCGAGCGCTGAGCCATTGCGGCGGCCACAAGATCGTCGCTCTCTTTGAGAGCCTCGACGATGGCTCTTTAGCGGATCTCACCGCTGGCCAATTGACTCTGGATCAGATGGGCGTAGAAACCATGGCGCTGGAGCAGTTCCTCGTGGCTGCCACGTTCTGTGATGGTTCCTTGATCCACTACTAAAATCATGTCGGCATTGCGAATCGTACTCAGACGATGGGCAATGATTATCTGTGTGCAGGGCAGTCGCTGCAAATTCGTCTCAACGCGCCGTTCGGTCACCACGTCCAGACTACTCGTCGCTTCATCTAAGAGGATCACCGAGGGGCAACGCACCAGAGCACGGGCCAGTGCCATCCGCTGACGCTGACCGCCTGAAAGGGCACCTCCTCCCTCCGAAACCTGGGTCTCATAATCCATCGGCATCTTCACAATATCATCGTGAAAGGCGGCCAACTTTGCGGCTTGCACCACATTATCTAACGAGATACCGGGAATATTCATGGAGATGTTTTCTCTGATCGATCCACTGAACATGCCCACATCTTGCATGACGACGCCAAATTGTGCTCGCACTTCACGGTAATTCATGTCATGCAGGGAGACGTTGTCATAGAAGATCTGCCCTTTCGTGGGCAGATAGAGACCAAGCAACAACTTGCCTAAGGTACTTTTTCCCGCTCCACTACGTCCCACAATGGCCACTTTTTGTCCCGGCTCGATCGTCAGGTTCACCGAATGGAAGATCGCTGCGGAATTCAGATCATACTGAAAGCTGACATCCTCCAGGCGAATATGTCCCGTCAGTCGCGGAGGATGCAGCGGTTTTTCTGCCTCTTGTTCCGGTTCGGCTCGCATGACATCGGCCAGACGATCCAGATGGACATAGACTAATTGGATCTGACGCGCCGCACCAATCAACGAACTGATCGGGGCCAGAAACGATGAGGAGAGCGATTGCAAGGCCAACATGGAACCGAGAGTTAAGTTGCCATCCATCACTTCCCTGGCCCCAACCAGCAGAAGGGTCAGTGGTGCCAGAGAAGAGAGAAAGGTTTCCGCGACCACCACCAGGGTCGAGAAGTAATCGCGCTTGACCTCGGCATGCATTTCCGCGAAAAAGAGACCCGCCCAGCGCTCACGTGCCAGTTGCTCGATCCCTGCTGCCTTGAGGGCCGTGATCCCATACAAGACCTCGGTCAGATACCCCAGCGATTTGCTCTGTGCCTCCAGGGAACGCTGCAAGAAACTGAGCAATGGCCGCGTCGTCCCCAGGACCACCAGGATCTCTAAGAGGCCGAAGATCAGCGAGAGGATGGCAAAGAGGGGAGAGAAAATACTGAGAATCACCAGGTAGACCACAATGGAGAGCGAGTCCAGAACGACTCCTATGAGCTGAGCGTTGATCGTATCGCGAATCACCGAGTTACTCTCCATACGGCTGAGAATATCTCCGCTCGAACGGAGCTGAAAGAATTTGAGTGGCAGCGAGATCAGGTGGTCAAAGAAGCCCAGGACCATACTCGTATCCACCATCACCGTCAGTTTGACCACGATCACCGAGCGCACGACTCCCAGCAGGAGTTGGGCCAGCATGAAGATCAGCATCCCCAGTCCGAAGACGTACAAGCCGTTCTGCAGGGATTGGGGAATGATTTTATCCACCACAATCGACGTGGTGACAGGCATCAGTAACCCAAAGATCAGCGAAATCAAGGAGGCAATCAGGACCTGGATGAAGGAGGTCGGAGCCGTCTTGATAATCTTGATCACATATTCGCGCAAGAGCGATGAGCGCGGGCTCCCTTGCCGCTGCGTGAAACCAGGACCCGGCTGAAGCATGACACAGATCCCCGTGAAGCCTGCATCAAATTCTTCTATCGTCAGCTTGCGGCGACCAAGTGCCGGATCCACCACCAGGACGTACTGAGGGTTCCATTTCTCCACCACGATGAAGTGATTGAATTGCCAGTGCACAATCGCTGGCAGGGTCACGTACTCAAAGTTGTCAATGTCGGCTGTGATGGCTCGTACCTGCATCTGATAGCGCCGAGCGGCTTTCACAATGCTCAATGCAGAAAGACCATCTCGTCCGACACCGCAATCGTTACTCACTTCCGCCACACCGGTTTGGTAGCCATAGTAACTCAAGACCATCGCTAGGCAAGCGGCTCCGCATTCTGTCGCACTCATCTGCGTGAGCACTGGGACTTTCCTGCGTGGCAGAATCTTTCTTCCCCAGGCCGCAATGCTCTCATCACGAAATATTTCTAGATCATCTTCGGGCTTGTTGTCCACGCGTAAGACATACGGCTTCCAGGTAATCGCTGCCACATCCTGACTGACACTCTCAATGGCCCGCACTTCCTCCGACAGAGCCTTCCCCCCCTTCCCCTCTTCCTCCGGCAGAGCACTCTTCTGCTCAACAGCTCCTTCTGACAGCGTGCTCTTGCGCTCACCCCCCTCCGGCACCGTCCTCTGCTGCTCCCCTCTGAGCTTGCCTCCCAGCCCAAACTGCCGCAGCCTCAGGGGAGCAGCAGCAACTGGTGCTTCACCAGTTGTATTTTGTGCCTGATCTTGTCTATTACTCATATATCCTCTACTACCCTCAATAGAAGAGAGTGACCTGCCTGAAAATAGCTGTGATGAAGAGCCTTTTCTGCGGTCCTTTCACCTGGCTGCCCCTGTGATCAACCCTCTTTGCCTCTTCTCACGGTCCTTTGCCCCACCCTCCAGGAGCCACACGGCAAAGCCTGAGCCAGCTGGGGGGACAAGAGCTCTTTGCGGACCATGCCTGCTAGTATACCGGAAAGAGCAGGTGGCCACATTGGTCTTGAGATGGATTCCAGGGTCGGTCTTGCTCGCCAGAGCAGGCCCGCTTTTAGGGCAAGAGCTTCCTGGCCTCTCGGCGCGCTTGATCCCACGGTTGCTCCCGACTGGTGAGAGAGTCGAGCCTCTTGAGGCAAAACGAGAGCACTCTCCATCCCAGCAGCGCGCTACACACCCCCGCCAGCAGAGTGCCTGTCCCGTAAAAAGAGGTTCCCAGAGACAAGGTGAGCAGTGTCAGCCCCCCCTTGCCAACCAGCAAGAGGCACACGTACAGGACCGTGACTGGTCGCCTGCCCAAATCGAGCAAGAAGAGCAGCAAGACAGTGGCCAACAGAAACGCCAGGGCTGCCAGCAGCTGTATGCGCAGCAGCAGGACCCAGCGCTCACTCAGACCAAAGAGCGATGCCAGATCCTGTGCGACAAGACACAGAAAGATCGTCACCGCTCCCTGTATCTTGCTGATGGTTCTTATCCCTCTCCCAACCGCCTGCCTCAACTCTTCCTTCGCCTCGCTGATCTGAGCCAGTGTGCCTCTGGCCTGAAGACAGCGGTAGTAGCGACGAACCTGTGGCTGAAAGTCTCTTGCCTGAGAGCGCAGAAAGCTCACCCAGGCAGGAATGGTCGAGAGCAACCCCACCAAGCGCGCCGTCTCATAGGGTGCAAAGAGCCGATAGAAGTCATCAATGATGGCTCCCTGCTCAGACCAGCCAAAAATGAGGCCATCAATGTGCAGACTCAAAGCGTAGAGCGCTCCGATGACAAAGAGGTCCCAGAAACGATGCAAGAAGGTGACCGAGACCAGGCTCACTCCTGAGACCGCCGGAAAGGCTCTCGAGATGGCGAGCAGCAAGACCGAAAGGCAGAGCATCTGCCCCAGAGTAAAGCCCGCTAGGCTTCCTCTCACCCCATAGAGCGCTCCTAAGACCTGGCAAAAAAGCAGTGCGCAGACTGCCCCGAGCAGCAAAATCAGCACCATGCTCAGATACCGCCGGGCCGTTGCCAGAAACGTCACCAGCAAGCTGATCTCTGCTAAGATCAAGAAAAGCGTCGTGATTAAGAAGCGATCTGCTATCTCAAAAGGTGCAAAAATTAAAAAAGGAAGTGCAATGACTGTAAAAGGAAGAATGAGCAAAAGCATGCCAAGACCTGTCGGCATAAAATCGCTTACATCCTTCAAATAGAGTCTCTCAGCTAGGTAGCGCATGATCAGCATTTGCGGACCACTCGCCACCAGCTGGCTGCTCAGCAGAACCGCTATCATGGTGGCCAGCAGCCAGGAGCGCTCATCCGCTCTCAGGTACGGCACGGCCACAGTGCTGAGCACCACCAGGGCCATTTCTCCCGCTACCCAGCAACTGGCTAGCATGACCACTGAAGAGAGAGAGACGGTTGTCGTCGCCAGGGAGGAACCTTGCGCGAGCAGTGCCTGCAAGCGCAAGATGATGGCAGCTCTCACCTGAGTCCTTTCTGGAAGCCCCACGTCGCAAACGAGGGGAAAAAGTGAGCAAGAAGCAGAGAAAAGCGAATGCCGCTTCCTCCAAATGGTCGTTTGCTGAGTTGCAGAACAGGATTGCCTACAAAGCGCTCATGCATGGCAGTATGGTCAGGTAGACGCACATGAGACGAGCAAAGCTTGTCCAATGTGTGGGCAGACTTGTGGCAAGAAGAGGCCTAACAAAGGGTTGCTGTTCCTCTGCCAGAACTGCCATGACACTCTCCATTCTGCTTTGGTGGGTGCCAGAAAGAGTGCGCTGCGAACGTTGCTCATCCGGCAAGACTGGGTGAGCACGGGTGAATTGTCAGATCGCCCTGATGTGTCGGATCGTGAAGCCAAAGCAGCACCTCTGCAAAGAGATGCTCTCCTGGCGGTGGAGTCGAGACACAAGCCCCTCGGATGTATCCAGGGGTCTTTGACCTCCGCTCAATTGCTCAGCAACGAGTCCAGCCAGTTGGAGAGCTCTCCTCCTGCGTAAGGAGAGCCTCCCTCGAGCAGCAGGCAGAGATCAACCTCCATGCCGTGCCTCCCGCGCTGGCCGCATTTGAAACAGCGGCCACCACTCCAGTGCTTGCAACGTCTTTGCAAGCACGCTACTCTGTGCTAACAGGTGCGCTTCCTGGCTCGCAAACCAGTTCCAGCAATGCCTCTCAAAAGCCAGTTCCATCTCCAACAGCACCGCTTCCGGCAAATGGGGCTGCACTTGCTGCGCCCGCTTCACTGACGCGCTTGCCTGCACCAATTCTCCCAGGGCCTGCTGCACATGCGCAAGCCTCATCAACAGGCTGATGTTCTCTTTCTCCTGCTTGAGCAGCTCCTCGAGCAAGTCCGCGGCCTTCTGCAGGTACAGACGTTGACTGGCCTTGTCCAGCAGATGGCTCCTCGCTGATCGCCAGTATTCATCGGCCAGCTTCACCATCGACTCTTTCTCTCTCGGTCTCTCCATCCATCTTCCCAGAGCTGCTGTCAGGTCGCTGCTGAGACTGTCTTCAAGCCGTGCTAAGATCAGCGTGACGTCATGGCGTATCTCAGGCTCCGATGCGCAGAGCTGCCCTTGCAGCAAGCGGATCGCTTCCGGGCTTGCGCAACGCCCTACGTTGGCAAGCGCCGTGCGCCTGCTTTCCAGATCGCTCTCCTCCAAGAGATCGACGAATGGCTCAAGGATCCAGTCCCGAGACAGCCTTGCATGCCTGCTTCTCTCTCGTTCCAGGTACAGTTCTGACCACTCGACTGTCTCTTGCTCTCGCTGGCTCCGCACGCTCATCCCCACCAGCAGTACAAGACTCTGCACCAGCGTTCCCACTGCCGGAAACGTCGCTAGTCCCAGCAGCAATGCTGCCCACACCTGACTCTGCTCACCACGCTTCTTCCCAAGCAGCTGCATGCCTGCTCCCCAGGTGAGCACTGCCGGGAGGTGCCAGAGCAAGACTGGGTGCACGGATCCTTCTAAGAGAGAGATGCCTATCATGCACTCCCCTAGCAATCCCATCACCATCAGGGCCAGACCAAGCCATGACTGCCACTCACGCTTCTCTCCCATTAGCACATCCCCTCTGCTCTCTGCAAAGCCAATCTGCGTCCCCTCTGCCACCTGCGTGGCTGCACTGGCAGAGCAATCACCTTCCCCTCGCTCTCTGCTCTGCGCGAAAAGCTCTCTGCTTCCAGAGCCAGTCTCATGAAGTGCAACAGCGCTCCCAACAGGCGCTCCGCTGCCGGGGAAAATTGGCCGACGGGCAGCTCTGCAATCACGAGCACTGCGCTGATCTCTCCGTTCGCCTCAATGAGCGGACCCGCTAGCACTGCTCTCTCCCCTCCCTGCCCATCGCGTCTCGTGCAGGCCTGACGACCCCGCAACACCTGCTCAATGATGGGATCGTTCACTTCCAGCCGCCTCTGATAGCTGTAAGAGGACCGCTCGCTCTCTGCAAGCGCTGAGAGCTCCAGACATTGATCCTCTTTGCTATACAGGGCGCACGAGTTGGCCCCAACCACTCTGAGGATCGTCTCGAGCAGCACCGCTTCTCGCTGCTGCCCACTGCTTTCCCACAATGCCGTTAGCTTCGTGCTCAGTGTCGTCAGCGCCGCTGGAAACCCATCACTCTGTCTTTCGAGCGCTTCATGAATGGCTAGCAAGGTCTCATAGCTCCTACTACGCTGTTGCAGCAGTGCCCTCGACTGCATCTCTTGCTCTCTCAGCCTGGCCTGACGATGCTTTTGCCCCTCCACAAGATGGTTCATCAGGACCCAGGTGACCAGCAGCCAGAACGGTTGTAACAGCAGGTGAAAGAGATCCATCTGCCCCTGGCTACGCAGATATAGCACCAGTATATCACACAGCGTCATCACTCCTCCCACCCAGTCTGTGAGCGGCCTCTCACATTGCTGTCTGCTGATGACGATGATGAGAAAACAGCCTGCGAAGATCCAGTGCTCTGGCGACCAACTCTTCGGCAGCCAGATGCCTCCTCCCACACACCCCATCGCCATGCCGAGCAGTGCCCAATGCCTGCCTACCCGCAAGCCCCTCCTCCCTTCTCCTCTCAAGAGCCGTCTCATGTGTCTTCCTTGTCTCTCTGAGCCATCTGCTCTGGAGAGCGCTCCCTTGACTCCTCCTCACAACCTGCTTGCGATCGCTCCCCCTGCATGCCGATGGCTCTCTGATTGTGCAGTGCTTGGCGCAGACCTCTCCTGCGCGGCTTCTTCTGCTCCTGTGAGCATACCTCTTCTCAGGAGAAAAAGGATCGTCCTTGAGGCCGTTTCTCCTCCTTCCTCAGTTGGATTGAGGACCTTTCCTCATCAAACGCATCCTGCGCAAACCGTTCCCCGATCTCAGCATGGGGAGCAATGGCCCGTCCTTTCTTTGCTGCCATCCGCTGCCAGCAGACGGCACTAATCCAGGATATAGCTTCCCACTAATTCACGACGCAGAACTGCCTGTTGCGCTTCATCTATCTCCGTTCTTTTCACTCCATTCCTCCGCCTGCTTTCTCTCCCTGTCTCCTCCTCACCCGCCCGCTCTTCAAAAAATAGGTAGGCTCTGGCATACTCCTGTTCCGTGACTGCTGATGGGCATCTGCTCGCTCTGCTGAGAACCTCTGGAGGAACCACCATCCCCTTCTCTGCTACATCCTTGCCCACTGGCATCTGCGCTCCCCTTTCATGCTCCAGCGCGAAGCGCCTACCACAGACCTCCAGAAAGATCCCTCGTCCTGCTTTGAGATCCGCTATCTGACATTGCAACTCGCGCTTCTTCTCTTCCAGATTTGCCACCTGCCTCTGCCATTCTCGGTTCTTCTCTTCCCGTTCTGCTACCTGTGCATGCAGTTCTCGGTTCTTTCCTTCCAGTTCTGCACCCTGACCAGAGAGCTCGCGCTGCTTTTCTTCCAGTTCTGCTACCTGTTGATGCCATTGACGATCCTTGCCTGCCAGATCTGCTACATGCCGCTGCCATTCTCGGTTCTTCTCTTCCAGATTTGCCACCTGTGCATGCAGTTCTCGGTTCTTTCCTTCCAGTTCTGCTACCTGACGATACAGCTCGCGCTTCTTTTCTTGCAGGTCTTTCATCACCCCTTTTTGCTCTTCTATGGCCAGAGCAAATTGGTCGAAAAAACTGGTATTCATAAGCAACTCTCTCCTCTCTCTTCTACAATGAAGCGGCAAGAGTGCCCACTGCCTGCGGGATTTGCCGCTCGCAGGCGGTCTCAATGGTTGACCGCTGCATTCGACTCTGCTTCAGACGCTCAGTGTGAGACTCTCGCGCATGCCAGATCCTCTTTTTGCACGCTCTTTCGCTGCCACTTTCCCCATCGCAATCCCTTGGCAAACTCCCTTTTCCGTCGCCTTCTTCACCCTCT
>Ga0137458_1000118_pt1 | contig 10548 bp, 5 predicted proteins | sample EasRivERMGT642_2_FD_102311 | JGI IMG/M metagenome (GOLD analysis project Ga0137458, IMG submission 102311) | Soil microbial communities from meander-bound floodplain in the East River, Colorado, USA - East River MetaG ERMGT642_2 | ecosystem: Environmental > Terrestrial > Soil > Floodplain ... | reverse complement strand
GATGGGCTGATCCATGCTCTGATTGATCGCTGCTCCTATGATACAGAACTGCTTACTGAAGAACAACTGGCTCAGGCAGCTGCACATGTGCCGGACAAGCTATACGCACACTGGTTTGCTGACTTGCCCATAGATAATCAGAAAGGCATACAGGATCGCTGGGGAGTGCCGCCCGGTGAGGCCTATGTGCATGACAATGCTATCGCACTCGCTGGCCTAATGCTCGGCAACGTCTTCGTAGCACTACAACCTCCGCGCGGGTATGGGATGGACCCCAATGCGATCTATCACGTTCCCGACTTACCGCCAACACATAACTATCATGCCCTCTATCGCTGGCTACGCGATCCACAGGGCTGGAATGCCGATGCGATCATCCATCTGGGGAAACATGGCACGCTGGAGTGGTTGCCTGGTAAAAGTGTTGGTCTCTCCGAAAATTGCTATCCAGACCAGTTGCTGGCAGATCTCCCTATCATCTATCCCTTCATTATCAACAATCCTGGTGAAGGGGTACAGGCCAAACGCCGTATCCATGCTACCATTGTCGATCATCTCGTTCCGCCAATGACAAGCGCAGGTGCCTATGGAGAACTGGCCGAATTGGCGCAGATGGTTGACGAATATTATCAAGTTGAAGCCCTCGATCCAAGCAAATTGCCCGCGTTGCAACGCCAGATCTGGGATATCATGATTAAGTCTCATCTCGATGCCGATTTGAGAGCAATGGCCCATCACCACCATGATGAGCATGAACATGAACACGACCATGATCATCCACACGAACACGACCATGACCATGACCATGAACACGAGCATGATCATCTACACGAACATGAGCACGAACATGAGCACGAGTGGGACGAGACATTAACTGAGCATGGCACTCCAGTCACGCTGAGCGAGATGCGCGGAAAAGACTTTGCCCACCTGCTAGAAGACATCGATGGCTACCTATGTGAATTAACGGGTGCCCAGATTCGTGGCGGATTGCATATCCTCGGCCAGCTCCCCTTACACGAGCAACTGACCGACCTACTCTTCAGTCTCTGCCGCCTACCCAACCTTGGTATACCGAGTATTCGCGAAGCTGTTGCCAGAACATGCAATCTCTCATTCTCATCCCTACTGGATGCGCCCGGACGCCGTCTCACTGCTCAGGAGCGGCAGCAACTCACCTGGTTACATCCAATCAACGAAGATGAAAGTCTTACACCCGCAAAGGAATTGTTAAGCGCATCTGACGCAATAGAAACTATTGAGATATATTGCCATCAATTGCTCGTAGCATTGCAGGAACAAGATTTCGATACAATAGCAGTTGAGAATATTCTACAGACGCAGCTATCTCCAGTTCTCGGCGATATCTCTGAGATACGCGATGTATTAACCTTTGTCTGCACTGAAATCATGCCCCGTCTGTCACATACGGGCGAAGAAGTGAGCAACATATTACAAGCGCTAGATGGGCGTTATATTCCGGCTGGTCCAAGTGGCTCACCGACGCGCGGAATGGTTCATGTGCTTCCTACTGGGCGAAACTTCTACAGTCTAGATCCCCGAGCCTTACCGAGTCAATCGGCCTGGGAAGTTGGTATACAGTTAGCAAAGACGTTGGTTGATCGCTATCTGAACGAGACCGGACGATATCCTGAAAGTGTGGGACTGAGCATTTGGGGGACCAGTGCGTTGCGCACGCAGGGAGATGATATTGCGCAAGTCTTCGCGCTACTGGGTGTGCGTCCGCGATGGCACCGTGAGAATCGGCGTTTGATCGGCATTGAGGTCATTCCCCTGCCCGAGTTAGGTCGACCGCGCATTGATGTTGTCTGCCGCATCTCCGGTTTCTTTCGTGATGCCTTCCCTCATCTCATCAATATGCTTGATGAGGCAATCCATCTGGTTGCGGGCCTCGATGAGCCACCAGAGCAAAACTTTATCCGGCAACATATCCAGGCCGATATACAGCGATATAAAGAGGCAGGGCAGGAGACAACTGCAAGCATTGAGCGTGCATCTTATCGCATCTTTGGTTCCAAACCCGGTGCTTACGGTGCTGGCATCTTACCCCTGATCGATGAATGCAATTGGCAAAACACCGCCGATTTCGCCGAAGCCTATGTCAACTGGGGCGGTTATGCCTACACGCGTACGGCATTCGGCAGTGATGCCCGTCCAACCTTCCGCAACGTCCTTGCTCGTGTCACAGTTGCAGCGAAAAACCAGGATAATCGTGAGCATGATCTCTTCGACTCGGATGATTACTTGCAGTTTCATGGTGGCATGATTGCAACCATTCATGCGTTAAGTGGCAAAGCACCGCGTCGCTACATTGGCGATACTGCCGACCCGGAGCGCGTGCAGATGCGTGATCTGAAGGAAGAGACGCTGCGTGTCTTCCGCTCGCGTGTCATCAATCCGAAATGGTTGGCTGCTATGCGTCAGCACGGCTATAAAGGTGGCCTGGAACTGACCGCGACGATGGATTATCTCTTTGGCTATGATGCAACATCTGAGGTGATGGAGGATTGGATGTATGAGCAGGTATCACAAGCGTATGCACTGGAGGAGCAGACGCAGCAATTTCTACGTAAGAGCAATCCTTGGGCTTTGCGCGATATTGTCACGCGCTTGTTTGAAGCCCAAGAGCGTGGCCTATGGGAATCGCCAGATGTGGCATTATTAGATGAACTGCGTGATGTATTGCTAAGTGCCGAAGCGGATATTGAGGGAAGGAACGAGAGAGAATGAATTTAAGCATATGAATATTTAAGAGGCATTTTCAACGTACTTGGTCAAGTTGTCATATAGTTGTCGTCAAGTTGTCATTGAAAAGAGCCCATCCTTTGCCTATACTTTAACTTATGGGACCGCAGAGTGATATGCCTGAAATTGTGGAAAGTGCATTCTCAACGCACTATGGAGTAGTCTTGCCAACATTAGCTCGTAAGTCCATGTCTTTGCTAGCAAGCCTATTGCACAAGTACTTGATAGTAGGAGAATATAGGAAATGAATCCAGAGCGTCAACTTACATCTCTAGGAAAAGAATTAGAAATTGATACAAAAACAGTAAAACCTTTTAACCCGGCTAAAAAACACAGTGATCTGATACAAAAAACAGAGAAATTGCGTGAAACAATCCACCAAATAGATGAGCAGCAAAAAACCTTGGATAAAGGTCTGAAAAGTATGGAAAATAGAGCAGATGTAAAAGAGTATGAGGAGCTAGAAAAAATCTATGCCTATTTAGGAGATCAAAAGAAGCAGGAAGATTTTAAGTCGAAAGAAAATCTTGAAAAACTCATAGAAGATTATAAAGCTTTAGAACAAGATAAGCAGAATCTAAAGTCAGATGAGCAAAATTTAGAACAAGAGTTAGAAACAAAAAGAGAGATAGGTCGAAATGCACAAAACTTACTAAAAAAATTAAAAAACTCAGAAAAATGTATTAGCAAAGAACAATTGAATATAAAAACCCTAGGTGAAGTACTACAAACGGTGAATGAAGCTATCAACTATGGTGATGGTCAAAAAGGGCATGAGCAAGGAGAGCTAGGACCTGTTAAGGAGAGTTCTCATCTTAATCAGAGTGATCATTCCCAAAACATTGCACAACAACTGGAAGGGGAGTTTCAACATCTTAAAGAGATAGATGCGCTTCTCAAGGCATGTGAATGCCATCGTGTTCCTAAAACCAATGACTTCTCTCAGCTTATAAAGGATGAACAAACAGCCTTTCAGCAGAGCATAGCCAACCTTAATATACAGGTACGTTCAGAATCTGGTAGTGGCTCAACAGGGGATGATAGTGTGAGTGAGAATCCAACCTCTAGCCACGGTTCTGATGGGAGTCATCATTCTCAAGTGAGCCATTACCCAGAATCGCTAGAACATTCTAAACTCCGCACAAGTGATATATGCCAATTGAGTACTGATATCAATCCAGAGCAAGAAAAATGCAGCATATTAGATGATAAAGAATCTTATATAAAAGCAAGAAAAGAAATAGAGAGTATACCGGAAAATATAAAAAAATCACATGAAAGTATAAATAGCAAGTTAAATAGCATGATAGAAATGGATTTAAAGATAAGTGCATTTATGAGAACTAAATTTAAAAAAGATGTAGAAAATATTGAATCTAGGATAAAAGAATTTAATGAACATATCTATAGTGCCGAGGGATTAAAAGAATATGATCTAAAGCAAAACAGAAAATCAAAAGCTGAATTTTATGCAGAACAAATCTCTATCTTTAATGAAAAGATACAGAGTCTCAAGGAAAATTTTAAGACATATGGGGGACTGATGTCAGGGCATTATAGTGATAGAAGAGTATCAGAGTATAAAAAAGATATAGAAGTAATTCTGAAGCCAAAACAAGATCAAAGACAAAAAGTGATAAAAAATGATGAAAACTATGGTAAAACAGAAGAATCCTATAATGGAGCAGTAGAATCAACAAGATTAAAACAAGAAATAGATATTTCAAAATTTATAAATGAATATTTAAAGATGACCACTGTTAGCACCATAAATAAAAGTCTTGAATTAATGAAAAGTGCTTATATAGATAAGGTGGAAAATATAATCAAATATAACAATATACTTCAAGAATTGAAAAATTATGAGCAAAAAGTACGCAACCCATTTAATCAGCAACTGCAAGATGCTATCAAAGGCCAAGAGCAAAAACTAGATCTTGAGGTTCAAGCAAACGATAAACTAATACAGAGTTCTCAAGAAAATTTGCAAGGAATTAATATAAAAATTCAATCTTTGGAGAAAAAAATGCAAGAGTGTAAAAATAAGGAGAAAAAAATTATCCAGGAACAAAGCAAACTAGAAAAGGACTACCAAGAAATGCAAAAAGCTTATAATAAGCAACGCAAAAACCATATCAATGTCTTGGAGCCTAAAGTAATGCCCATTCTCGAAGAAATGCAAAGGGTTAGGGAAGAAATGGAAAAACGTGAGCAAGCAAAGAAAAACATACAAGAAGAACTAAGTGAATTGGAGAAAGCCAAGCAACCAGCGAGTGGGGAGTCTTCTGATGTTGGCCATTTGGCATCTGGAACAAATCAGCACGCATCAAAAAACAAACGTGGAAAAGGGCGCTATAGATAAATAAAATATTAAAACGTGTTTTTTTTAATATATGGCATTACTATCGGATATCCTTGCAAAACTTGCCAGCAGAGTCATGTATCGCGTCCGCTGGTAACACATCCACCCTAAGAACCTTTCAACAGCATACGAATACGTGCAACAGCCTCATCACGTGTAATTTTATCCGCCAGCAGCTCATCAAGTGTATCCTCAATAGTCGCTGGTTGAGCAAGTGACTGGGAGAGGACTGAGGAGGCAATATCTGAAATGGGAGCATCCAAAGGTTGAGCATCTGGCAAAGGAGCATTTGAAGGTAAAGTATCAGAAGAAGGTACGGATTGTTTGTCGGAGCGACTCCAGTAGCCCTCCTTCAGAGCAGACCACAGATAGATGCTAACCAGGACTACACCAACGATAAAGGACGCTAGCCCCACATGTACTGCCTGCTGCCAGTTATCAACGGGTGAGCTGAAAAGAGCTGTCACCCAGAGATAGAGCACGGTAACACCACCAATCACCGATGCTAGGATGCCACCTCCAAGGAGAGCGAGCACAAGTCCACGACGTGGGCTAGAAATGGAGGAAGGATCTACAGTATTACGGCGACGCTGGTAAATCTCTAGCGGAATGTAGCCAAGTCCCGCCATCACGAGAGCAATAGCTGATAGCCAGGACATAGTATCGGGAGCAGTAGAAGCAGGAATTAATTTCTGGAGAGTGTTATACAGCATAGTTCCACATCCTACCCAGAAAACCATAGCACAGACTATAGCAGCAATTGCGCTCTCCATCAAGAACTTTGCAGACGGGCTGATCAATCCCCGTTTCGATGCTCCACTTAACCACAGATGATAGGCACCAACAATGAGTATACCAAGGGTAAGGGGCGAGATAAAGTCATAGGATGGATTAAGGCCTAGAATGTCTTTAAAAGATGCTGGAAGCTTGAATAATGGCAAAAGGATAAGCTTGACACCGATATAGATGCCAGCTAATATACAGCCTATGCCATATGCCAAGCTTGTACCATGCAAGATGAAGCGCAGAATGTGCGAACTATCCTTTCTGGCCAACCAACCATAACCAACCCAAAAGGCGATAAACCAGAGGAGACTTATAGCTAAATAGAACATATTATAGGTTGGACAAGCCGAAGTGCCGCCATGACATGCCTCCAATGTTCCACGGCTACCAAAAATCAGCCCGTCTACTAATGGTCTGATTTGAGTAAACCAGGCATATGAGAGAGCAATAAGCAAGATAACCTGCACACCATAGAAATGCAGGCGCTGGAACACTAATGCCGCACCAGAGTTCACTTGAGTGCGTCGCCGTTCCCGCTCTAATAATCCTGCCAGAGCGAGTGTAGGCAAAGCAAATGCCACTGCCGTAACGATATCAGCACTCTCAGAGAGTCCAAGAATGCCCAACATGAAGCCTATGACGGGGACGGCCACTGCTATGCTGAGAGCTTCAGTGATGTTGAGAAAAAATGAGCGGATCGCACTGGCACCCGCTGTAGTATCATGCCGGATATCTCGCCGTATTAGCCAATAATGCAGGCCAGCCAATGCCCCCGCAATTAGCCATGCTGCCACGGCTAATACCACGGATTGTACAATGTCCTGGCGGGCAGGAGCAGAGGTAAATGGACCTCGCAGTGGTGTTAAATCTAGCATCGTGTTGAGCATCTGTCCAGTGACAACAGCTATGAAGATTAAGAGAGCGATATAAATAGTGTAGAGGTAGAAACGATAAAGATGGCGGGCCATACTTTCCTCCTCGGGAAAAATAGCAGTGGCAGAGTAGTGTTCTCTGCCGAGTTGACCTTAGTATACATCACTATCATAAGTCATATGACCTATTTCCTGATTAGGTCCAAAGCTTGTTCGTTATACCGATAGATATCTATAAAAGATCAACGCGAGGGGATAGATCATTGGGTAACATCGATACAGAGAAGGAATTTGGGGTGTATCAACCCCTCTCTCAATTGGCATCACATGGGTACAATCAGGTTCATCTAGCACAATCGACACAGCCTCCGTGGCAAACGGTTGTGATAAAAATATATATGAAGAGACGGCTACGGCTCCAGCCCCACAATGAGCGTGAAGCTTTTCTACAAGGTGCTCAGTCGCTCTGCCAGCTGAAACATCCTCACCTGCTTGCAGTGATTGATGTCGGGTTTAGAGATGGATGGCCCTATGTGATCATGGAACATGCAACTGGTAGATCACTGCGTCAACGCCTGGATCGGCAAGCATCGACATTGCTGCCTACCGAAGAAATCTTGACACTTATCGAGCAGATCAGCCAAGCCCTCGACTACTTGCACGAACAGCATATTATTCACGGGAATGTCAAACCGGAAAATATTCTATTCACAGAGCATGATCAGGCATTGCTGTCCGATCTGGACCCGATGACTCTTAGCGAAACTGCCAATACCACTGACCTTGCTCTCCATGCTACTTCCCCATATATTGCCCCCGAGCAGATGGCAGGCCAGGGAAGTTGCCAGAGCGATCAGTATGCCCTAGGGTGTATCGCATACGAACTATTTACTGGCCATCCTGCGTTCTCTTCCCCAGACCTCGCTCTCCAGCACAATCTCAGCACCGAAACGGTCATTCCCCCAACACAGATCAATCCGAGCCTTGCGCCGCAGATTGAGCAGGTCATCCTCAAAGCTATGGCAAAGGATGCCAGCAGTCGCTATGAGAGCGTCTTTCAGTTCAATCAGGCCTTACATGCTGCAACTGGACTCTCAATAGCATTCTCATCGACAGCTATAGAAATACAAGCAGAAGATCCTGTGCCACTACCATCTTCTTTTGAGAACGCGACGCTGCCTGTAGAAGACTCTGGCCTCCATGAGGAGCATGAGGAAAATCACATTGCCCTATCCTCTAAGCTTGCACCTCCGACGACACCAAGTCAAATAAGCCAAAAGCGGGGAGCCAGAACCAAAACGGCAGTACAAATCTGGCTGATCGTTGCCTGTGTAGGAATTGCGCTAGGTGCAACAAGCGAACTATTTCACCTTTTTTATGTGCGAAACAATCCTTCGCAAGAGTCAGGCACTATAATACAACATAGAGTACTATCTCCTCAAGCTGCATTCTCATCGCCAGTAGCGCATCCCTCGCGAACTACTATACCCACACCAACTGTGATACCTACACCATTACTAACACCGACCATCATTGCACCAACACCGATCATCATTGTACCAACACCGACCCCGTCTCCATTACCACCAGGAAAGCCGAGGGTGGACAATGCGGGCTTCGAGAGACCTTCGTTGGGTTACGGCAATTATCAGTACAGTCCTACTAGCACTAGATGGACTTTCAGTAATGGGGCAGGTATTACCGCTAATGGCAGTGTTTTCACTAGCAAGAATTCCAATGCTCCTCGAGGTACACAAGTGGCCTTTTTACACAATACAGGCTTGATGAGCCAGACGATCAGCTTTGCGGCAGGTAGCTATCAGATCTCGTTCTATGCAGCTCAGCGCAAGAAGAATAATGCGAATATCCAGGATTTTCAGATATTGATGGATGGACAAGTAATAGGGACCTTTACACCTAGCGGCTTCAAATACAAGCAGCATAGCACTGCTAGCTTTGCTGTTACTGCTGGGAACCATGTTTTGACCTTTCAGGGGCTTGATAGCAAAGGTGGGGATAATACAGCTTTGATTGATGTGGTGGCTATTCAGTAGGTGTTCCACATGGACACAACAAAAAACCACCTAGTACGGGCGGGTGAGACGGCTACGTCCTATTTTCCCACGGGGCTGCCCCCGCAGTATCGTGAGAGCTGAAGAGCTTAACTACCGTGTTCGGGATGGGAACGGGTGTACCCTCTTCGCTATAGTTACCGGCTCACCTGCACATCCAGGTGGTTTACTTGACTGAGGGAATATTACTACAGGTGTCCTCGCTTTGTCAATGCCTTTTGGGACGAATATTTTGGGAAATCGAAAAATTGCTGAGATTGAATGTTGGGAGGAATGGTAACCCTCAAAATTAGTAGAATGAGCTAACAAAAGAGGTATACGAGGCAGAGTAGCCAATGTTGAGAATGCAAGCAGCGAAAGTGTTGCAATCAGAATCCACGATGTGCTATAATCGGACAGGTATAATAAAGAGGAAAAAGATGGGATCATGATGAACGAGAAGCCTCCCTCTCCCACAGTCTTAGGAACAGTTGGGGCCTTGAGTGGAATGGGCTTTACAATAGCCATCCCCATCGCCGCTGGCACCATTGGAGGACATTACCTTGATGGCCTTCTACACACCGGAGCTTTGTTCATACTCGGGCTGCTGCTTGGCCTAATTGTGGGTATATTTGGAGCTTACCGTTTATATAAAGCTGTATTTAGAAGCTAGACGGGGACCAGAGTACGATCCCTCAGACAGGCACAGCTCGGCAACATACTTATAGGAGGACGCCGAGTGCAACTGTGGAAACTTCCTCATATCTCAATTGCACCTGAAGTAATATTTGGTGGCTGGATCACTAATACGCTTCTCTGCACTTGGATATCAATTATTGTACTATTTCTGTTCTTTTATCTTGGTATTCGTCGCCAGGACGATATCCCCTCCGGATGGCAAAATTTCATCGAGTGGATGGTCGAGGCATTGCTAGGTTTGGTGGAGAGTATCTCAGGCAAAGAGAAAGGGCGCAAATTCTTCCCCATTATTGCCTCCTTCTTCTTCTTCATCTTCGTGGCTAATTTGCTCGATGTTATTCCTGGCGTGGAAACCGTGGGTCAGCTTGATCTGAAACCAGGAGATCCCCAACCATTGTGGGGCTTCTTTATTATAGATCCTGCAAGCTCAAACCATATTATCCCCTGGATTCGCCCGGCAACTACTGATTTGAACCTGACACTAGCGATGGCCCTGGTATCAGTGACAATCACTCAGATCTTTGGTTTCATATCATTAGGAGCAAGCACGCAACTAAGCAAGTTCTTTAACTTCAAAGCCTTAGCCCGCGGCCCATTGGGTATAATCGAGTTTGCGGTTGGCCTTCTCGAAATCGTCAGCGAGGTGAGCAGAGTAATCTCATTCTCGTTCCGTCTCTTTGGCAACATTTTCGCAGGAAGCGTCCTACTGACGGTGTTTGCCTTCCTGCTACCGGTCGTTGCCAACATCATCTTTATCCCCTTAGAGATATTCATTGGCGGCATCCAGGCATTGGTATTCGCATTCCTAACGCTACTTTTCCTGGAACTTGGCACAACCGCTCATGGTCATCATGAGAAGGAACACGAAATTCACGAGGCAGTTGAAGAGTTTGGAACAAGCCAAACCGCAGTAACGCATTAGCGATAACGCCATACACTTTTTTCCAAATTGCCACTCGCAGCTATCATAATCTGCGATTGCATAAAATATTCTAGTACTACATTGACACCT
>Ga0137458_1000116_pt1 | contig 10576 bp, 8 predicted proteins | sample EasRivERMGT642_2_FD_102311 | JGI IMG/M metagenome (GOLD analysis project Ga0137458, IMG submission 102311) | Soil microbial communities from meander-bound floodplain in the East River, Colorado, USA - East River MetaG ERMGT642_2 | ecosystem: Environmental > Terrestrial > Soil > Floodplain ... | reverse complement strand
CAGAACGGAAGGATAAGCAACATGGAGAGCCTAGTATTACTCGGAAAGAGATCGAAGAAAAACATAAAGGCAGAACAAGTAAAAAAATACTTGAGGATGATGGTGAAGCTGACAAGAATTTTCTGCGTCAAGAAATAGAGAGAATAGGGCAGTATTTAAATCAAGGTGAAATTCCTAAAGGAGAATATGATAGACTTATGCTTAAAAACAGCAAAAAGCTATTTGAATTATTAGAAAGAGATTTGCCTTTACTTGAGCAGCAAAAAGATTATGAAAACTTACGAAAGGTTTTGAATGAGATGAAGAAGATGTATGATAATATGCAAACAAAACAGCGTTATATAAAAGTACATTTGAGATATAATGAAAAAGAGTTTCAAGGCTTTAAAACTACCAGTGATGAAATAACAGCGAAATGGGTTATAGATAATATGAGAAATAAAGATCTTAAAAATCTGCAAAATAAGTTAATAGAACAAGCAAAAGATAAACTTAAAACATGGAAAGAGGAGGAGAAAAGTAACGAAAGTGTTTGTGAGAAGACTATTATTGAGAAATACAAGCGAATCATGCTGAAGAGTCAAATAAGTACTTTTATAGAAAAACAAGATATAAGGAAGCTAGAGAGAGAGGGACTACACGAACTACTAGGAAGCGAGGAGATACGAAAACATTATGAACAGATAAAGCATAGTATGACAGGATATAAGCTTAGAAAGCTACGAAAATTGCTACAACATGATTATAATCTAAAAAAACAAGTATTAAAACAATTGCTAGCTATATCGCAAAAAAATAAGCAATTACGTTTAGTTGACGATAAGATCAATTCTATAGAAGAAAGGATAGCTCATCTTAATAATAAACGAGTAAATGTTTTAAAACCGCTGGACGATGATTTAGCACTAAAACAAGCAACAATACAAGAATATGAGAATCGGCTACCGTCTTCAATGAGATAACTACCTATCTACAAAAGTAACTCGAACACTAGCCCGCCTTCTGCCCCTTGGCTAGCTGACGCGGCCCATACAAACGCTCAGCCAGCGCCTCCACAGCCCCCATCACATCCTTAATTACTGGCTTCTGCCGGAAAAAGATCACCGCACTCTTACATTTTGCAACCTCAACAAGGCTCAAGCGTATGAATGGCATATGGTATATGGTATATTCAAATAGTAACAAAGCCAGCTACGCTGCGTAATAAATTGCGCTATCCTCGTGATAATAAGATTGTGGCCCAGGCAATACGGTTGTATTATCACCACACTGCTGAACTCAAATTGTCTCGGATCGTTGTTGAGTTTGAAGTGTAGGTTTGCTGGGTCTGGAAGGAGTCTTCTATATATGTCCACAGCTCAGCCAAATGTGCGACACCGTTTCCCGGGCATAGACCCAATTGCTCTCCAACACCCCTATGATCGGGCGGCTCTTGGTGCTCTCCAACGGGTGCCTGGGTTGGATGTAGTAGTACGTAAGTTTATCGAATTATTTCCCGAGAAGGTTGCCTACATTCAAAATATTGCCCAGACTGTTCGTGTTTCTTCTACTCAATGTCCCCAACTTTATGGTCATCTCCAGGAAGCTTGTGCTATCCTGGATATGCCCGAGCCTGAACTCTATGCAGCGCAGCATCCAGTGCCCAATGCTTATACAAGTGGTTGTGAGCGTCCCTACATTGTTGTCACGACTGGTCTGCTGGATTTAATGAATGAGACCGAAGTGCTAGCGGTGATTGCCCACGAACTTGGCCATATTAAGTCGGGTCATGTGCTTTATAAGACGATGGCTCGCTGCATCAGCTTGCTTCTTACCATTATTGGTGATATGACATTAGGTCTTGGACGCTTGATAGGTCGTTCACTAGAAGCGGCATTGCTGGAGTGGGATCGCAAGTCGGAGTTCAGTGCTGATCGTGCCTCTTCACTCGTTGTCCAGGATTCGCAAGTGATGCTTTCTTTGATGATGAAGCTTGCTGGAGGTACACTCTTCCAGCGTGATCAAATGAATGCGCAAGAATTTCTCAAGCAGGCAGATTTATACCAAGACATTGATGCCAATCTGCTCGACCGGATGTACAAGCTATTAATGGTCAGTGTGGTCAGCCATCCCCTCATCATTGTACGTGCGCGTGAAAGTGTCAATTGGGCCGAAAGTCAGCAATACAAAGAGATTCTGGCAGGTCGCTATCCACGTGTTCCTACTTTTGGGAACAGCGGAAATAGCAATCGAAGTACCAATGGAAAGGCAACGGGAACGGAGCCAACCTCGAGTGCTCCAGCGAGTGCTCCAACACCGCCGACCACTTCTGAGTTGCAATTGGTCCATTGCCCGCATTGTGACCGTGAGCAGACCAATCAGCGTTTCTGTAGCTTTTGTGGTGGAATAATAGCATAGTTCCTGTCGAGAGAATCTCGCTTCCAAAGCCCTGTTTATCACAAACAGGGCTTTGTAGACTCTTCCTCTGTAAAGAGTTTCTACTGAATTTGTCTCTATCAAATGTGTTTACGCTAGTTAGTCGGGAAGAGGTGTCATTTATGAATCGCAATGGAAAAGTCAATGTTACTGGTCGTCGAGGAGCAAAGGCGCGTTATAAATCTTTCCGTAACCAGGGTCATACAGTTACTGAAGACGAACGACTGCTAGTTCGACCAGCGCAGCCCCTTGTCAGTCCGAGCGACCCGGTGCCTCAGGAGCAGATAGACGAAGAGAATCATGCCTTTGAACGCGCCCTCAACTTTGATTTCACGATTACTGATCCTTGGCGTATTATGCGCATTATGAGTGAGTTTGTAAATGGATTTGATGCTCTTGCTCATATTCCTCCATCCATTGCGATCTTCGGTTCTGCGCGGACAAGGCCAAATGATCCTAACTATCTTGCGGCAGTAACGACGGCGCACTTGTTGGCAAAGGCGGGCTTTGGCATTATTACTGGCGGTGGACCTGGTATTATGGAAGCAGCCAATAGAGGTGCTCAAGAGGGAGGTAATCTTTCAATTGGTTGCAACATTGAACTGCCCTTTGAGCAAGCATCAAATCCATACCTGGATATCTCGCTTGATTTTCGTTACTTTTTTGTGCGTAAAACCCTCTTCATCAAATACTCCAACGCCTTCGTCATTTTTCCAGGAGGATTTGGGACGATGGATGAACTCTTTGAGGCATTGACGCTCATTCAAACCAAAAAGGTGAGTAACTTCCCCGTGATCCTCTATGGCTCTGAGTATTGGGGTGGCCTAATCGAGTGGTTACGCAGTACGATGCTCAGTGTTGAGAACATTTCCTCGCCAGATTTTGAGTTACTACGCATGTCTGATAATCCTGAGGAGATATGCCAGTGGGTGTGTGAGTCCTACCAGCGCAATAATTGCCTGGAGAAGGTAGATCACAAGCGCGAGACATCTATTCGCTGATAGGTCTCCGAAGCCGAGAGGATACATCACATTGGTTCTTCGCTATCGGTACATTGTTGACAGAGAAAGGGCTTTAGCCCGCCGCAAGCTACCGGATTTTAATCCGAGGAGATAGGCGTCGTGGCTTTAGCCCTAAGCCTGTTGGCAGATGATTTGGCACTCTTTTTTCTCATGCGATCATACTTTATTGAATATTTCAATGTTACAGACTTGAATATGCTATCGTTATAGATAGTAGAGAAGGTTAATTGAAAGGAGATTGCTCACATGGCAAAAGCAACCACAACGATCAGACAAGTCTTGAACTACCAGTCTGAATATACAGTCTATTTTGCTGCCAATCAATCTCTTTTCAATCGGGTTGCCTGCTTCTACTTCGATGTGATCCAGGCACATATCAAGATCTTGGACCTCTCAAACAAAGAGGCTCTCACCGCTCTGGAAAAACTCACTCACACCACAGAGAGCAATCCCCATCCAATCATGCCACTTTGTGAGATCCAAGAAGATATTCCCGCCATGTTCAGACGTGCAGCGATTCATGCTGCTCTTGGGTCGGCTCGTTCGTTCTATTCGAATCTGGGCAAGTGGCGCAAGCGAAAGCGGAGTGTCACTCGGGAATTTGTCCCGAGAGTCAGCTGCTAATCTACATCTTCTACAGCTCTCAGTACTCGACGCTTGAGTACAATTGTACTGAGAGGCGGAAGTGTCAGCAGTAGCGAGTGTGGGCACGATTGCCAGTAGATAGGACCGCTAGGCATTGGCTGACTGTTAAGCAATCCACTGCCACCATAGCGCAGATCGTCGCTGCTGAGAACTTCATAGTATTCTCCCGCCTCTGGCACCCCAACACGATAGCCATGGCGTGGTACAGGCGTGAAATTACAGACGAATACTAATGTATCCTCACTGTGCTGACTGCGCCGTATAAACGAGATGACACTATTGTCCGAATCGTAGCAATCAATCCAAGAGAAGCCTCCGGGATCGCAATCGAGCGCACTCAAAGCCGGTTCATTTTGGTAGAGCCGATTGAGATCGCGCATAAAATCGTAGAGCTGGTGGTGGCGCAGATCGCTTGGTGGCTCAAGCAAATGCCAATCGAGACTCTCTCGATAGTTCCATTCACTCCATTGCCCGAACTCCCCACCCATAAAGAGCAACTTCTTTCCAGGATGTCCCCACATATAGCCGTAGAAGGCCCGCAGGTTAGCGAAACGCTGCCACAGATCGCCCGGCATCTTATTCGTCATAGAACCTTTAATATGTACAACCTCATCGTGTGAGAGAGGCAGGATGAAGTTCTCAGAGTAAGCATACATGAGTGAGAAAGTAATGTTGCTATGGTGATAGCGCCGATGGATAGGGTCCAGGTGTATATATTCTAGCATATCATGCATCCAGCCCATATTCCATTTAAAGGTGAAGCCCAGGCCTCCAACGTAGGTAGGTCGAGATACTAGAGGCCAGGCAGTAGACTCTTCAGCAATAGTAATCGCGCCTGGTACTTGTCCGTAGATGGCTTCGTTAAGTTGGCGTAGAAAGTCAACGGCCTCCAAGTGTTCGCAACCACCGTACTGGTTGGTGAGAGTCTCGCCCGGCTCACGCATATAGTCGAGGTAGAGCATAGAGGCAACTGCATCAACCCGTATACCATCGATGTGATATTCGCGTAGCCAGAAGAGAGCGCTCGCAATAAGGAAGTTGCGTACCTCACTTCGTCCATAATCAAAGACATAGGTTCCCCATTGCTTATGCTCTCCCTTGCGAGGATCGGAGTATTCATAGAGGTGTGTGCCATCGAAATAGCTGAGTGCAGGACCATCCTTCGGGAAGTGCGATGGAACCCAGTCAAGGATGATACCAATGCCCTCTTGATGCATATAATCGACAAAGTACTGAAAATCCTCTGGGGGGCCAAAACGACTTGTGGGAGCGTAATAGCCTGTGACCTGATAGCCCCAGGAGCCATCAAAGGGATATTCCGTAATCGGCATCAGTTCGATATGGGTAAAGCCTAGATCTTTCACGTAAGCTGCCAGTGCGGGTGCCAATTCTCGATATGTCATGAAGCGATCCTCTTCCGCCGCTCCCTCTTGGTGCCGTTCGGGTATATGCCGCCAGGAGCCAAGGTGGACCTCATAGATAGAGATTGGCGAGTTGAATTGCTGCTTCTGTTCGCGTTGCTGTATCCATGCATCATCGTGCCAGATGTATTGATGGATATTAGCCACGATACTAGCAGTATTGGGGCGTAATTCAGCAGCAAAGCCGTAGGGATCGATTTTATCCACGGTATAGTTATTGACCTGTGAATAAATAGCATATTTGTAGAGTGCGCCGATCTGGAGATTGGGAACAAAACATTCCCAGACTCCCAGATCGTTGTGACGCAAATGCATCGGATTCTCCGAACGATTCCAGCCATTGAAGTTGCCAATTACCGAAACCATGCGTGCATTGGGAGCCCAGACGGCGAAATTGACGCCAGTTACACCATGGATGGTGCGCAGATGTGCCCCCATTTTCTCATAAAGGTGATAATGCTTTCCCTGCCCAAATAAGTATAGATCGAAGTCAGTGAAGATCGATGGTATTTCAGCTTCTATGATCGAGGTATGCTCGGCCTGATTATCTGAATGTTGCGGAATATGTGGTGCTGTCATTATATGGACATCCTTCTATTACATCTTGCGTCATTCTTCCTTTCATAAGGATAACCTTTATTGCAGCGCGTGTCAACAAAAGTGTGCTCTTCGGATTGCTCTTCTCTTTGCCATGAAGAGGAAGGCACATATGGGTATTGTATTGTCTGTGGACAACTGATTCCTGGACAAGCCCGCTAAAAAGCGGTAATATGTAAGAGGTATCGAGAAGCAAACTTTTGAATGAAGAGGGAAAAAAATATCGTGTCAGCCAAGCGTGCGCGTCTCTACGATGCTTTCGCACTTCTTACCGTCATTATCTGTATCTTACTAGACCAGTGGACCAAGCAACTCGTTGTGCAAAAATTGAGTCTAGGAAATGAGGTCCCATTTCCTATTTTTGGGCAGTATCTGGTTTTTAAGTATACTCAAAACAGCGGAGCAGCCTTCAGCATGCTCAAAGGTAATGGGTTGCTTGCTCTCTTTATCATTATTGCCATCGCAGTTGTAGGCTATTTCTACTCACGGATACGCAATTCTGGTACATTGAGCTACAAACTTGTCTTTGGCTTGATAATGGGGGGCGCACTGGGAAATTTGTTAGACAGACTCATCCATGGTGGCTACGTTGTCGATTTTGTTTCCTTCCGTATTACTGAGATTGGCTTTTATTTTGCCATCTTCAACATGGCCGATGCCTCGATCTGTATTGGCGTATTGCTGCTCTTTATGCTGGTTCTCTTTAGCGGTCTGGACTGTACAAATGCAGCTACCCAGCAAAACGAGACAGCCCAACAATCAATCGCGGATCAGGAACCTGAACCTATCTCTCTCGTAAATCAGAAGGAAACTTCCTAATTATGACCTCAGGAGGATCGTCTGAACCAGCTATCTATGGCTGACGAACAGCAATTAACTATTGAGCCTGAGCAGGTTGGGATGCGGCTTGATCGCTATCTTACCTCACTGCTCAAGGGCCTTTCGCGTACAAATGTGCAACAGCTTATTTTGGAAGCAGCGGTGCTAGTAAATGATAAATCAGTCAAAGCAGGCTATGCGCTTAAATTGCATGATACCATTCATATTATGCGTACTATACCGTCTGTGCCGCAAAATAACGTTATACAACAAGCACTGCCTCTAGAGATTGTATATGAAGATGCTGATCTATTAGTGGTGAATAAAGCTGCTGGTATGGTTGTGCATCCAGCACCGGGTCACCATGATGATACTCTGGTCAATGCTTTGCTGGCACGCTATGCTAAACTATGTGTGAATGAGAGCGATGTGCGTCCTGGTATTGTGCACCGCCTGGATAGAGATACCTCTGGGCTGCTGATTGTTGCAAAAAATATGCACACCCAAGCAGCCCTAGTTGAGCAGATGAAACGTCACGAAGTGGTGAAGCGCTATCTTGCCCTAGTGGAAGGAACAGTCGCACTTGACAGTGGAACCATTGATGCACCTATCGGGCGTAATCCTCGTCATCGCCAGCAGATGGCTATTACCGCATCTGGCAGCCGGGAGGCACGCACTCATTTTCGTGTGTTAGAGCGTTTTTCCCATTATACGCTGCTCCTTCTACAACTGGAAACTGGACGTACCCATCAAATTCGGGTCCATTTGAAAGCGATAGGGCATCCAGTTGTTGGTGATTCTGTGTACGGCTCTGGACGCAAACATGCCAGCATGCTAGCGCAACGCCAGTTTTTACATGCCTACCAATTGCAATTTACTCACCCGGTAACTGGCGAGGCTATAGAGCTGGAAGCACCTCTCCCAGCTGATCTCCAGGCTGATCTCGATTGCCTATAATACAGGCAATGAATTGTAGCCTGTGCTCCACGGACCCGATTTTATCGGGTCCGCTGTTAGCTAGTGAGCGGTTATGCTACCATTCTGATGCATTCTTGTTTCAAATGAAGAAGGTTTAATCTTGTTGCTTGCTGCATGTCCCTGGGCGGCCTGAGAGAGTACTGCGCCTACAGAGAAGCCAACGCGCTTGCGTGCGGGAATGATAATCTGATCACCTCCGCGAATAGATTTGACTCGTCTGGGGGCGACATCACGCAGATTCCAAGTGCCAAAGCCCATCAGGCGTACCTCATAGCCTTTGGCAACACCTTCACGAACAACCTCAGTAAATGCATCAATAACTTTGCTGGTCTCTTTCAGATTCATACCAGCCTTGGCGGCGATTTGGTGAATCAACTCATCCTTACCAACAACCACATGCGCTTTATCGGATGAATTTGTTCTCATAGGAATGTTACTCCTCACAAATGTAGTGCAGGGGAGAATAGCCCCTCTGTGTATATTTTCAGCGCATCCTGGCTGCCTGTGGAGTATCGTATCAGCTTGGTTCACAGACACTACATATCAGAGTGACGCGCTGGCATTGTGTTACCTTCCAATTCCACTATACCCAGTTCCTCCAAATACTCCCTGCTAGGTATGGTTGCGACATTTCCTTTTTGGACAATCGGCTGACCTCAACTCTCGTTTTGAAGGGATAAGGGGTGGAAGTCTCCTGTTGGGATGAACTGGACTTCGTCACGAACTTCTATGCTCTCTTTTCATCTTATGCTAGAATGAGAGCAACGCTAACAGAAATCAGAGGATCAGACTATGCAGGATGAGACTATACAGCCAGAAGACCGTTCCATGAGAGAAATCATTCTAGATGCTGCTGTACAATTATTCGCGGAATATGGCTATCATGCTGCTCCCCTGCGTGATATTGCCCGCATAGCGGGTATTCAAGCAGCAAGTATCTATTATCATTATCCTAGCAAACAGGCATTGCTTGTTGAAATTATGCAAACATATATGCAGCTACTAAATAATAGTACTGAGCGAATTATCTGTGAATATACTGATATAAAACAACAGCTCTATGAGATAATTGCTAACCATATTCGTATGCATACCACCTATAAAGCGGAATTCTTTATTGTTGATACAGAAATACGCTCCCTCGAAGGAGAGAGCCGTCCGGCCATATTATCTCTGCGTCACAGATATGAAGCACTAGTGCAAGAGATGTTGCATGCTGGGATGGAACAAGGCATCTTTCACCGCTGTGATGTAAAGGTTACATCCTATGCCCTTATTGCTATGTGTACCCAGGTCGCGAGCTGGTTTCGTCCGGATGGCAGGCTTAGTGTGCAGCAAGTGATTGCCATTTATCGTCAACTGATTACAAAGGGTCTCTTGCTTGCTCCCGAGAGCCAATAGTCTCCTTCGGGATTGTGGATGCTGGGATAAGAGGTGGGCTAGCTCATTGGCACCCTTTTGGGATAAGCACTTTGTCGATATCGGGTGCCCAACTGGAAGTGTTAGAAAATTCGATAGTATTACTACCAGCATTGAGGTCCACAGTCACAGGCAAAATGGCGACGAGATTTACTCCATGGCTGCTGGCAAAACTTAACATTGTCGTCTTCCCATTGACACGGATAGAGGCCATACGTGCCCCGGTATCAGCATTTGCGTAGTAGATAGCGAGCAGATAGTTTCCATTGCAAGCAGCACTCACGCCGTTGAATTGCAGCGTACCACTATTATTCCCGAGATAGCCAATGTTTTGGCCGCCCGAGCAATTAGAGCAGTTCATCACTTTGGCGCTACCAGCGAGTGTGTTGCTCGATGACTCGGCCTCATAGGAGGTCGTGGAAACGGTGCTCCATAACCCCGTAGCTGTATTGATCGTCCAGGCATCATAGTAGGAGAGCGAAATGTCTATCCCGTTGAAGTTCAGAGGGAGCCAGATATACCGTGAGTTCCCTAGCGCTTTAGGGTCCCAACTATCTCCCATATAGATGTAAGTCGTGCCACGGCTGCCAGTAACCGGAAGGATATAGGCATCTTGTGAGTTATATGTATTGGGCGAGTTTGGTGCCAGACTGGCAGGTGATGTCCATGGTCCGCTGAGCGAGGTGGCGCTGACATACACATTGGGATTAGGTGCCCAGCCTGTTGGTAATGAGTTGATCAGATAGTACCGTCCGTTCGCCTTGAACATGCCAGGTGCTTCCCAACGAATATTGAAGGTATAAATGCTGCCAGCATCGCTTAAATAGTCAGGCGAGAGTTTGTCAATGTTCAGTGCGTAATTGTTCTTGGTGGCATAGATCAGGTAGGCAGAGCCATCTGTGTCCTGAAAGACCGTCATATCCCGACTTTCATTGCCACGGGGATTGTAACTGCCTTGATAGGTATAGTTGCCATCAATGGTCTTACTAGTCGCAACACCAACTTTTGCCTCACTATAGTTCTTGTTGTCAATGTGTATGTACATTACATAAATCTTGGTCAATGCATTATAAATTACCTTGGGACGCTCAACTACTCTGTCCAAACTCAGATCACTACTACTCAGATCACTACTACGCTGGACAGAGAGAACTTCATGACGGAATGTCCAATGGACAAGATCTGTTGATGAGTAGCTGTTAATAGCAAGAAAGAGCCAGTTGTTTTGTGTTCTGTTTTCGCCGAACCAGTAGTAGAGTT
>Ga0137458_1000115_pt1 | contig 10611 bp, 11 predicted proteins | sample EasRivERMGT642_2_FD_102311 | JGI IMG/M metagenome (GOLD analysis project Ga0137458, IMG submission 102311) | Soil microbial communities from meander-bound floodplain in the East River, Colorado, USA - East River MetaG ERMGT642_2 | ecosystem: Environmental > Terrestrial > Soil > Floodplain ... | reverse complement strand
TTTAAACAATGTGAGAGGTTTGAGAGTCATGACCACGGTCATCATCCCAGTCATGTCCAATAACTGAATACTCCTCCATTGGGTACTCCTCATAAACTCCCTTCAGACCATGTTCGATAGAGTCGGCCAGAATGGTAAGTTCAACGATATGACCACTTGCAATATGCATGGTCTCGAATGTGTAGTACTTCATGATGTGCTCCAGTGTTGAGGGGTTAAACATTGTCATTTGCTCTGATTCAATTATAGTCTCTGATTTCCCTGATTCAAGAACTATTTGCACCTATTTGCTAGGTACAAACCCGCATATACGACCAGCATATGCCGCATTCGAGCATAGGGGGGGCAAGAGTTTGCCATGGACCTATATAGATAGTTGCCTGAAAGAATTACAGAGAGTGTGAGCCTTACCATGCCTCTCTGTGAGCCTGACTGATGTGCTGTACCATCCTGTCCCATAGGCTAGACCTGTATTGCGAGAGTGTTTCACGTGAAACATATCAGGGTATAAGGCTAGATAGGACAAGGGTTTAGGTAGATATGGGCATAAACAGTATGTTCCTTGCACACGTGTGCAACATATTCACTAACATGTGAGTGATTAACATGGTGATGCGAATGGTATTGATAGTCGTTCTCATCCTGTTATATGAGTGAGTATGTGTGTAGGGAGATATGGATTGGTATGTGATGTGGCATGGTATATGCCTAAGTGCTATCAATATATGAGTGAGTGAGTACTAACTGGGGCGGCTATATGTACCAAATTGTCACGAAAAGGGGGGTGCTCGTCCTTCCAGGAGTCCCCTAGTGGAGCAGGTGGAGGGGGACGTCCTCTGCCCTTACGTTTTTATTTTTTTTTAGAAAAATCAATAACTACTGTATATTCGTACAGTCTTTTAGGAGTATTCAATCATGTCCAGACGAGCAGCCCACTACACAGCCCGAATCTCTTCCGATATCTGCATGCACATAGCCCTGGGTTCGACACTCGAAGGAGCACTGAAGAAAGTTGGGTACCTCGCACCATCCATGACCCAGGTATGGAGATGGCTTGATGAGCATGAGGAATTCAGGGTGAAATATGAGCGTGCCCGTCAATTGCAGGCCGACACCTTGGCCGATAAATCCCTTGATATCACGAATGAAGTTCTGAAGAATCCAAAGGATGTAGCCGCCTATCGTCTCGCCATGGACATTTTCAAATGGCACTCTGAGATTCGGAATCCCAAGACCTACAACAAGGCCCTGAAATCCGAGGAAAAGTCAGCTCCCTTGGATGCGGTAAAGATCAAATCTGAAATCAAACGCCTGGAAGCAGAACTCGGGATTGTGGAAGTCGGAAACCGTGATAAATCCGGGAATGTCTCAGACATGAACTCGAAATTGAAGAAGGTCGTTTAAACGACCAATCCCAATTTAGCCTCGGCTCCCGATTGGGAAGGGGGCCGGGCACGGAGTGCCACAAACAACCCAACAGAGGAATTGAAATATGGAAGTAGCCAAACCAGCCAAGACCACAAGCGCCAAACAGTACGGAAAACTCCGTCGATTGGAAGAGTTGAGGAAGAATTGCGCACTCTTCTTCTACAAACCCTACTCCAAGCAAAAAGAGTTCCACGCAGCCGGAAAGAAGTACCGGGAACGCCTCCTGATGGCTGGCAACCAACTTGGCAAAACCTACGCAGCTGGAAATGAAGTTGCTTTCCACCTAACAGGCCTTTACCCGGATGGATGGGAAGGTCGTGTCTATACCAAAGCACCGCGATTTTGGGTCGGTTCCGTCACTTCCGAACTCTGCCGAGACGGTGCTCAACGAATCTTGCTCGGACCGGTCGGCAAATGGGGCACAGGCTGCATCCCAAAGGAAATGATTATCGAGATCAAACGTGCCAGAGGTGTTCCAGACTCAGTTGAAACCGTCCTTATCAGAAACGTCAATGGAGACGTAGCTCAAGTAACCTTCAAAGCCTACTCGGATGGTCGCGAATCCTGGCAGGCTGAAACCCTCGATGGCGTCTGGTTCGATGAAGAACCACCAATCGATATATATACAGAGGGTGTCACCCGCACCAACAATGTCATGGGAAGCGTGTTCCTGACCTTCACCCCTCTGATGGGAATGTCTTCCGTAGTCATGCGGTTCATGGGAGAAAAGAACCATCCAGATCGTTCCGTCACCAACATGACCATCGATGACGTGGACCATTACACCGCGGAGATGAAACGAACAATCATTGAATCCTACCCGGCCCACGAACGGGAAGCCCGTGCAAAAGGCATTCCAATGCTCGGTTCCGGCCGTATTTTCCCCGTCGCCGAGGAAGTAATTTGTGAAGACGACCTCCGCGAAATTCCCAAACACTGGAAACAAATCATCGGTATCGACTTTGGCTATGACCACCCTACCGCCGCTGTTCTCGTCTGCTGGGATGAAGCCGCCGACTGCATTCACATCACCCGGGCTTACCGACAATCCGAAGCCATCCCTCTAATCCACGCCGCAGCCATCAAACCCTGGGGAACTTGGATTCCAGTCTCTTGGCCTCATGACGCACTCCAACACGACAAAAAGGGAGATCAACTCAAATCCATGTATTCCGACCTCGGACTCAAAATGCTTTCCGAACATGCCCAATTCCCCGACAAACGCGGCAACGGAGTCGAAACCGGCCTTCTCGACATCCTCACCCGCATGCAAACCGGACGATTCAAAGTCGCCAAATCCCTCTCTCAATGGTGGGAAGAATTCCGTATGTACCACCGAAAAGACGGCAAAGTCGTAAAAGAACGTGACGACTTGATGTCTGCCACCAGATACGGAGTAATGATGCTTCGATACTCCCTTCCAGCAGAAAATGCTCCCCAAAAACCTGACCGATACTCTTCACGCGGCCATTCCTCCAATACCTCATGGATGAGTGCCTGAAATTCCTCCTATCCATTTACCTATAGTATGGAAAGCTACTACCCTCCCCAGCCCCGAAGTCAAATCTACCTACTTTTCCCTGAAAAATATACACGGAATACCATAAAATGGTCTATACTGTACCTGTCATCACCCCTGCCTGCGAATGGACTTTCTGTTACAGGCAGACGTGGACAACCGAGTGCTGTCATATTCATGTTTTCCTCACCGGCAACCCAATAGACAACAACTTCATAGCTTGTCCCTATTGCGCAAAGAAGCTGATAGCACTTACACCTAAAAAGCAACCTTGAAAGGCACTCCATGAATCTCGAAGAATATGAAAATATCATTCCAAATATGCAAGCTGAAGGGCTGACTTGGATAACCCCCAACAAGCAATGCAGCTGGCGCATTGAAACCATCCTCACAAAAGAGCCCGACACCGTCGCCTGGATTCGTTCCATGCAGCCTGGGGAAACTTTCTTCGACGTCGGAGCAAACATCGGCCAATACTCCCTGCTTGCCGCTAAACAAGGCCTGACTGTTCATGCCTTCGAACCCGAATCCCAGAACTTCGCCCTTTTGTGCCGCAACATCGCCATCAACAAGCTTACCAACATCACGCCCTGGCCTCTAGCCGTCTCCGACAAGCCCATGCTGGCCGAATTCCACCTTCAAGGCATGGCTCCTGGAGGCTCTTGTAACTCCTTCGACCAATCCTTGGACTTCCACGGTCGTGAAAAGCAGTTCGAGCACAAACAAGGCTCCTGTTCCACCACTCTCGACATTTTTTCCGACAAATACGGTCAACCCGATCACATCAAAATCGACGTTGACGGTTTTGAACATCTCGTAATTGCCGGTTCCTCCAACACTCTCCTGAAGACCAAATCCGTCCTGATTGAAATCAACACCACCTACCCGGAACACATGGAACTCACCGAATACATGTTTAAACGTGGTTTCAGTGTTGACCAATCCCAAGTTGACGCTGCCCAACGCAAAGAAGGGCCATTCAAGGGCATCGGAAACTGGATTTTCTACAAGAAAGCGTTGGCCTGATCATGGATATCCCCAAAATCGTCAAACTCGAAATGACCCAGGCACCTCACGCTGAAGACCCTCATTGCGTTGAAATCGTCGCCACTCTATCCAACAAAACCACTTTCGCAGTCCACATGCACACCCACATTGCCGTAGACGACATCGCGGAAATGTTCCGGATGGCTGGACGTCAAATCCAAAACCTCATTCTCGATGAATACGGTCATTTCCGCACTCGCCCGCATCAAGTTGATTAAGGAACCGGCATGACCAAAGACAGTTGGATATGCCTTATTTGTCTTAAGTCGAAATACGAGCATCGTCCCCGGTTGTTTGGGGATAAATTACAGTGCCCAAAGGATAAAAAATGAATGCAGCTTCAACCCTAGCGTATAACCTGCGCAACACCACCGTTCGCAAGTACCCCTTCCCGCACTTTTTCGCCGAAGACGTATTCCCTTACGATTTCTACGACGAACTGCTCACTTCTCTTCCTCCAGCATCTGACTACTCAACCGGCAAATCCAACTACAACGGACGACTATTTGCTGACCCCTCGGAAGCCCAAGAACTGGAATTCATGAAAACTCATGCTTTTATGGTGCACGTTCTGAATCTCTTTTCCACCTGGCACAGTTCCCGCTACGCTTCCAACCCAGCTCCTGAGTTCTTCACTGACCTTCGATTCATTCGAGATGGTAAAGGCTACAAAATCGGCCCTCACACCGACGCACCGTGGAAAGTCGTCTCCCTCCTGTTTTATCTGCCAAAGGATTACTCTTTGCAGGAACTAGGAACCTCCATCTACGTTTCCAAAGACCCAACATTCCTTTGCAATGGCGGACCCCACTACCCATTCGAGCAATTCGAGCGTGTCTTCACCGCACCCTTCCAACCTAACTCTTGTACTGGCTTCTATAAAACAGCCAACTCCTTCCACGGTGTCGAACCGATTACAATCCCATGCACCCGAGACGTTTTGCTGTACAACATTTATGACAAGCAAATCTACGATAAATGTCACACACCGAAGGTTTAAACGCATATGGCAACTCTTCCACCAGATTTCGTAGCCACCGCCAATCAGCGACACACTGAGTCCCGTACCTTCCTCCACAACTGGCAAACTGAAGCCCGAGACTCTTTTGCCTTTGTTGCAGGCCATCAGTGGCTGGATGAGGACGTTGCCGTCTTGCAGGAACAAAAGCGCCCAACCATCACCTTCAATTACTCCGAAAAGATGATTGACGCCGTTGTAGGTGCCGAAGTTTCCAACCGTCAAGAAATCACCTACCGTCCCCGAGAAGTCACCGATGCCGCCGCTTCAGAACTCATCAACAACGCTGCCAAATGGGTTCGGGATGAATGCAACGCTGAAGACGAGGAAACAGACGCTTTCAGAGACGCCCTCATTTGCGGACTGGGCTGGACTCACACTCGCATGACCTACGACGAGGACTTGGACGGACGCATCGCCATCGACCGCATAGACCCTCTTGAAATGTCCTACGACCCGGCTTCCACCAAGCCAGGACTCTCGGACCGTCGCTATCACTTCAAGGACTGGTGGGTGGACAAACGTGAAGCCATGCGGGAATGGCCCAACGCCTATGAATTCGCCTCCGAAGACGAGAACACCGCCAAAGGAGTTATCACCCACGGTAACCGCTACTCCGATGACCAACATTCCGACCCTGACATCCACAAGGACCAAGTACAAATCCGCTTCTATGAATGCTGGGAACGTCGCACCGTTTACCGCATTGCCTCCGGTCAAGACTTCACCGAACTCACCCCCTCCGAGTTCAACAAGGTAAAAGCCGACCTCGACGCAGCCGGAACCCAATACGTAAAGCAACAACGCAAAGTCTATTACCAAGCTTACTTCGCTGGAGAAACACTTCTTGAAGGTGCCGAATCCCCTTGCCAAAAAGGTTTCCTCATCAACTGCATCACCGCCAAACGTGATCGCAATTCCAATACATGGTATGGCCTCACCCGCGTCATGATGGACCCCCAACGGTGGGCCAATAAATGGCTTTCCCAAGTCCTGCACATCATCAACTCCAACGCCAAGGGGGGACTCCTGGCGGAAACTGGAGCATTCGTAGACCCCAAGAAAGCCCAGGACGAATGGGCAATGCCCGAATCCATCACCCTTCTCAACGAGGGTGGCATCAACAAGATCAAAGAGAAAGGGATGGCTCAATTCCCTTCCGGCCTGGACCGCTTGATGGAATTCGCCCTCAACTCTCTCCCCATGGTTACCGGCATCAACCTTGAAGCCCTAGGACTCGCAAACCGGGAACAAGCCGGAGTTCTAGAACAACAACGCAAACAAGCCGCTTATGGTCTGTTGTCCCCCTTGTTCGACTCTCTCCGTCGCTACCGAAAAAACCATGGTCGTGTCCTTCTCTCCATGATTCACGACTTCATCTCCGATGGCCGGATGATTCGCATCGGTGGGCCAGAATCTGAACAATTCCTGCCGCTCATCCGCACCCCAGGTATGCAAACCTATGACGTGTTCGTAGATTCCTCCCCCAACGCTCCGGACGTAAAAGACAAAACATGGTCTACCCTCATGGCAATTCTTCCCGCCATGATGAAAGCCGGTCTCCCTATCCCACCCAATCTGCTCGACTACACCCCTCTTCCAGTAGCCCTATCCACCAAGTGGAAACAATACATCGCGGAACAAGAGCAAAACAAAGGACCATCTCCAGAGCAGCTCCAGCAAATGCAGCAGCAAATGCAAAAAGCCACCCAAGAGAACGAACAGCTCAAATCTGCCCTTAAAGACAAAACTGGCGAGCTCCAACTCAAAGCCAAAGAAGCCGAAGCCGAATTCTCTTTGAAGGAGCGTACCTTCCTACGCGACACTCAACTCAAGCTCCGAGAACTCGAAGTCAAAATCGAACTCGAACGCAAAAAACAAGATGATCAACATCGCCTGGCTCAGGAACAAGTTGACAATGACACTTCCACCAAAGTTCTATCCATGGTTCGCGACACCACTGCCAGCAATACCATGAATGAAATTAACGACACCATCTCTGCACTCCGCAAAGCAATCGAAGACATATCCAACGAGGAATAATCACCATGTCAGTTCAAAATACTCTCACTGCCGACGAACAAGCCTTTTTCGAAACTGGCGAACTGCCAGAAGGTTTGCAAGCCGAACTCACGCCAGAACCAATCATTGAGGAACCAGCCCCTGTTATCGACACCCCGGCTCCTGTCGATCAAGTCCCCGACGCCCTCGAAACCCTGCGCCAATCCCTTGCCACCGAGCAACGTCGTGCCGCAGACGCCGAAGCACGCCTTAACCAACTTGAAGCTGAATCTAAAAAGGTTCCTGAACCAGAAGCACCAAACCCGGAACTTGACCCTCTTGGCGCAATGATGCACCAACTCAACTCTGTCAACAAAACCGTCCTAGACCTACAAACTCGCCTCAACGAACAACGTCAACAGACCGACCAAGCCCAACAAATCCAGCAGTTCAAAACTCAAATGCAGTCCTTGCGAGATGATTTTTCCAAGACCGCACCTGACTTCCAAAAGGCTTACGACCATCTCCGAGCTACTCGCATGGATGACCTTCGTGCAATCGGCGTACCAGAATCCAACATTCAAAACGCCTTACTCCAAGACGAATACAACATTGCACAGAACGCACTTAAATCCGGCAAGAACCCTGCTGAAACCATCTACAACATGGCGAAGCGTCACGGCTACACCCCCTCCACTTCTGTACCAGCCACTCAAAAAGTAGCTGCAATCCAATCTGGTCAAGCTGCTGCTCGCAACCCAAAAGCATCATCTCCCCCACCTGCCGATATCACCTCAGAAGCCTTGAAAAACGCCTCTGATTCCGACCTCGATGCACTCATACGAGATGACAAGTCATGGGCTAAAATCACGGGCAGAGCGTCCAACGACATTTTTAATTAAGGACTAATCATGGCCGGATACATTCAAGTCCCAGCAGACTCCGTTGGGAAAAGGGTAGATACGGTCACGTTGACCGATGCAGGGGTAGAGGTACACCGGCAAAAAATTGTCATGACTGGGGGAAGCGGCACGGCTGAAGTCGTGGTTGTTACTGACTCATCCCCAGGAGCCTCCGACATGGCCCTTGTGGTCCGCCAAGCCGGTACCGCTCTTGTCGCAATCTCCACCCCATTTACCATCCAAGCCATCTCGGCCACCACCGTCATTTCTGGGCTCGTGGGCCTCACTGCCGGAACCTCAGTAATCGGGGACATCAACGCAATTTCGCGTACCGTGCAAGTTGCAATCGCTACTCCGTTTACTCTCCAAGGTATCTCAACAACTGTCAATGTTGCCATTGCAACTCCCTTCGTTCTCCAAGGAATCTCAACCACGGTTAATGTCGCAATCGCAACACCATTCACCGTCAACAATATCTCCGCTACAGTCGTAACCGGTCTCTCCTATGTAACCGAGAAAACCACAAACTCTCAAGTTCAAGTAGGCGACTCAGCAAACGCAGCCATCCGAGTAAACATCGTTGCAGGTTCAGCAGCCGGTGTCTCCTTTACAGACGGAACTCCGTTCACCGCTCAAGCCGCCGCTATGGTTCCCATTGGAGGCATATTTGATGACGCAGCCCCAGATACTTTGAGTGAAGGGGATGCTGGTGTAGTTCGTATGACTACCAATCGTGCTATTCATATGAACATCCGGGATGCGGCTGGAAACGAACTTGGAGCTACCTCCGCAACTGGTCTTTTCATTCGTACAGCCACAGTCACCTTCGCTGGGGGTATTGCAATCTCTGGTACCGCCATAGTCGCTGGGGTAGTCGGTCTTACCGCGGGGACAGCAGTAATTGGAGATATCAACGCAATCTCCCGCACGGTTCAGGTAGCAATCGCAACTCCCTTCACCTTGCAAGGAATCAGCACCACCGTTCAAGTCGCTATTTCCACTCCGTTCATTCTTCAGGGCATTTCAACTACAGTCCAAGTTGCAATCGGAACCCCGTTCACCCTCAATAACATCTCCGCAACTGTTACTGTTGCCGGAATCGTTGCTGTCGGTCCCACTGCCATCATGTCCGCATCCCACGGACCCAAATGTGTTACCTGCTCTACCTCCGCTGTCGTCACCCTTGTAGCTACCCCAGGGGCTGGTCAATCCATCTACATTACTCAACTTGCCGTATCAAATGAAGGTGCTGCCGGTTCTCGTGCCCGCATCGGAACCTCCGCATCAGGCTCCACAATCATGATGTTCTGTGCATCCGCAGGTGGTGGCTTCGTCATGAACTTCGACCCCCCTTGGAAACTCTCCGCGTCTGAAGCAGCCGTTTGCTCTGTAAAGCCCAACACCTCCATGCTTTTCAACGTTAACTTTTATGTAGCTCCATAATATGACCCCCGCACAATTAACCACTTTCCGAGCTGCTGTCCAAGTAAACGCAACCATAGCGGCTCAACGTGACGCAGGAGACCAAGGGGCTGTAGCTGCTTACTACAACTCCCCAGACTCTGGAACAATCTGGCGTCCAGATATCTCCACCTCAGAACTAAATACTGCCATTGTCTGGTCCGAGTTTGCCGCTCTAACCGTAGCTCTGCAAAACACCTACATGGCCCTCATCTCCACTACAACCATAGATGCTACAAAAGCAAATATTCGTGGCGGATTTACCACAGTGTTTAGTGCAGGAACAACTTCCCGTACAAACCTTACGAACCTTGCCCAACGAGTACCAACTCGCTTCGAGTCCTTATTCACAACATCTCAAGTATGTAGTGTCTACGGCCAAACTGTCACCGCATCAGATACCGGAGTCTAATCATGGCAACCGTCAAACAAGTAATAGGCTCACGTACTGCCTTATCCATTTCCTCCGTAGCCACTCTAGCAGCCGCTACCTACGTCACCTCGGAGATTCGCACCCCCAACACGAATCAACCAATTGACGTAATTGTGGAAGTAATGGCAGGCACAACAAATGCCCCGGCCGGGAACAAACAAGTAGTCGTCTTCATCCAAGACTCCCTCGACGGAACCAACTTTCGCACTGGCCCAACTGCCGGAACCTCTACCGCGGACGAAGCGGACCTTACCTACCTTGGTACAGTTCCCGTAAATACCTCTGCTGGAACCATGCTCCACCGAGGCCTTTTCTCCATAGTGAACGCATGTGGCTATGTCCCATACGCTTACCAAGTTGTATTGAAAAATGACCTTGGAGTCGCCCTCACTACTGCCACAGCTTTTACATCTGAAATCAGCATAACAGTAGCCTGATATGTCCTCTCTTGGCCCTCATACCAAAAGGATTTCTCAGCCTCAATCAGCTGTAAGGTTGAATTGGGCAAATCCGTTAACTAGAAATTTAGTTTTCTCACTACCCCTATCCACTACCCATTTGCGGTCCATTGGACTGGACAAGAGGATGGGGAGTATTAACGGTACGTTAACCAAGGGGATTACTTCTAAAGGGACCGCTATAAAATTAGACGGCGCCAGTTACCTCGATTTTGGTTCCTCTGAAATACTTCCAACCACCCAACCATTCACTTTAACCCTGTACGAAGAAACTGACGTAATTGGTGCATTTGCTGCATTGGTAGGATTAGTTGCTGGGTCCATGGAATGGTTATGGCTACGTG
>Ga0137458_1000114_pt1 | contig 10611 bp, 2 predicted proteins | sample EasRivERMGT642_2_FD_102311 | JGI IMG/M metagenome (GOLD analysis project Ga0137458, IMG submission 102311) | Soil microbial communities from meander-bound floodplain in the East River, Colorado, USA - East River MetaG ERMGT642_2 | ecosystem: Environmental > Terrestrial > Soil > Floodplain ... | reverse complement strand
GGAAATTCTATATCTAAAGGTCTACGATTAAATTCATCACTACTAGCTCCACTAGGACTCAATGTGTCATAAGTTCCATAGTCCCATACTGAAATTATGTTATTATCTTCATCAAGCCATGATAATTCTGTGTTAATAGTTATACCAGCATTAGTAGAAACTGCATAATAAGAAAAATCATATTTCAATCCTGGCGTTACAGGAATAAGGTTTGACCATACCTGGCCAATGTCTCCTGCCGTGCCAGCGTATTTTAAAGAATTAGTTCCTTCATATACCCATGTTGCAGTATCAATTGAGAATGTTCCACCAGTAGCATAAAATGTCCACCATGTAAGACCATCCTCAAACCCGCCATTTTCTATAATACTTCTATTCTTTTCTGAAACATAAACAGTATTAATATCGGGGGTAACTGTTGTTGTGGTTGCATAAAGACTTTGATAATTCATAGAGTTAACAGCCCAAACATAGATACGATAATTAATAGCAGGATCAACGTCCCAAAAACGCATTGAAGTATTTCTTGTAACTGTTCTATGGTCAGAAAGTGGCTCCCCCTCTTTTTGAAGAGCTACCTCATAATGATCAACAGAGTCACCAAAATCATGGGGATAATAATAGTCAAAATAATATTCATCGTAATAAAAATCTCTTACAGGGGGAGCAGACCATTCAATATCCATAAATACTCTTTCAGTCCCCTTGAAGAAAATATCCCCACTAGCAACAAGGTCTTTGGGCGGGTCAACAGTAGAAGTAATAAACTTTCCATCAGGGCTAGTTGTTGCTCCGGTAATTACCTCAGCAGCATCACCACCACCTAGACTCGCCCCAGCAATGTCTGTATCTGTATTTTTTAATATCTCAGATAAGACCCTTACATCTTCTGGCGTGTATTTTGAAAAATCCACCTTTGTAGAGTTAGACCCATCATGATTATGTCCACCTCTCTTGAAGAATGCAACGGCCGACTCTTTAAATCCCCGCATTATGATACCTCTCTAAGTGTAAATGATTGCTGTATTCCACCGTCATATGCAATGGTAGTCTGGAGAACCCAAAACTCTACCCCATTAATGTCTAACTGGTCGAATCCCGTAATCCCTATTCTATCACCTAATTGGATCATTGGGACGCCTGTGGTCGATAAATTCATCACGGGAACGGGATTGCTGAAATGAGCGATCAACCAATCGGCCACTACCTGAGCGTATTCCTTATTCTGAATAAATTTATTTTCTATTGTCAATTCCTGAACATGATGCTTACGGATCATATTATTAAGCTCTTCCGAGACTTCTTCTACAACATCATTTTCTACTTCCTCCACCAAAGGAATACCAGCAATTGAGAAATAATTTTCCAATTCTGTTACAGGATCAGTACCCTCTAGAACTATTATTGTATCTACCGGCACATTATCCTTAGCTGAAAGTAATACACGGGCCGAGAAAGCATCAGCATCAAATGACTCTATTGTCACCGTACCATCATAAATAACGGCAGTAATAAATGGCTCCTTAACTCTAATTGCGGGAGCGGAATCATAATCAATATCATAATATCTAACCTCACGAACTCTAGGTCTAGTATTTGTTACTTCAACATGATCAATATAAAATACGTCACCTGTTGCTACACTAGCTATTGAAATAACTGGTGTCATATATTTTTTATTTGTATCCGGCGTGAAAGTATACGAATACTGTTTCCAGGCTCCAAGTGTTGAAGTAGATGATGTACCTAATAATTTAATAGTATCATCATCAACATCATTGAAGAATCTGACCCCAGGTGTAACTGTTTTAGCAGCAGTCTGAGAATAAATCCAGAATGAAACTGTAGTGCTACCAAATGTTGTTGGAATAGCAGCCTGTCTCCCCTTCGGACCATTAACCTCTGCCGTTGAGCCAGCGCCTTCATCTAAATCACATGTAACTTTAAGTGATCCCGCACCAAGTCTCGCTTGTGTTTCACTTCTCTTTACCCGGCAATTTTCTATTGCTATAAAGCGTTCTCCTGTTGATTCAAAACCGTAAGTCTTTGTTCCATGTGTAGCAGGAATAGTTCCAAATTGACCACGCGTTAAGCCCATAAGTTTATTTCCACTCTTAGAGTCATACTTAATTATCTCATCATCTATCTTAAAGTAGCCTGAATTTAACCACAACGGATGGTCAGTAGACTTAACCTTTAAGAAATCTGTACGTGTAGCATCTATTGTTTCTCTAGTTTTTGTTACAACTAGAGACTCACCATTCTCTGCCCTCCAAATTGATTGAACGTCAGAGTTGATCGTAGTAATAGGATTAACAGTAATAACCACACGGTTTGTCTGAATTTCGGCCATACGCTGACCGCCAATAATATCAACATTTTCATTAAAAGTATGCTGTACTAGAGCATGGCTAGGGAATACCTCATCATGGAGTGTATTTCTGTAATCATAATTGAAGTTTCCATATTCATCGAAATAGAATATTCCAATATCTGCTGTTGCCCACTCAAGCATCCCATCCCATAATGATGATTCAATCATATAAAGATATGGGAAGTAAAATATTTCTTCAATATTTGCTTCGATATAAAGCTGATTCATTTCATCAGATGTTAATGCCCTGTCCCACAATGCCACACCCTGTAGCCATCCGCTATATTCGTTTCCAGCCGCATCTGATCCTATAATTAAATCACTATTGTTAGTTGTAAAAGTCGGGTCAACAATAGCCTCTGAGTATTCAACTCCGTCAATATTAAATACTGCTGTGCCGCCAGGACCATCAAAAGCAGCAGCAACAAAATGAGATTCATTCAAAGTTAAAGCTGGGCCGTTGTTATAAACCACGCTATCGACAGTAAATGATAGTGTACCATCAGACTCTAATTCAACTAGATAATTATTCCCCTTTTCTAAAATTGAATTTGTCCAAGCCTCTGGCTTTATCATAATCACTATTGAAAGTGCCGAAGCAAAGTCCAAAACAGTATTTTCAGGAACTGTAATATTTGAGCTTGCTGTCCCAGTAAATCTTACACAATGAGTCTTCTTAGAAGGAATAATAGAAGGCTCACCAAGCTGAACATCATCAACGTCAGTATAATTTACAACGCCATCATTTCCTCCCGCAATATCTAAAATAATATCGCTATCATATAGATCACCCTCAGTAATAGCAGGAGAGTCAGCAAGAGTCCATACAGAAACAGGATTCTGTCTGATCATTGTTCTCCAGTAAGCGTCAGTATAGTTTATCTTTCTATTTGGAACCCCCGCCAATTTTGCGGCGTCAGATATAGCACTACCGACAGTTTCATCAGTATGGAAGATGCCTTCTTCCACATTCATTTCTTGCATGTATTTAGAATAATCACGACAACTTACTGCTGCCGTCATCCCCTCTGAAACTTCTATACTGTCAACATAATATTCACCCATAGGAATATATTCTCCAGGGGCAATGGTCGCCAACTCAGTACCAACCTCAGGAGCAACCTCGCCAAGCGCAGGGACAAAGAAGAGAATACCAGCAGCATTAGCACATGACGATCCTGCCGTTCCAACTTGAGCTGGGAAGTTAGTTGCATCATATGCATTAAATGGACTAGTAGGACCATCGGGATGGTTCTCTAAACCTCCGTAAGCCGCAACAGTAAGTCTAATATCTTCACCGCCAATAATACCATTTGATATCAATGTCCAACTACTAGGAGTAGTAATAGTAGTATCTATCGCTGTAAGACCTATCCATAGTCCAGTTCTATTCGGGCCAAATATTTTTGTAGCAGGAGAAGGCATCGAAGTTCCTGTTGTACTTGTAGTGCCACTAAGAGCAGCGACATGAACATCTTTCATTCTTATCATAACACCAGCCATAACACCAGCAGACGATTTTGTCACGGTAAGATTGCCTGTCTCTGTTCCCGTAGCTTCCTTATGCAGTACCCTTACGCCCTGAGCGCCTGCCTGAAGGAATCCCGCGCTTATTTCATCCCATCCACTAGCTGAGATAGTTCCGCCGTTTTTAAAACCAACTATTGCATACAAATGATCACCAGCAGTAATACCGGTTGGATATGGAACATTAATAGTGCTACTAGATGCTGTCTCAACTGCTGTACCAATAGGAGTTTGTACTGGGGGGAATGGGCGCTGAACCAGTGGCTTTGAGTTAGCATCAATAATAACACTATCAACAATTCCACGACCCTCATCAGAATCAACAGCAACATCCATCTGAACACCATGAATTGATGAACCAAGAAGCTCAGCAGGAATTTCACATGGACCAAGAATTGTAACACCATTAACCTCTACAGAAACATATCCACCAACTGACCTAAGCAATACTTCATCGCCCGGTTCAGGATAAGGTACTCCATAGACAAGATCAAGATATGAAAAATCTTCTTGATTTGTACCTATCACACCAAGCTCAACCCAATTCCAAGGTGGCGGGATAAACCATGCTGCAATTCCTAGCCATTGACCTGCTGTGTTTATATGAAGTGTTGGGTTGAATGAAGGAGTATCAGTTGGTGCCATACTTCCATCCCAAATACCGACTATATTATCAGTAAGAGTAGTGGTATCTCTCCACAACAACCCACGACGGCCACCGCCAGAAACAAATGACTGATCAGGCCCACGGAATTCTACAACCGCCAGCTTGCCATCCCTAATACCCATTTCATCCTGACTGTCTGGAAGATCAAGGAAAACATCTCTAAGCCCTGTTTCAGCCTCTGGAACAGGACCGTCAACATAATCTGAGAAGTTAACAGTGAATGGACCTGTGCCATCATCAATACCCCACCCCAAATATGGACGAATTATTATGTCAGGCTCAATATAGTCTGACCATAAACCTGTTCCATCAGGATTCCAATCTTTATTAGTATTATCAAAATTGATATTTAATGTATTAGCCGCAGTATTTCCAAGCGGAGTCGTCATATCTGTGCTCTCACGAATTTTATCAACATCAAAACTTACAATATCGTCAGCATCAAAAGTCTCCACATAAAGGGGAATAAGTTCATGTACTCTACCAACATCTAAAGGATGCTCTGTTGTAAGAACTTTAAATCTAACACCAGAAATATCAATATGTAAACCTAGATCCCATGTATACTCCCAGCCCCCCGCAAAATTAACAGCATGAGAAGTCCAAGCACCTATTGAATCACGATAATATAATGTTCCTGTTGCAATACGACCTAATGAATATGATGTTGTTACCTTAATTTGGTTAGCTTTTCTAGTCTCTAAAGTCACTGAAAGCGTTTCAGGATCAGCAAAAACGCCACTCCCATTAGAAATATTTTCTGTCCACCATCCATATTCCATGCCGGGGACTTGAGATTCATCAAGACAATAGAAATTCCCATTAGCAACAATAGTGTCACCATGAACATCAATACCATCGCATATTGCCCAAGCAAATGTTTCTTCTTCGATACCATTTACAGCCTGATCCCTAGTGAAGAACCCATCATACGAATCTATTCCAGAACCAGATGACTCATAAATTGAGCCAAATCTTTGAGAAACAGAAGACTCTTTAATAAAGTCAAGAATATAATTTGCTACAGCAATTTCTCCCACATCAGTAAGATGAGGACCAGAAGAATAATATCCTGAAGCAGTACCTTCAGCGGTTCCAGGCTGAGGCCAAGCATTAATAGTAAAATCAATAACCTCCACCCCGGAATATGCAGCAGCTAAATCATAAATAACATTAATATATTGTGACCAAGGATAAGTAAAAGTACCTACCTGCTGATAGCCAGCAACAAGCATAATTCTTGTATCAGGATTGCCATTTTGAACAGCCTCAACGAACATAGTCATATATGTTCTATAGTCTTCGGGGTCAACATTATTAGCCGCCTCATTATATCCAAACCATATCAAGACCAACGGGCAATCAAGTTTAGATACATGATCAGTAACTCTAGAATCTAAACCAGACCCCATAAAAGTAGCAGCCTGCCATCCACCATGCCCAGCATTTATAACCTGAATACCCTCAGATGTAGAAGGAATAAAAGTTTGATCGCCAGGGCCATAAGGAATCCACGGGCTATCAGCATAAGCATCAACAATTTCTCCACTATTAAAATATGGTTCTGAAACGACTGTTCCACCAATGCCATCTAAAATAGCAGCGGCATATACTCTACCGGCAAGATATGATGGCCCTACACCTAAATCGACTAAGGCACCAATTGTCACATCAACATCAGGATTATACATTGTTGCAACGCCAGCAGTTATTGTTGTTGAAATAAGCTGCCAACGAACTTCAGTATGATCTAATGTTGTGTCTTGACTTCTATAGAATTTTATAGTATGACCACTGGCATCATTATCAGCATCCATAGTGACCCTCACCCAATAGTCTTTCCCATTTTTAAATCCGGGGGCGGCAGAAAGTGTAGAAACAGTAGCTGTACCATTCGATGACCAAACAAATCCAAGTTTTCCTGCGGTGTCAAGATAAAAACGCCATGCACGTTTATTTGTAAAATATGCTTGCCAGTGAGCGGCGATACACTGTTGAGTCGCTATAGAGTAATCATCCGCTCTTATTTTTGCTCTTACATCAATATCTTTTTCAATTGATAAATCTTCTGTGTCGGCAAGGTTACAGAATCCATTCACCCCTGGTAAATCCATATAGCCGCCTACTTCTTCATCACTCTCAAACACCTGAATACCAGAAACACCAGAATTTGGATAAAGCCCAGCACCTAAAGCATAATGGCTTATAAGAACATCATGCACGCCAGCAGCTAATTCAATATCAACATAATCATCCTCCCCAATAAGCACACTTATTGGGTTATCATATCCAGAAGCAAAAACACCACAAGGATCATCCTGAATCAGCTTTAAATATTGTGGCCCAGTTTGTCCACCAGCGCTAACGATAGATGAGACAAATCTCTTACCGACTTCATCGGTAAACATATACGCCCCATCAATTTGGCGAAGAAAATCCATATCCCAAGCAGTAGCAGCACTTGTCAACGTATATGTTGGTCCTGCCCCCACACCAGTAGCAATAATTCCAGCAGCACGACGAATCTTTCCACTCCACCCCGCTAAACCTGTAGTTGTAGTCATATTTCCAATAATTGCCGCGCTTGTTGAAATAGGAACAGCAACAGCTCCGTTTGTCATTGTAACTGCCTGAACAAAAGTCCAAGTAACAGAGCCTCTAGCAGTTGTTTTGGCATCATTAGAATAATAGAATGATACCTGATCGGTATTAAAATTAACATCTGCTCTGATCCAGCCACCTGCGCCGTCAGCCCAGCCTGTAGTTGTATTCCAGTTCGTTGTTGTAACAGCAGCATGACCAATAGTGGCATCAACAACATTCACGCTTAGCTTATTAGCAGCACCACTTCCTGTACCAAGCAAAGATAGCCTTACAGTATTTTGCCATCCGCAAATAGAGTTTGTTGATTGTGATGGTGTCCAGTCATCAGCCTCGACATAAGCCTGAAGAGAAATGATGCCTGTAGCTGCAACCGTATTACAGTTCGTAACGGAACTGCACCAAACATATTCGTCAGATAAAGTTGTTGGCATATATCCATTAACAGGGCTTAAAGGGCCATCAACCTCAATTTTTATCGCCCCTGAACCAAAACCATCGGGATACCACACTCTAAGGCTAGTCCCCTCAACATTTTCGAAGAGAACTGTGTCTCCAATAGCATCAAAAGAAAGACTTTTACGCCCGAAACCATAGCCCACCTGAGTGGGTGATCCTGTTGTTGTGGCGTCAGGAGTATATGCAGTATCCCAAGTAGCAAAATATCCATCTCCCCCAGCAGAACCAATATTCAAAGCGGGGTAAGCGGTACGCAAACCTGCCTGAAGAAGATACGTCCAACGAGTTAATGAAGAAGTAGAGTCCGAACCATCAGTTACAGAGTCACCATAAGCAATAATATCTGATCTTTGACTTGCTACCTCTACACCAGAAGAAAGAGTAAAATTTTCTATATGTCTAGAATCAGCAAAAACTACTTCAGCTTTCGCCAAAACATACTGGTCGTCATCATTAATTTTGTCTTGTAATTCTGGAGAAATGTTAATCATTATTGTTCACGCACGGCTAAATTTACGGTCCAGAAATACTCTGTATCACGACGAGTTAACTCTTCACTATAAGAATCTACCCATACAGTATAAGTTTCTGTTCCTCCACTAGAGTCACGGAATATTAATGTGTGTAGAACCTGAGAATCTTTGAAGGTTGTACGGAGCGTATCTCTCCCCGCTTTATCATCAACAGTGTTAGCATCTAATGATGGAAGCCACTGCCATGAGAGAGTAAAAACTGACCTTGAAGCACCCTTCCAATATCTTTTAATTTTTCCTGAGGCAAGTTCAATTTCCACCATTCTCCCTTCCCGATCAGTTGAAACGGGAGCACGAAAATGATCACTTAACTCAATTCCTCCTAATGATATTGCTGAAGCATATCTTAAAGCCATTATGCAGCCCCCCTACTAGAAACCCTTCTCACAGAAGTCCCTGCCGCCAAAGCTTTCTTAGGCTTGACCTGAACATCATACCTCGCCATTTGCTTGCAGAAGTAATCAAAATCCCCCACAAAAGTATCAGCGTTGATATTAACCGTGGTACCCATTATAGCATCATTATCAGCCATTTTGGTAAGATTTTTTGAAATCGGTTCAGGCATAACAATTTCCCCCTTATGCAAGCGGGCAGGGTAATTATCGAAAGGAACCTTTCCTCCCGCCAACATAGGAACAAGACCGCCATCATGATAACTATGATGCCCCTGCCAATAGTCCCAAGCAGCCCCTGGGTTTCCATATCTACCACGAATATACGTTAATCCAGCAAGATGCTGAATCCAAGGATTAGAACTTTTCTGATATCCTGTACCCGCCCATGTTTGGTCAAGGAACTGATATAGCCCATAAGCTCTACCATATTGAGTCATTGGTCCAAGAGCATTTGGATTCCAACTAGATTCGTGGGTAATAAGATTGTCCAACGCCCCAAACTGATTTGGAGTGAATCCCTTTTGTGCAAGCGCCTCTCTAGCCATAGCTCTTAAATCTCCTGCTGGACCATCATAGCCACTAGTTCCACCGGGTCCACTACCGCCACCACTACCGGCAGCAGCAGCCCTAGCACCAAACTGAGCAATACTATCAAGCACAGAAAGATGGACGTGATCCAAATGTCGATCATAAGACCTAACTGGCGGATCAAGATCCCATCCTGTATAGGATGCTCCAAATCTATCAAAATAAATAACATATTTAGTTGGCAAAGTACCAGCTTCACCACCAGCAAGCAAGAATTGAGCTAGTGTTTCCAGCATAGGATCGAACACACTCCCCCGACCACGAGAGAAGTCAGCAGCGAAACCACGAGGGTGATCAGAAGATGGATTTTGTGGTCTTGCCTGACCACCAGTGCCAGGAGTACCGCCGAATGACAAACCACTAAACTGAGGAAGACTAATAATCCAATTAGCGAATTCATCAATATTAGAATAACTACCTGATGGCATAATATCGGCAAGAGTCTTACCACCAACAGTAGCCCCCATATTTTCAAAGAAATAAGCAACAAGACTCGAAGTCAAACCACCGATAGCTGTCTGATTATACATCCATGCATTTGTTAATGTATGAACAAATTCATGCATTCCACTGCCTATTTGTGCGGCAGGGTCAGCACCACTACCAACAAGACCACCAGCATGGAATTTCGGAGCAACAACATGAGCCTGATTCAACTGTTCAAGAGTGCTAGCGCCAACAGCCCTGACTGCATCTCTCTGCATAACAAACTCTCCTGTTTGAAGAGTGGCAGGAACGTCACGCTTACTTATACCCGGTACCTTTCCACCAGTATGATATCTTGGGTGATGATATCCACCGGGTGAAGGCGCTCCTGGGGCAGTAGTTTGATTAAGGCCACTAGTTCTATTAGGTCTGCCAGGACGACCACCACCGCCACCACGAAGCTCAGGAATATCAGGAGCATTAGTAGCATTAGCGGCCTGCAAACCAGCTTTAACATCACCAGCAACGAAAGCAGCAAGCCAAGCTGTAGCCGCATTGTCACCAGACCAAGCAGCCTGTTGTCTCAAAGTTTCATTAGCGTTTCTAATGGCAAGAGCATAAAGCCCCATACCTGTTCTTGCTGCTCCTGGCCAATCTTTTACTCCTGCTTGCCATAGAGCACCAGAAATTCTGTTAAGCATAGTCTGGAATTCAGCAACAGTTCTGGGTGCATATTGAGTAATAATTTCTAGTTGCTTTTCAAAAGATTCACGGAGCAAATCCTGACGTTCTTTCGCCGCATCCTTAGCAATCTGAATTTTTTCCTTCTCGTCATCTCTAGCCTGCTTTATTAACTCACGACGGCGTGATTCTTCAAGATCAGCCATAGTCTTAAGATGATCATACTTATTTCTCTTCTCTTCAAGGTCGATCATACGGGCGTCATCAATACGCCCCTCATAAATAGCTAGAGCACGATCACGAGTATAATTTTCAAACTGAATAGAACGACTGCGAAGCTGTTCACGACGACGCTGTAAG
>Ga0137458_1000113_pt1 | contig 10728 bp, 5 predicted proteins | sample EasRivERMGT642_2_FD_102311 | JGI IMG/M metagenome (GOLD analysis project Ga0137458, IMG submission 102311) | Soil microbial communities from meander-bound floodplain in the East River, Colorado, USA - East River MetaG ERMGT642_2 | ecosystem: Environmental > Terrestrial > Soil > Floodplain ... | reverse complement strand
GCATATCCCCCCACTGCGTTTACTTTCTCCTGTTTTTCTCCAGAGAATGGCAATAGCATACAGGCTAGACACATAGAGGTTATAGACCGTATGTAAGACAATGGCAGCCCAGAGACCGAAGGTGAACATACAATAAAAGTAGAACATACCGCCTACCCATGCGCTTGCCCAACCGATTATTCCTTGATAGCTATGTCCATCACGAAATTCTTTGTTGATAACAATCAGTGCCGCGCCCACAGCCCAGCCAAAATCGTACAAAGGGTGATGCAACTGCCCAAACGAAATCCAGTCGACAAAGGGGATGATGATGTTGACAAACACCCATTGCAAACCGCCAAAGCAGAGCCAGTTTAAAGGGACAAAACCCGGGATAGCGGCAAAGAAGAATAGCCATCTGAACAAAATTTCTTCACCAATACCGGCAATGATGCTCGACAAGATTACCCCTTGCATGAATTCTTTAGGTTTGCCAAGAGACTCCTCCCAGTCAACCCTTTTGTGTATCAGAAGGTCGATGATAACTGCCCCTGTTCCGATCAAAAGCCGCAGACCGGCTACTACTGAGAAGGCGACCAACGAGCCATGGAGCGTCAAAAAACGAAAGAAATCGAACGGGATGACCTTCGGAAAAAATTTATACGTTCCTACGATGATTAGTAGTGTAACAATAATACGCGGCAACCCATAGACAGGCAGCCTCTCTTCACTCTCGCTTGTGCTTAATTCTATACCAAAAGACCAAGACATGATAATTCCTCCTATATTTTCTTTGTTGAATGCCTACCCCCCCAAAAAACCTTTCTGGAAAGAAAGTCATAAAAGAGGTGCAATACAAAGGACAACTATACTTGGAATTCGAATGAAGGGAACTCCATTCGTTGAGCTTGGCAATTTGCCATCCCAGTTTTGAGACGAGACTACGGGTATACTCGATGGACGCCTCCACCTTCCTTTCCCGCCAGCACAACCACTCGCCCATAGGCATTGTTGCCATCAGGTTCGAATGCAATAGGTCCCCTTACGCCTTGGACAGGGCGCGAACGGTCAATCTGTTTCAGCGCATACTGTAGATCATCGGGGCTGAAGTGGATCTTCCCGCTGGAAAGGAGCACCTGACTCGCGTGCAAGAGCACCTGAACTCCCTCATACGAGAGGATGGTATGGGCCTCGGTCTGATTGTAACCATATGTGCCTGCTTGATACTGCTTGTTGGGATCAAAATCCTTGGCATATGTTTGCTGAAAGAGGGTTTCCTGGTTGCCCGATGCTCCTGCCAAGCCTGGATAGACAGACGAGGTGAAGCGCAGGAGTGAGTAGTTCGCCAGGGCAGTCACCGAATACTCACCTGGCAAGTAGAGAGCATCTCCTCCCATTACCAATGGACACTGTTTTTGCGCTGGGCTACATGTTGGCAGAGTCTTCAAGATGACACTGACATCGCTCGCATATCCTGCAAAGAAGATTAGATCAGGCTTTGCTTGCAGAGCCTGTGCGACCAGATTTGGAAGACTAGCTGGTTGACCGACCTGATACTGCTCTTTGATAAGGGTATATCCGTTGCCAGTAAAGTGGCTGGAAAAACCATCGTACAGGTTCTTACTGTACAAATCATGTGGATCGACGAAGAGTACAATACGGCTGGCATGCATGACCTGCTGCACATACGTCGCTGCCACTATTCCCTGATCCTTATTGGATGGAGTGATGCGAAAGAAGTAGGGAGATCCTGTCAATGTATCGCTGGAAGCTGTTGGTGACACCATTGGGAGATGCGCAGCAGCAAGTATCGGAATGGTGGCCGCCGCACTGGAACTGGTTGGCCAGCCCAGGACGCCCTTGATTGTCTGGTCCTGCCGTGCAGCCTGGACTACTTGCTGTGCTACCGCAGCAGGACTCGTCTCATCGCTTCCTGCTGCGATGAGTAGGCGAAGCAGCATCTTCCCAGATCTCTTTGCCTGCTCGTTCCATTGCTTTTGTGCCATATAAGCCCCTTGCAAGTCATCACGTCCACCGCTCACATACCCCTTCGACAAAATGGTGCCGATCACAAGCGTAATATAGGGCTGGTGGGTATCAAGCACCTGTTGATCTTCGAGGTAAATCCATGCCTCTGCATCCCCACTATCAACCAGCACCGCCTGCTTCCACAAATTCTCTGCTTCTGCTACGTTGCCTTTTGCTAATGCCTGTGCTGCCTGGAGCTTCAATTTTGCATCCTGACGACCACCATCAAAGACAATGCTGCCAGTACTAAGTGCCGCCATATTGCGCGATGTGGATGGGCGAAGTAGTACGCCTAGCGAAGAAGCACCTGCGGCCAGCAGCACGAGAAGCAGTGTGAACATCACTCTCAGGCTCATCCATGCCCGTTTAGGCTGTGATCGATTGGACTGCCAAACAGAACGCTTCCGCTTCTCCGTTTCAAGTACGAGCGGCACATATTCTTCAACGTGTGTGGCTGAGATAGTTTTTCGTGCATCAGCAGTTGCACCAATCTTCTCTGGAGATAGACCGGCAATGACGGCGAGCCTTACTCCGTGTGTGTTCAGGGGAGAGGAACTGATCGCTCTAAAGAAGAGCATTCCTCCAATGGGTGCAAGAATGAGTGAGAGAGCTAAGATAGCATTCGCCCCTGGCGCAGGAGAGATGGTCTGATTAAGTGCAAAGGACAGCGATCCCAGGAGCGTGGCAATACCAACAAGTAGCCAGCTCGGGTCCTGTAACCAATGTTGCCATGACTTCAGGAAAGACCACTCAGCCACGCGATCTTGCGAAGAGCATGTACTCGTAGTCAGCTTAGATTTAGGCACGACAGATGGAACTGGTTTGTCCGCAAAAGAGCGTTGCAGGTAGCCGTCGATCACGAGATATTCAGTATACATGTTAAAACAAGCTCGGCACGTTTGCATATGCAGGTGCAACGCTTCACTCTCTGTAGGTGAGAGCTGATTGACGCACGTCGTCGCAAGCTTGTCTTCCCACTCATCACATGATTGAGACATATACTCCTCCGTCTTTTAGTCATTCATTATGCTTCAAGCCATTGCTAATTGGATCTTTTTTGAGAACCCGCCGCCTACTAGGAAATGTTTGGCGTAGTTTTCTCCTCGCATCGCTGAGGTATGTACGCACCGAACCCACCCTCAGCCTCAACCGCAATGCGATTTCTTCGAAGGTATAGCCCTGCATATGCAGAGATACAATCTCACGCAACTGGGGCTTTAACTGCTGTAGTGCATCCTTCAACTGCTCGTCTCCGATGACAGACTCCTCAGGAGAGGATGCCTTGTCTTCCCATTCAACAAATTCCGAATCCAACGACTGAAGGAAGCTTTTATCCCGTCCTAGCCTTCGCCAATGATCGATACTATAGTTCTTTGCGATAGTTAATAACCATGACCTGAATTTGCATTCCAATCGCAAGGTAGGCAATTGCTGATAAACCTTCCAAAATGTATCTTGTGCAATGTCTTGGGCATCCTCTGGTTTATCCACAATCATTAGAACTCTATAATGTACTTCATTATGATACCTTCGATACAGTATACCAAAGGCATCCAGTTTTCCGCACTGTATCTCCTGCACAAGCGCTTCATCAGAGAGACTATCCAGAAGGTCATAATCCATTTAGACCCCTCCGCTCTGTTACTCGATCACAATAATGATCCAGTGGCATGTGCCATTAGTGCGCTTATGCAAGGAATTGTGCGCCACCATTCTCATGCCTACGCCCTTTTCATCCTTAGCAAAAAAGGCATACATAGATCCTCCTACTAAACAAGACGAGAACGGAACAGAATTTTCAATTCTTATTTGCTGATCCAGTCCCATTAAGTATCGACATAGCTAATTGCATTTCCTAAGAGTCTGATGAATTTGTACCTTTTGAGTAGTCACAACCATCCATAGGTAAGCCTGGATGGCACCAACATGTCCTTACCACAACAGAGCATGAACTAGCGACGTACATCTTTGCGTTTCATAAGATAAGCAATCATTATGCCCTGCAAAACGATCATCCAACCCAAAACAGCCCAGCAAAGTAGCAAATGATCACTTGCAGCTTTATGGCCTGCATTCGGGTCAATGTGTGAGAACAGCATACCGACAAAGGAGAAACTATCTGCACCCAGCGCATCACCATGCAGGCCGACGGTTGAGCCCATAGCAGCCATAGACCAGCGAGCAGCAAAAAATGCGCCAAGACCTTGCAAGAATGGTGGGTTATCGAGCGAGAAGAGCACGCCAGCAAAGATGACCTGCGGGATGAGCGGCAATGGCACGAGGCTCATAGCCTGATCATTGTTAGGTACAATCGCTGAGACCAACAAGCCTGTCATCAATCCCGCCAGTGACGTCAAAGCCATCGAGATATAAATCTCCAGAAAGGGCGAGAAGAGGATACTGTGTACTTGGCTCAATGGGTCCTTCAGATTGACCGCGAAGACCAGAATAAAGCTCTGTACCAGGCTGAAGAGACCCAGAATAAAGATCTTGGAGAAGAGGTAGGGGGCAATACCGAGATTGACGGTCCGTTCGCGCTGGTAGATGGCTGCCTCTTTCACAATTTCTCTGGCTCCATTGAGACATCCAAACATGATAGCGGCAAAAGCCATGATAAAAAGGATCTTCTCTGCATTCCCGCCACCATGACCAGCCATAACCGAGGCATTAAGAACTTGGTCGGCATTAGATATGTGCGCTGCCTTAATCTGATTGACCTCAGTTTGACAGTTGATCGGTAGGAGAGGACCGACTTTGGCCGTTATTGGTTGGTGAGCATAACAGGTTGCGATACTGGTAGGGCTAAAGATTGCGTGAAGTGTCAAGAAATAGAGAATGAGGCCAATGATGGGGGCCTGCAAGAGCAGAATTGCCAAATTAAGCCTATCGTTCAAGAGCAGTTCGAGGTAGCGCAGGGAGAGCAGAATAAATTGTTTCCAGGGATTGCCACGTTCAGGGGGCCGGATGTGAGCTGTCTGAGTGCTTGGGTTAGCCTGCCCGGATAGACGCTGCCGGAGCGGCTCAACAACATAGCGCATATAGTCTGGCGATCGCTGGAAGCGTGCTTCTACCTCCAGCGGAATAGTAGGGTTCTCATCGGTTGGCTCTAAAATATTGTAAATTTCAGCGAAGTCGGCCTTGCCAAAGTAAGCCTTGGCATCGTTTGGAGATCCATAGTAGGCCAAACGACCACCCTGGCAGAGGAAACAGACATAATCGCAGGCATTGATATTATTGGTGGCATGGGTAACGAGAATGATGGTATGGCCCTTATCAGCCAGCTTACGCAGCAAGAGCATCATCTTACGATCGAGGCCAGGATCAAGGCCCGAGGTAGGTTCATCCAGAAAGAAGACGCTGGGTTTAGCCAGCAATTCAAGCGCAATCGAGACACGCTTGCGCTGGCCACCAGAGAGCTTACCAATTAGCAAATGGCGGCGATGCTTCATCTCCACATCATCCAGAACCTCGTTGATGCGCTCTTTGATCTGCTTTGCGGTAAAGTCCTTGGGCAGACGCAGTTTGGCGGCATAATAGAGCGCATGCTCGACTGAGAGATCGCGGTGAATAATATCGTCCTGCGGTACATAGCCAAGCTGGGTACTGAAAGCTGCCAGATGACGATAGTAGTCCTGGCCGTTGTAAAGGACCGCACCAGACTGGGCTGGTCGCATACCATTGAGCGCATTCATTAATGTCGATTTTCCGGCACCAGAGCCCCCAACGATGGCCACGAATTTGCGTGGTGGAATGGCGAGCGAGATATCATTGAGTAAGACAACGTTATTGGTGCCAGTTCTCTTGAGGCACAGGGCATCAATGCGAATACTGCTACTCTCATCGTGCTGTGTGAGTTGTGTACCAGCAGTATAGATAAACTTGAACGGGCCAATACGAATCTCATCGTTGGTCTTGAGATCGTATGTCTGGATACGCTGGGCATTCACATACACATGATTGGCGCTGTTGGTATCGATAATACGATAGCCACCCTGCACCTGCTCCATGCGAGCATGGTGTCCAGAAACCTGTGGATGATTGAGCACAACAGCATTGTCCGATGCACGACCAAGAGTAATCACAGGATTACCGAGCGGGATTGGGCGGATCTCTGGTAATACTTCCTGTGCCATACCACTGCCATCATTATAGGTAAGCGTGATGAAGGTCCCACTATCATCACTAATACGAAAAATGTCACCACGCGAGAGGGTATGACGGAACTGCTCGTTACCACGGATAGTCATGCCATGGTAGGTAAGGCCATTGAGTGTACGTGCACGTGAAGGATGGGGGTGGATTAGCACAAGCTGGTTACCTTCACGAATGATCTGGGCATGGAAGCCAGAAACCGTTAGTTGGTTAATCACAATCGTATTGGAGGGATCGCGACCAATGTCGAAAACCTGACGGTCTGGTAGAAGAGGATAGACCTGTTTATCTTGATCGGTATTCGTGCTCACCTCAAGCCATGGACAATTGGTCTGATTGGCAAACTCACCATCTTTACTCACAACTGGTATATACTCGGTGCAGTCCTCTTGCTGAAAGTCTGGCTGTGCTAGATTGGCGCGTGAAGGTGGGCTGGCGGGATTCTGATTTACGCTTGGCTGGAAACTATTTTGCATGGTTTGGGATAGATAATCTGCCTTAGAAATAGAAGAGCTATGTATTGCTCTTGTAGGAGTAGAAGATGTCATATTAGCAGATGGAGGTGTGTTTTGCTGTGAAAATCCACTACTGGCCATCAGAAAGAGAAAAGTTGTTTCTGATCCCAGGCCAATGGTATCCCAGTTACTCAGTGATGATTGTGGAAGGACATACTGGTTAACAGTTAAGCTATCGTGCTTGACAAGTTTCTTGATAATCCAGGTATCATTTTCGCAAATAATTTGTGCATGATGCCGTGAGATAGTAGGGTCAAAAATAACGATATCGTTTGATATTGCTCGTCCGAGACTAGTAATGGCCTTGGTAATGGGGTAAATATTGCCAGCCAATGGTCCGGTAAGAAATTTAAGCGAGCCGAGTGGTGACTCCTTCTCTCTCTTCATAAAAATATGTTGCACCAGTCGCCCGCCAGAATGTGTGTAGCGGAGGTGCAATTCCCCTTTCCTTAACTAAGAGACTCTGCCATCTAAGCAATATACTGTTGTGAGGGGACAGGCTAATAATACCGTCCACAAGATAAACATTCTGGTTCTGCTTTCTTGGGCTATTATATCATCAGGATGGGAAAGAGTTCTCTTAATGATGAGTATTTTACTGCTATGAAACACTCTTTACGAATTGTACGGATTTTATACTTTTTGCAGGGTAAATTGGGCTTTCCATCTTAGCACGTCAATGTTTATCCAGCAGTATTGATGCCCCTCATTTCTTGACTGTCTACAAATCCAATACGCATGGATTAGCGACGCACATCCTTGTGTTTCATAAGACAAGCGATAATTATGCCCTGTAAAACAATCATGCATCCTAAAACTGCCCAACAGAGTAGCAAATGATCACTTGCAGCTTTATGGCCTACATTTGGATTGATATGCGTGAACAGCATACCAACAAAGGAGAAACCGTCTGCATCTAGCGCGTCGCCATGCAGTCCGACGGTCGAGCCCATAGCGGCCATAGACCAGCGAGCAGTGAAAAATGCGCCAAGCCCTTGCAGGAAAGGTGGGTTATCGAGCGAGAAGAGCACACCAGCAAGGATGACCTGCGGGATGAGCGGCAATGGCATAAGACTCATGGCCTGATCATTATTGGGTACAATCGCTGAGACCAACAGGCCTGTCATCAATCCCGCCAGTGCCGTCAAAGCCATCGAGATATAAATCTCTAAGAAGGGTGAGAAGAGGATACTGTGTACTTGGCTAAAGGGATCCTTCAGGTTGACCAGGAAGACCAGAATAAAGCTCTGTACCAGACTGAAGAGGCCCAGAATAAAGATCTTGGAGAAGAGGTAGGGGGTGATACCGAGATTGACGGTCCGTTCGCGCTGGTAGATAGCCGCCTCTTTCACAATTTCTCTAGCTCCATTGAGGCATCCAAACATAATAGTGGCAAAAGCCATGATAAAAAGGATCTTCTCAGCCTTCTCGCCACCATGACCAGCCTTAACCGAGTCATTAAGAATCTGGTCGGCGTTAGAGACATGTGCGGTCCTAATCTGATTGACCTCAGTTTGACAATTGATCGGTAGGAGAGGACCGACTTTAGCCGTTATCGGTTGGTGAGCATAACAGATTGCGATATTGTTGGGATCAAAGGTTCCGTGCTGCATCAGGAAATAGAGAATGAGGCCGATGATGGGAGCCTGCAAGAGCAGAATCGCTAGATTGAGCCTGTCATTCAGGATCAATTCGAGGTAGCGCAAGGAGAGCAAGATGAATTGCTTCCAAGGATTACCACGTTTGGGTGGCCGGATGTGAGCCGTCTGAGCCTTTGCGCTCACTTGCTGCGATGGACGTTGCTGGAGCGGCTCAACAACATAGCGCTGATAGTGAGCCGATTGTTGGAAGCATGCTTCTGCCTCCTGTGGTACATTAGGATTCTCATCGGTTGGCTCTAGCGTACTGTAAATTTCAGCGAAATCGGCTTTGCCAAAGTAAGTCTTGGCGTCGTTTGGGGGCCCATAGTAGGCCAAGCGACCGCCCTGGCAGAGGAAACAGACATAATCACAGGCATTGATATTATTGGTGGCATGCGTAACCAGAACAATGGTATGGCCTTTGTCAGCCAGTTTACGCAGTAGCAGCATCATCTTGCGATCGAGGCCAGGATCAAGGCCTGAGGTGGGCTCATCCAGAAAGAAGATGCTGGGTTTCGCCAACAATTCGAGCGCAATCGAGACACGCTTGCGCTGACCGCCGGAGAGTTTGCTGATCAGCAAATGGCGACGGTGTTTCATCTCCACATCATCCAGAACCTCGTCGATGCGCTCTTTGATCTGCTTCGGAGTGAAATCCTTAGGTAGACGCAGTTTGGCGGCATAATAGAGTGCACGCTCAACAGAGAGATCACGGTGAATAATATCGTCCTGCGGCACATAGCCAAGCTGGGTACTGAAGGCTGCGAGATGCCGATAGTAGTCCTGACCGTTGTAGAGGACCGCACCGGACTGAGCTGGTCGCATACCGTTGAGGGCATTCATTAATGTTGATTTTCCGGCACCGGAGCCGCCAACGAGGGCCACGAACTTGCGTGGTGGAATGGCGAGCGAGATATCATGGAGTAAGACAACGTTATTGGTGCCAGTTCTCTTGAGGTGTAGAGCATCAATACGAATATTGCTACTCTCATCAAACTGTGTGAGTTGCGTGCCAGTATAAGTGAGCTTAAATGGACCGATACGAATCTCGTCGCTAGGCTTGAGATCGTATGTTTGGATGCGCTGGGCATTGACATAGATATGGTTAGTACTGTTAGTATCGATGATACGATAGCCACCGCGCACCTGTTCCAGGCGAGCATGGTGGCCAGAGACCTGTGGATGATTGAGGACGACGGCATTGTCCGATGCACGACCGAGAGTAATCACAGGATTACCGAGCGGGATTGGATGGATCTCGGGTAAGACCTCCTGTGCCATGCCGCTGCCATCGTTATAGGTAAGCGTGACGAAGCTCCCGTTATCATCGCTAATACGAAAAATATCACCTCGCGAGAGAGCATGACGGAACTGCTCGCTGCCACGGATCGTAATGCCGTGGTAGGTAAGGCCGTTGAGTGTATGTGCACGCGAAGGATGGGGATGGATCAGCACGAACTGGTTACCTTCACGGATGATCTGGGCATGGAAGGCGGAAACCGTTGGGCGGCTGATCATGATAGTATTAGAGCGATCGCGGCCAATGTCAAAAACGTGGCGGTCTGGCGTAAGGGGATAGATTTGTTTATCTTGATCGGTATTCGTGCTCACTTCGAGCCAGGGACAATTGATCTGATTGGCCAACTCGTCATCTGTGCCCAGGGCCACGGTGTGGTCCTTTTGCGGAAGATCTGGTTGTGCCAAATTGGCAGGCGGGCTCTGTGCCACGAGTGCGAACGGCTGTGGTCTGACTGGTGTTGATGGTATGATGACAGGAACTTGATTAGCGGGTGGATGCAAGCTATTTTGTTTATTCTGAGGGGTATAAGCTCCGTTGGGAACCTGAGGACTTTGGATATCTCTTATAGGCGTAGCAGGGACAGCAGCAGGAGGTGTGTTTTGCAGTGGAGATCCATTATTAGCGATAAGAAAAAGAAACGTTGTTCCTGGTCCAAGAGCAACAGTATCACGATTATCAAGAATGGATTGTGAAAGGGTGTGTTGATTAACAGTTAAAGTATTATGGGCAACGAGCTTCTTGATAGTCCAAGACTCATTTTCCCAGATAATATGTGCATGATAGCGTGAGACAGCAGGGTCAGAAATAACGATATCGTTGGAGGTTTCTCGCCCGAGACTAGTGATAGCCTTGGTAATGGGGTAGCTATTGCCCGCCAAGGGTCCAGTAAGAAATCTAAGCGAGTTAATTGGTGGCTCGTTCCCTCTCTCCATATAAAAATATGTTGCACCAGTCGCCCGCCAGAATAGTGTAGCGGAGGTGCAGTTCCCCTTTCCTTAACTAAGACTCTGCCATCTAACGCGATATACTGTCGTGGGGGACAGGCTTAAGAATACCGTCCGCAAAATAAACGTTCTGGTTCTGCTTTCTTAGGCTATTATATCATTAGGTTGGG
>Ga0137458_1000112_pt1 | contig 10737 bp, 12 predicted proteins | sample EasRivERMGT642_2_FD_102311 | JGI IMG/M metagenome (GOLD analysis project Ga0137458, IMG submission 102311) | Soil microbial communities from meander-bound floodplain in the East River, Colorado, USA - East River MetaG ERMGT642_2 | ecosystem: Environmental > Terrestrial > Soil > Floodplain ... | reverse complement strand
TACAGGGTCGCCAGATTATCGGGCGGCTGCCTCAACGATACGGATGGCAATGATGATTGCCGTGCTCTGCGCCGCTCTATCGCTGCGGCAAGGTCGGAGTCTGTGTCTGACAATTCGGGCACAAGCATTGTATTCGTTCATGGCTTAAACGGTCCAAGTTCTAAGGGGAATGGTGACGGCCATGATTGTTCTAGGGACTGGAATACTGCAATAACCTTTCTAGACCCGCGTTGGCAAGGAGATTTGCGGACGATACAATACTATACTGGTGATACAAATTGTCGAAACGGGAATGATGAGGGGCGCTATAGCTCAGATCTACACGACCCTTTGTATAAAAGTCTCTGTACCAATTATAATAATGCTGCAGGATTGGAAGGTACAAATGATGAAAGCTTATACCATCTGAGTTGTTTGTTCTCTCAGTACTTGCATCATAACTTTGGTCAGTTTAACAGACCTGTTATACTCGTAGGTCACAGTACGGGAGGAATAATCATGCGCGAAACACTGTTTCAGATGCAAGAGTATGCAGGCCAATCTCCTTTTCCAACGACCATTGGCCATGTGACTAATGCTATTACGTTTAATACTCCTCATGAAGGGATAAGTCCTAACTTCCTGTTAGGATCCTGCAAGCCTGATGCTTGTCTTACCATCGGCTGTTTGCAACGACACCCATGGCGAGTCCCGCTGCACAAACGTTGATAGGGTCAACGGACCCAAAGGAAACGTCAGCGGAGAGCTTGTGAAAGCATACGCCTGAACAGTTACAAATGTCGGTATCTGATCATGTGGCCCCAGACCTTGCAGCGTAAAGTATTGATCGCCAGCCCATAGAGATGTTGCGCTGCATTCGATAGGTTCACCTCCTTGCTGCCTCTTCCCATCCAGTCGGATGTCAAAATGAGTTGTATAGAATGTGCGCGTGGCAGGCTTTTCTGCATTTGCTACACTCCAATGCGTTACAAGCCAACGATTGCTGGTATCCTGTATCTGCAAGGCATGCTGTTCTAATAAATGGATATCACGCGTGAATGTTTGTGTTGCAGGAACTCCTTCAGGCTTAGCTGTGAGAATGGAGAGGTTGAATGGTGCCCCACCAAGACGTCTGGGTTGATCTACCAACGTCGTAGTCGCGTAGTGATCAAAAATAGCCCCGATCTGTGGATCGGAAGGCTGCCAGATGAATATGACGGGCCCAGCACTGGCACTGGGTAACACGATACAGTGCCAGTCCTCAAAGGCCATGGTAGGAGTCTTCTGCTGTTCCATCAGGTAGCGCATAGCTGAACCAGTTGAGTAGTTCGTAGCTACGTAGATGCGATGAATATGTCGCTCTTGCGCTAAATGATCAGCCTCTTGCAGGACGTGTTGCATGGAGGAAAGGTCGTTAAAAGCAGGAAAAGTAGCTTGTCCATCGAAATTTCCGTTGGCTCTATCAATCAGAGCGCTTACACTCCCAATCAACTGAGCACCAATGATACAAACTGTTAGGGTACCCATGCCGTAGCATGCTATTCTGTTCCATTTGGGACAATGAGCCTGAACAATATCAAATACCTTGGAGATGAAAAGTCCGATGAGCATGAACTGCCCTGGCAAGAAGATAATAAAATAATGAGGATAAAGAGTAATAGGGTGACGAAGCAGTGTTATAGGCAACAAAACTTGCCAGATCAGTAACAAGAGCAGTCCTTGTCGATATGGTGTAACCCACAACTCCCTTAGCCAACCGCTGATGCCGCCACTGCTGTTGGCAGTTCTTTCAATCTTCCCATAAGATTGTGGCCGTAATACCAATAAAACTCCCGTCACCACACCGCATAGAAGCAGCCATGGCATGAATGCATACTCTAGGCTCAGGGGCCTTCTTAGATAGCGCAGGGGAGACTCTACCAGGATGGAATGAGGATCAGTCGGTAGCAGATCAGCACGCAAGCCATTCTGTATATAGGGGCAGAGGAAGGATTTATAAAATAACCATGCATCCAATGTGATATGTGTCGGTGCCTTTGACGCCTTGAGCAAGATTGTTACATCGGAAAAATGGCTTTTCCATTCCCAAAACAGGTAAGGGGCGCACAGAATCCCAAGTAATACTGCTGCCAGGAGTATCTCATACCAACGAATCGTCTTCAAAGCGAAGATACACGAGACAATCAGCAAACCTGCAAGCAGAAGCGAACTCCCGTGTATCTGGTAGAGTACCCCTAGCAGCACAATAGCGGGCAAGAACCATCCCCGGCGTCGTTCAACAACTCCTCTAAACAGACAGCACAGAAAGAGCATGACTAAGGGTGGTAGGAGATCTTGTGGCCATATCTCACCACTATAGGCAAGCGCCATCACAGAAGTCGCATAGAGGAGAGCCACAATTATTCCAGCTAGTCGCCCATAGTACCGCCGCGTGAAAAAATATGCTAGCAATACAGCCATGGTATTACATAATCCAACCATTACCTCTGCCCACAAGGGATTTGAGCTAAAGGCTGCGGGTAGCATAAAGAAATAGACAACAAGGGGAAAATTGATATTTCCAAGTGAGGCCCTATTGCTTGTAATTGGCCAAAGACCATGCGCAATGGCGTCACGGGCCATCTGAAAAACAATAGCATGATCATCGACAAATATGGATGTGTCAATGCGATACAGTCGAAGAAATGCTGCTATCAATAGGATCGGGTAAATCTCCCATGTACGCAGTAACGCAAAAGCTTTGTACTGTTGCTTTACTACTAGTTCTTGATCTACTTGAGCATTCCTTTCATTGAAAATGATAATACCCATATTACCTCGTATAAATACTATTCTTTACCAAATTCGGTTTAGAACAAGTATAGCATATTTTGGCAAGGGTAGCCCATACTTCCTATATGGTCATTCATCCCCATGCTTGAAAGCAAGGGCTTTCTGGCTCGATCTGGTAAAAAAGAAAGCGGGGTTTCCTCCTCTCGCTTCAGCCTGAGGAGGAAACCCCGCTTCATCGTACCTTTATTCGGCAATCGCGCCGGTTTCGCCAAGTAGCCTGTTCAAAGTTTCCCGTTTGATGCGATATCCCTGCCGCGTGTTGACATGGGGCAATACCACCGCTTCAAGAACTCCTTGCTTCACCCAGCGACGTACCGTGGTATCATCCACACGCAGAATCTGGGCCACTTCAGAGACGGTTAACAGTTCACTTAACACTTGTTGAGTCATTTGCTCGCTCCTTCTTTTTGGTACCATACACATTTTCGCCTACTTTCCCAGCAGAGGAATAAGAAAAAGTGTAGAACCAATCATTTACAATAAGATTATGGTAGTATTGTATAACATTGGCAGTCATGTGTAAAGCCTTCAGATACCAAGAAATAGGGAGAATTGCCTTGTAGTTCTAAGACAAAGAAATTATCCACCTCTGGGGGAGTACATTTAGAGACTGGTTTGAGAAGTGGGGAACGTGTGAGCCAAATCATTCCCAGAACTGCTGATGATACCGTTGATCCTAGCACAAGCCCACTTGATAAGCAGCTATTCTATTACTCGCTTTGTTGTTTTTCGTGGCTACAAGCAAGGACCTATCTATAGATACCAGTATGGATAATGATATCCGTGTATAACAATAACAAATTCCTGACGTGTGTAGCCTTTTGTTAGTACTAATTGCCTATATTAATGAGGAAAATGTAAGAATGTGGACTTGCTCTGGGGAGAATCATGTATATCTGGGGATTAGTAGACCAGCGGCCCGCTACAACTAGACAACACCTTTGAAAGTTGGGAGTCCTTAACTAGTATGTATGGACTCCCCTCTTTTGTGACAAAAACGGTCACGCGACGTATTTAGCGATGAATACGGTGTGTCTCAACTCTTCCCGGTTCTAAGAATGAGATGAGGCCAGCATGCACCAGCTCAGCAGCCTCCGTATTGTCCCTGGAGTAGTTACAAACGTAGATCTCAAGTGTGAGATATGAGAGTTCAGGCCATGTGTGCAATGCAAGATGTGACTCGGCTAGGGCAATCAGAGCTGTGATTCCTCCACCTTCGAACTCGTGAAAGAACTCACCTAATTTGGTCAATTGGTTGTCATGAAGCAGTTGCGTTATTTCTGCACTCAGCGTCTCTTTATCAAGACTATTCACTTTTTCACATGCATAGAGCGACGAAAGAATATGTATTCCCACTGGGGGTGTCATGTTCATTGTTGTTCCTTTCAAGTCAATGTCACGAAAATGGTCGTGTTACCGCTAATTTTGGGCTATTACTACCAGTAGCATCCATTTCCTGGTTGCTCAAGTCGGCTCGCAGGTACTTCGGAAGAGCAAACATATGCTGATGCGTTTCAGCATCGTAGAACTTGAGATCGGTACAGCCTCGATCAATGAGTGTTTGTGTCAAGGTTTGAGGACGAAAGCGAGCACGCAAGTCCTGCTTGCCTGCAATGGCAAATCCCCACGGCAAGCCATAAAAAGGCATAAAAGCCTGGTATGAGAGAGCCGAAGGGAAGCAGTTCTGCAGGGTCTTCCCAATAGCTACGTAATTGCTATGGTCGCCATAGACACTCGTTTCTGACTGCATAGCAAGAACTCCATCTTCCGTGAGATGCGATTTGACAAGATGAAAAAATTCGCTGGTGAAAAGCGATTGTGATATCCCATCCTCGAAAGGATCTGTCAAATCCATAATTATACAATCAAAATGCTCTTCTGAAGCTGCTAAATAGGCTAGTGCATCTCCATTGATCAACTCTACACGCTTATCGTCGAATGTGCCTTGATGCCAATCCTTCAGGTGGATTTTGGCTAGATCAGTTACTACATCGTCAATGTCAACCATGACAACCCGCTCAACTGTGTTGTGCTTTAATATTTCGTGTAGGACAGCACCTTCGCCGCCTCCGGCCACAAAAACTCGTTTGGGATGCTTATGAGCCACAAGTGCAGGATGTATCAATACCTCGTGGTAAATATCTTTGTCTAAAGCAGAAGATTGAGGTATACCATCCAGAAATAATGCTCTGCCAAATCCCTGCACCTCCGCGATGAGGATTTCCTGATACTTTGAGCTTGTGGATACCACGGTTTGTAAAACTCTATACATGTTTGCCCGGTTGTTATGCCGAAATTCGATAACCCAATTGTGTGAACGCATCGCTTCCTTTTTCCTTGTGCTTCTTAGTACAACTTTTGTTGCTAGGTATCTTTACCCTAACCAACAAGTAATTATGACATATGATCTGCCATTGTAGACACTCTGCAAGGGCTTTTACCCCGTATGAGACAATTACTTCATAAGGCCGTGTTCTGTGATCATACCTTCAACTGTCTCACTTCTTGTTTTGTATGATAGCACCTCTGTCAATAGGCCAAGGCTCAAGCTAGCGCGATGCCTGCCTCTCTGCCAGGGGTTGAACCCTGCAGCTTGCAGCGGGTTCTTTTGGGTCAAGTATTTGCGCTGATTATTCGATGCAGAATGTTCCCTCTATCCCCCTTGTTTTCACCAACCCGAGCCGCTATAGTCTATAGTGAGAAAAGCGGTAGCAACTCGTGCAACTTCATCTCCTGGGCTAAAGCGTGAAAACAATAGATGTTGAGAAAGGACAATCAATTTCCATGCCAGATAATACACATGCATGGCTATATGACAAGCCTGACCTGCCTTACCAACTGGAGAGTCCTTTGCCTCACATGCCTAGCCTATGTCCTGATGGTAACATATCCATGCCTCCAGACCAATGTAGTGATCTTGCAACAACTCTCATAAATATAGCAAATACATACAAGTATTTAAAAGGTCTAGGATTTTCTGATGAGGCTCTCGGGCCTCTAGTAACCACCTATGAATATCTTAGCTATCAGGAGACCTCCGAACGTCCCCTGATTAGAGAACCTCACACCAAGCCTCTCATTACGCATACAAGCCAAGACCCAGATCTTCAAGAGACTGGTCTCCATGAAGACCAACGGCAAAGTTTGCCGCTCTCACAGACTATGCCCTATCCTACATAGCACCTCTTGGCCGCACTTCAACCTCATCCTTAGTAGAACATTAGAGACTTCAACCAGGACAAGGCTTACAGAGAGCTTAGCTCTGGCATTTTTTGGAGAATCCTTAATTCGTTTTATTTTATGCTTAGAGTTGCTTATGGCAGAGCTTATAAGCACCAAAAATGCTTGCATTTTCTGATCAAAAACACTATACTGGATAGGATAGGATAATAGAAAGGAGCACGTGAGTGATGCAATTACAAGAACACACACAATTACATAACGGGCTAGAAATTACTGACGGCATGCTCGTCCAGCAGACCATGGCCGGTGACCAAAATGCTTTTGCATTATTAGTGAAACGTTACAATACACCTCTCTTTAACTTTATTCGTCACTGCCTGGGTGATTATGACTTAGCATGTGATATTGCACAACAGGTCTTCTTACAGCTGTATCTTTCTATGCCAACATTGCGTACAGGTGAACCACTGAAAGCTTGGCTCTTTCAGGTTGCACGCAATCGCTGTCTAGACGAGTTACGCCGTAAACGAGCAATCCACTTCTCTGAGCTAGAAGGATCAAACGAGGAAGATGATCTTTCCCCATTGGCAATTATGCCCGATACGCGTCCTCTACCTGATGAGATAGCTGAACGGCATGACCTCCAATATCAATTACGCCAAGCAATTGATGCATTACCACCTAAATTTCGCTCGGTCGTGCTCTTGCGTTATACCAGTCAGTTGAGTTTTTCGGAGATTGGTCGGGTTCTCAACGTGCCAGAGGCTACGGCCAAGACCTATTTCCAGCGTGCCCGTCCGCTGCTGCGAGTTGCGATGGCACCTCACTGGAAACCTGATCGAGCAGTTCCCGCATTCTAGTGCAAAACCACTTGACTCCCAGGCGAGGGTCGGAATTAATCTGGAAGTAGAATCAGGGCGATCATTGGCATATTTGTAAAGCCGCCCACATTCGGAGCGGCTTTATGGCTTCGCGTTGTTTTTCGTTCCATTCCTACTCGGAGACCCGCTATAACTGACAAGAAACCTGATTTGGCTTTTCACTGAAATGAAAGGCGCGTTTGATCAACTCATCGCGGTACTCTTCAAGCCATTCGTACAAATTTACGGCCTCGATAGGCCGTAATAAGCATCCAAATTCTGCACTGGAAAGAAGGAGTCCATCTTGAGTGAACTTCAATGCTAATGATCCAATGGTTGTTTCTAACGCATTCATGACATCTCCTAACCACTACACCCGTTAGGCTAGACAACCTAACGGGGTTTAAGTGATAGATCCGAGTAGCAATATTGGTGTACAGAAGACACCTTCAGTCCCTCCCGCAATATCCAAATATCCTCTTAACTATAATTGCAGAGTGCAAGCGTCTGCTGATTGATATTATTGCTACCTTTGCTCAGTCTAAGGAACATACCAAAAGGCATTTCAAAGACAAGCAAGTCTAGCGCCAAAATTCCCGAGCCGATAGCAAGCGAGATGCACGTCAGGGGGGTGAAGGTTGTTTGGAGACGTAACATGCCACTAGGCATAATCATGAAGCCAATGAGCACAATCATGGAACCCCACGACAAATCTGTCTTACCGTAACCAAGACGGCTGTATGATGACGAGCGATACTAGCGAGAAATAGGTACTATAGCCTCTCTGAGTACACCACTCGCATGGCTCTATAAGCAGGCTCAGACCATCGTGCTGATACTGGCAATATGTCAGAAGCTCTATTCTATCGGCAGCAAATTCCTCCCTGTCTATGTATAGGGATTTATTATACTATTGATTTATAATTCTATTTATGATAATATAATTTATGTTAGAGACGCTATAAATTTGTAGTAGTGCTTTGTATTAGTAGTTGATTTTTGTAGGAGTACATGGAGATCCTCATATGAGATATCTCATTTCCAACACGTCTATTGAGGAGGAGTTATGCATAGAACATTTGTTTGTATCCTGCTTGGAGTGCTACTCATCGTGGGCCTGATGGTCTCCACTCTTACTGCTCCAAATGCTACTGCAGCCCCACGCTCCCCAGCTTCTGTTCCGGGCTGTGCCGATCAGGATTACGGCTGTGGCTATTTGCACGGGTTTGCAGAAGGGAGAACAGCGAGTCAGCTTGGACTATGCGCAAGACGCTATTATGCCTATGCCGACAACCTTGTTCCCAGCGACCAAGGCTTTAGGGATGCCTTTGAACACTACTGTCCAGCGTAGGTGACGACAACAGCCTGGGAAGGGTCGGCATATCACTTGGCCGCCTTCCCGATGCCACAGTTGTGAGGGGAAGCCACGCCTTTTTCACGACTTTGCTGGCGAATGACATCAAAACTGGAAGAGAAATATGCACTTGCCTGTTATTCTAAATACTCTAATAACAACTAATCTATCATTATGTCCTGAGTGCCACAATGAAATATCTCCAGGAGCAACATTCTGTGGTACTTGTGGATTTAACCTTGAGCAAGAATGAAATATCTCTCTATGCATCTTTAATGATGGAAGAATGAGAGCAAGACTTGAAGAAATTGAAAGAGAGCGGTACCCATCGTAAGTACACCTAAGATGAAACCTAGAATGTTCTTTACATTAAATAATGCTTTAATATTTCCCTTATTTTTTTCATATAAATCTAGGAAACTAGGAAACTTCAATATTAGCATTAGAATAGTGGCAAGAAGAGCTATAAACGACACTAACCTTAAATACTTTCTCGTGGATAAAGGCTCGTTTGGCTCGTTTGGTACTACCCATAGTTCAGCCGCTAAATAAAGAACTATTGCAATTATCGGCATTGATATCCAAACATACTTATAATCGGGTAAATTTGGATGATACCAGTAAATAATACAGAAGCCTATCATTAAAAATAGAAAGCTTCCCAGCTGGCTTACATTAACAACCAAAGCATTATTTGTTTCAATATACTGAGGAGCATAACCAATGATTATACTTATGATAAAACAGCCTAAAGCATCAATAGTACGATATTTACGTTTTATCATCTCTTGATGCTTCTTTTCATCTGTCTGTTTGTCCAATCTCTGACTATCATTATCCTGATCTTTTATCAGGTTTGGCTTGGCTTTGCGCCTACTGAACTTTCGCGGTGACTTTGGTGCCCTCTTCATATTTTACCTCAAATAGCAGAGACGCAGCAAATGATACCACCTCGAGGGTCTGCTGCATCCCTATCCACATTGTATATCCTACTGCTCAAGACATCGCTTCACCAGCCCTAGATGTATCCGCCTGTCTCACTACACAGGGCAAAACCGTGGGCAGCAGCCCCAATCAAACCGACGTTGGCATTGAGGATAACCTGTACCGGTATTTCGGCTAGTAGGTCGCTGAAGCGACCTTTATTTTTAAATGCGCTTATAAACTCTCCTCCTTTGAGGAAAGACAAGATGCGTGGAGATATTCCACCTCCTAGGTAGACACCACCAGTCGCCAGTACCTTCAATGCCATGTTGCCAGCTTCCGCGCCCAGAATACCGACAAAGGTTTTGAGTGTGGCAACACAAATTCCTGATGGGTCTTGCCCACTGAGTGCTGCGTTGACGATGATAGGAGTATGATCCTCTGCCTTTGCCAACTGCTCAGCCAGCCAAGCGGGTTCTTCGAATGTGCCGGACTCTTTAAGATACCTATAAATGTTCGGGAGGCCAATACCAGAGCAGACGTGCTCATAGCTCACATGCTCTAAACGTCCTAGCATATAGACCAGGAGTCCACTCTCGAAAGGAGTTCTTGGAGCAAAGTCAACGTGACCACCCTCCGACGGATAGGTACGGTACCCTGTCCCATCCCAGGCCAGAAATGCCTCTCCCAGGCCAGTACCCGGCGCAACTACGGCTATTGGCGCATGGGGCACCGGACTACCTGGCTTCACTGTCTGGAGATCTGACGGCTCTAGCAGGGGCACGGCATTTGCCATAGCTTGCAGATCATTCAGCAAGTGGATAACAGGAATATCCAGCTCATCTTGCAACTGTTTCTCTTGCATCAACCAGGAAAGATTGGTAATCTTGGCACCACCATTGGCAACTGGGCCTGCCACACCAAATACAGCACAATCAATGGAGGTCTTCGCATTTGATAGAAAGTCCTTGACCAGACTACTCAGGCTTGAATAGCGTGCACTGGGTAACTTTGCCTCCAGCAATGGAGCATGTAGTCGATCCTTAGACTCAAAAATAGCCAGATTTGTCTTTGTGCCTCCAACATCGCCTGCAAGTAATATCATGCATCTTCACCTTTCAAAAGTATTTCCTCAAAACAGGCTAGACAGAGGAGATCCATTTTAGTATATTCTACTCATCTCGTCTTGACAGGCGTCAAGTTAGTGCTCAAAACTGGTCCTTGTGCCATAACCAAGATCACATCTAATGAAGTATCTCAAAATCAGGGCTGGATCTGCGATGATTTGTGAAGATGAGTAACACAAGTGGCAGGCTCTTACCCTGCCACTCTCGAAAAGAGGATTTCGCTGTGTAATCAGCTTTCACATCTTTGGATCCTTCCCTATCTTCTACATCATTTTATCCAATTGCTCTTTATTCTCCCTATGTATCTCCCACCATTGCTTTGATAGCTGCTTTCGTTTCTCTGGATCCTTCCCTATCTTCTGCATCATTTTATCTAATTGTTCTTTATTCTCCCTTTGCATCTCCCACCATTGCTTTGATAGCTGCTTTCGTTTCTCTGGATCCTTCCCTATCTTCTGCATCATTTTATCTAATTGTT
>Ga0137458_1000111_pt1 | contig 10916 bp, 9 predicted proteins | sample EasRivERMGT642_2_FD_102311 | JGI IMG/M metagenome (GOLD analysis project Ga0137458, IMG submission 102311) | Soil microbial communities from meander-bound floodplain in the East River, Colorado, USA - East River MetaG ERMGT642_2 | ecosystem: Environmental > Terrestrial > Soil > Floodplain ... | reverse complement strand
GCACGGCGGCGATCACCGGCTGCGGCAGGTTGACGATCTGCTGCATCATCGCGCTGCACGTCGTCATGATATGGCGGAAATAGGCGCGGCCGCGGTCGGCATCGCTGCGGCGCGCGGTCAGCTCCTTCATGTCGTGGCCGGCGCAGAAGCCCGGCCCGGCGCCGGCGATCACCACCACCTTGATATCGGGATCGGCGGCGAGGCCGTCCAGCGCCTGGATCAGCGCGCCCATCAGTGCCATCGACAAGGCGTTGCGCGCCTGCGGCCGGTTCATCGTCAGCGTCGCCACGCCGTTGCTGTCCTGCCGCAGCAGCAGGGATTCGTTGGCGGCGGCTTCGCTTCGGGCGGGGTTGGTCATGGAATGCTCGGATTGGAATGAGTGTGCGGCAATTACGCCAAAACTATCATGCTTTGCGCGGCTGCCGGAAACAGTATTCCCGCGCCAGCGCCCGCAGCAGATCCCGCCGGCTGTCGAAGCCCAGCGCCAGCGCCAGATCGGCGGCGTCCTCCGGGCCTTCGCCGCCGCTGTCGTTCCTGTACCAGCGGAGCAGGGCGGTTTCGTCGAGGCTTGTGTCAGCGATCCCGGCTTCGCTGAGTCCGGCCTCGGCCAGCATGTTCTGCTTCTCGCGCGCGCGGCCGAGCAGATGGCTGAACGCGCCATCCAGGCGCAACTCATCCATTAGCGCCCGGTCGATGGCGCCGCCCAGGGATTCTTCCAGGCTCGCCAGTCGCGCCTCTTCGTTCATCAGCCGCAGGAACTCGTCGCGGGTCAGGCCAGCTTCCTGCATCCATTCCTCCAGGGCCGACGGCGAGGCCAGGCCCGCCGCGCGGCGGAAATCCCGCAGCGTATTCTGCAGCTGCTCGATCGTCGGCTCCAGGCCGCGGCGCTCGGCCTCGCGGCCGGCGAGCGCGCGCAGCAGGGCCTTGCGCCGGATGGTGGCAAACGCGCCCGGCGTCAGCCGCAATTCGTCCAGCAGTTCCTCGCGATCGACGACCACGCCGCCATCCTCAGCGCCCGTAAAGCGATGCAGGATGGCGTCCCAGGCGACGGTATGCTGAAAGTCGAAATCAACCTGCTTCGGCTCGTTCGTGGCGGCGCAGTCGGCGGCGATCCGCTGCAGCATGGCGATCGCATCCTCGCGCTTCTGATTGACCTTGTGCCCGGGCAGCCAGGCGCGCAGCTTTGCCAGGACATCGGCGCCGGCATCCTTGGCCGCCGCCAGCAGCGCGTCATAGCTGCGCTGCTTCCAGAAGATCGAGCGGGCCACGGCAATCAACCCGTCCGCCGCCGCAATATCGATGACTCCATCCGCCGCCGCGCGATTCAGTGTGGCGCGGATGTTCACCATGGCCTCGCTGACCTGCAGATAGCCCATCTCGGCCGGGCTGTGCAGCACCGCCACCTCGTCGTCGTCTTCGATGACGCCGTCGCGGTAATCCTCGAACACCTTGCCGACGCCGGTCATGCCGAAATCGGCCAATTCCGCGGCGCGCAGCGCGCCCATGCTGGCGGCGCCATAGACATGGATGCCCTGCTTCAGCGCCCAGAGCACCTCCTTGTGCCAGATCGACGGCGTGGTTTCGTAGTAGCCGTCGATGATGCCGATGGCGAAGGGGCGGCTCAGCGCTGCCTTATATACGTCACCGATCGCCGCGGGCGGGCGGTAGTCGGCTTGCAGATACTGCCGCGCGTCCCGCTCCGGCAGGGTCGGGCCGGTGAAGATGACCACATTCATGCAGCCTGGCCGAGTTTCGCCCGCACCCGGGCGCCGGGGCTGTAGCTGGGATCGTCGGGTACGCTCTCCAGCCCGGGGATGACAATCCTCACGACAGGCACGGCGTAAGCGGCCATCGAGAGATCGACGGCGATGACCTGCTTGATGCCGACTGCCGCGAGCCGCTCCAGCTCCCAGGCAAGGTCTTCGTTGAGCAGATCGCTCTCCTGGTTCGGCGCGGCTTGCGCGGTGCGCGTGGCAGGCCGTCCTTTCTCCAACTTGCGATACCAGTCCGCCGGGCGCTCGTCGCCCGGGCGGCGGTAGTCGCGGCGCTGGATATCGTCGCGGGCGCCGGCGATATAGGTGAGGCGCGATTGCGCCGCTTCGGTCAGCGCCCGCAGCAGCGCGATGCGCCGGGCGGGGTGACAGCCGGCGCCGAAGAACACGCCCTGCGGCTCGTGCGGATTCTTATCGCTCTCATAGATATGGCAGCGGAAGGCCGGGATGCCCGCATCCGACGTCGTGTCCCAGAGTTGGACGTCGATGTCGGCGGCTTCATACTTGGCCAGGATCTCGCGCGCCTGGGGATCGTCGATACTGCTGAGATCGACTCGCCGTCCCCCGGCTTCGTCCTCCGACATGATTTCCCACAGCGCGTCGCCGTCGCGCTCGACCACCTCGCAAATGCCCGCACTGACCGCCTCCAGCAGGTGATTTCCCGAGGCAAGACCGTTGGACGTCGAGGCAAAGCAGGCGGCCCCTTCCGGCAGCGGCAGGGTGTAATTCATATGGACGCACTCATAGGGCAACCAGAGCGGCTTACGGCCCATCAGGTCGTAACCCTCGATCCACAAGAGCCGCAGATGCTCATGGAATCGGCTGTTGGGAAGGCGCGGCAGCGTGGCGATATCGGCGACAGCGTGGCTTCGGCGCATTTCCGCATGGCTCGCCAGCTTCAAGGGCAGATCGATGCGCTCGCCATGAAATCCCTCGATGGCCTCCATGACTCCGGAGGCCTTGGCATGATCCAGGTCGACGCCCTTGCCCTGGGAGACGGACAGCGCGCGGGAGTTGGGGCGCGTCACCATCACGACGGGAATTCCGAGGTAGTCGAGGCCGGTGACATTGGCGATCCGCGTAATGCCCATGTCAGCAAGATGCGGCCGTACCCGCTCCAGCGTTGCGCTGGGCGTCACCGTGCGGTGGGTGCCGCCGCGGTGGAGCTTCTCGGTCGGCGCTCTCAACGCCTGCTGGAAGGCTGAAATCCAGGTCACGATGGCATTTTCGGTAGAGCTGCAGGTTTGCGCCTCGCAAAGCGCGGCATCTGTTGACCTAGCACGGAGAACCCGGCCGCCGCCAGTTCAGCCGGAACAGGAAAAAGCCCCGCCGCAAAGCGACGGGGCTTTCTTCAACTTGAGCTGCTCGCTGGAGGCGATTAACCGCCCCGCAGCACTCACGCAGTGTTAAGCGACGCCTGCCTGGCCGGCGAACAGGCTCGCATGCCGCGCGGAGGCGCTGGCATGCCTCGCGGACGCACTGGCGTGTCTGGCACTGGCATGTCTGGCAGAAGCGCTGGCGTGCCGCATGGATGAGCTGGCATGTCTCGCGGAAGCACCGGCATGTCGATCCCGGATCGGTGTGTCGGCGAATGCTGCAGACACGACCTCGTCCCAGTTTTCACTAACGCGCATTTTCCTGACCCCCTATGGACCGCCGTTGAATTCGGCGGATGACCAATGGTTAACGAATGCTTAAGATAATGCCTTACTTATCAAAGCAAAGCAACACTCTATTAACCCTAAGAATCTATGAAGGTTTCAACCTTGACGCGATCTGAATCAGCGTTGTAGCCGGTCGCTATAAGACTATTGTCTTATCGAGGGAGCCGCAGAATTCGCCCAATCCGCCATGATTTTTTTACGATTGTTGAGATGGAATGCCTATAATCCCGGGCGCTTGACCGCTGCCCGGGCATTTATCCGTTCTATTTTTGTTCGCGGCCAGGGCCATGGCCGCGTCAGAAAATTTTCCGCTGGGAAGCCTGTGATTGGCATCATAGAAAAATTCACCAATTTTTTAGCAAATTGGCGCGATGCTATTGTTGGGCCAGAGTAGGCTCCGTCTGTCGGCAGCCGGAGCTGCTGGCGTATTGCGCACCTGCCGGATGTAGATGATCGTGCACCCGCCTGATGTAGAACTGCTTTTGGAGGAGCTGGCGGTAACGCCGGATGCCGCCGGGCAGTGCATGGTCTTGTTCAAGTTGGTGCACCGCGTCTGGGTCTACGACCTGGAGACCGCGCTCGAATTCACGAATCATGCACGGACGATCGCCGATGGGGCCGGCCTGGCGCGCGAGGCGGCCCTGGCTCGCCTGGAGCGCGGCCGGATGTTGCGCATGCTCGGCCGGTATTCGGAGGCCGAAGAAGTCCTGAAAGCTCTGCCCGAGCGGTTCACGGAATTGGGCGATCGCGAATCGGTGGGCATGACCATCCGGACGCTGTCGGCCGTGTATATGGACCTGGGGCTGCTAGAGCCGGCGCTGGACCTCAACCGCGAGGCCCTGGAGATTTTCGACGAGGTCGCCAACCGGCGTTACTACTTCATCGCGCTGATGGAATGCGCGGAGGTGTATCGCAAGCGCCGCGAGTTCGACGAGGCGCTGCATATCATCAACCGAGCCAGCGAACAGCTCGACCTCATGGAGAAAACCGACGAGGCCGACTACGCCTCGCTGCAGTTCAAATACACCCGCTCTCAGACGCTGCTGGATGCGGGCCGCAGCCCGGAAGCGATCGCCGGTGCGCTGGAAACGCTGATGATCGCCCATGAGATCAAGAGCAAGAACATCGAAGCCGGCTGCTACGGCATCCTGGCCTTGGCCAATGCGCGGCTGGGGCATATCGACGAGGCCAGCCGCTGCATCGAGGAATTCACGGCGATCGGCGAATCGATCAACGATCCCTATGACTACACGGCGGGCCTATTGAATTGCGGCCGCGCGGCGATGGCGTTCAAGCGCCTGGACAAGGCCCATGAACGGATCAACGAGGCGCTGCGCCATGCGGCGGAGAAGGGCATCAAGGGCATCGTGCTGGAATGCCACCGCACGCTGGCGGAGATCTTCGAATCCGCCGGCGACACGGCGACGGCGCTGAAGCATTTCAAGGATTTCTATGCCATGGAAACGGAGCTGCGGACCGCCGGCGTGCAGCACCGCCTCAGCCGCATGCAGCTCCAGCTCAAGGTCGACCAGACCAAGATGGAAACGCTGGAGCGCGCGCGGCAGGATCTGGAGCGCATCGTCGAGGAACGCACCCACGAACTGCGCGTCGCCAAGGAGCAGGCCGAGCTTGCGAACCGCACGAAGAGCGATTTCCTGGCCCATATGAGCCACGAACTGCGCACGCCGCTGAACGCCGTCATCGGCTTCGCCGAGCTGATGATGCAGGAAGTGCACGGCACTCTGGGCGTGCCGAAATACAAAGAGTATCTGAAAGACGTCCATGACAGCGGCGTGCTGCTGCTGTCGCTGATCAACGATATCCTGGACGTGTCGAAGATCGAGGCCGGCAAGCAGGAACTCAATATGGAGGTCTGCTCGGTCGAGGAGATTTGCGTCGCCTGCATCCGCCTGGTGAAGGACCGCGCCAACGCGTCGATGGTCCGCCTGAAGGTCGATCTCGCGCCGAACCTTCGCCGCCTGAATGCCGACATGCGGGCGGTGAAGCAGATCCTGCTGAACCTGCTGACCAACGCGGTCAAATTCACGCCGCAGGGCGGACTGGTCACGCTGTTCGCCGCCGACGATGGCGGCCGCTATGTCTCGCTGGGCATCACCGATACCGGCATCGGCATCTCGCCTGACGATCTGCCGCGGGTGCTCGAGCCCTTCGGCCAGGTCAGCAACAGCTATACGAGGGCACAGTCCGGTACCGGCCTTGGCCTGCCGCTGGCCAAGATGCTCACCGAACTGCATGACGGCGAATTCAGCATCGAAAGCCGCCTGGGCGAGGGCACCACGGTGCATATTCGCCTGCCGGCCGCGGCCGAGATCGAAACACTCAATCAGCCGCTGCTGAGGACCCTCTCGGTCAACTAGCCCGCGCCAGCCTGTGGCAATTCCGCGCGCCGCTTGCGGGTAGCGGTGCCCATAGCCCATCTTCTTCTTGTATAGCTTCCGTTGCCGCCGGCGCTGTAGCGTCGGACCGGCCTTCATTCTGCATGAACATGTCGGATATCCCATGAGCGAACAGGACGGCCCCGCCGGCGCGCAGGTTTGCGCCTTTGACCGCATCGCCCTGGTTCTGCAGGGCGGCGGCGCGCTCGGCGCCTATCAGGTCGGCGTCTTCGAGGCGCTGGAGGAAACCGGATTTTGCCCGCAATGGTTCGCCGGCACCTCCATCGGCGCGATCAATGCGGCGATCATGGCGGGCAATGCCCAGGGCGAGGTGCGCGGGAAACTGGCCGAGTTCTGGAATCAGATATCCCGCCCGGACGGATGGGCCGTTGCGCCGGCCGGCGACGAGGGCCGCTATGCGGCGAACCAATGGCACGCCTGGGAAACCCTGGTCTATGGCCAGCCCGGCTTCTTCCAGCCGCGGCTGTTCGGCCCGTTCCTGTCGCCGCCCGGCACGCCCGGCGCGGTCAGCTTTTATGACACCGGACCGCTCGCCGATACGCTGGGGCAGGTGGTGGATTTCAAGCGCATCAACGGCGAGGGCTCGCGGCTTACGCTGGGCGCTGTCAACATCGCGACGGGCCGGCAGGTCTATTTCGACAGCACGCGCGAGAGCATCGATGTCCGTCATGTGATGGCCAGCGGCGCGCTGCCGCCGGGTTTCCCGCCGGTGGAAATCGATCACGAGTTGTTCTGGGATGGCGGCGTGGTCTCGAATACGCCGCTGGAAGTCGTGCTCGATGACGAGCCGCGGGTGAGCACGCTCTGTTTCATGGTGGATATGTGGGATCCCATGGGTCCGCTGCCGCGCACGCTTGACGACGTGACGGAGCGCGAGAAGGACATCCGCTATGCCAGCCGGTCGCAGCGCGCGATATCGGGCTATCGCCGCACGCATAATCTGCGCCGCGCGGTCATGGCCATGTGGAAGAACCTGCCGCCTTCCGCCCGCGCCGACCAGGAGCTGGAGCAACTCTCCTGGCTCGGCTGCACGACCACCATGCAGATCGTGCATCTGATCTATCAGAACGAGAAGTACGAAACCGCGACCAAGGATTACGAATTCTCCCGCGCCTCCATCGCCGGACATCGCGCCGCGGGCTATCGCGACGCCATGCGCGCCATCGCCGAGCGCAAATGGGAACAGCCGGTGCCGCCGAATGTGGGCGTCATGGTCTATGAATATCCACCGCGCAATGTCGGCCTGTAGATTATTCCTGAACTTGCGAGAGATCCGTCCATGCGAATGAAGGATAAAGTCGCCATCGTCACCGGCGCCGCCAGCGGCATCGGCCTGGAAATTGCCCGCGCCTATGCCCGCGAGGGCGCCAAGATCGCCATCGCCGATCTGAAGCAGGATGCCGCCGAAGCGGCGGCGAAGGAGATCAAGAGCGCCGGTGGCCAGGCCATCGCCGTCGCCATGGACGTGACGAACGAAGCGCAGGTCGATGCCGGCGTCGAGGCGACGGTGAAGGCACTGGGCGGCGTCGATGTGCTGGTCAGCAATGCGGGCATCCAGATTATTTCTCCCGTGCAGGATCTCAGCCTGTCCGACTGGCGTAAGATGCTGGCCATCCATTTGGACGGCGCTTTCCTGACCACGCGCGCCTGCCTGCGGCATATGTACAAGAGCGGCAAGGGCGGTAGCGTCATCTACATGGGCTCGGTCCATTCCAAGGAGGCCTCGCCGCTGAAGGCGCCCTACGTCACCGCCAAGCATGGGCTGATCGGGCTCTGCAAAGTGGTGGCCAAGGAAGGCGCCAAGTACAATGTGCGCGCCAATGTCATCTGTCCCGGCTTTGTGCGGACGCCCCTGGTCGACAAGCAGATCCCCGAGCAGGCGAAGGAGCTGGGCATCAGCGAGGCCGATGTCATCAAGAAGGTCATGCTCAAGGAAACCGTCGACGGTGAGTTCACCACCACGGCCGACGTGGCGGAGTGCGCGGTGCTGTTCGGCTCCTTTGCCACCAACGCGCTGACCGGGCAGTCTATTGTCGTCAGCCACGGCTGGTTCATGCAGTAGGGTTTGGTTATGAGTGGAAACGAAGTCGCGCGCACGCCGCGATTGGTGGTTGAGTATCTGCGGGCGGAGCATATCGAGCCGCTTTGCGACATCTGGTGCGATCCCGCTGTCACAAAATTCATGGGCGGTCCGCGCGTGCGGGAGAAGGTGCGCCAGTCGCTGAAGGAAGAACTGGAACTGCCGGAGACCTACACGCTTTGGCCGGTGGTCGAGCAGGCCAGCGGAAAGGTCGTCGGCCATTGCGGCCTGCTGGAAAAAGAACAGGACGGCCGCAAGGACATTGAGCTGGTCTATGTCATCGGCAGCGGCTATCAGCGGCGCGGCTATGCCTTCGAGGCCTCGCGCGCGATTGCCGGATTCGGCTTTGCGCAGTTCGACCTGGACCGGCTGGTGGCGCTGATCGAGCCGGAAAATGTGCCGTCACAGCGCCTCGCGGAAAAGCTCGGCTTTGTTGCTGGGCCGGTGGTCGTCAGGCCAAGCGGCGGCCATCGCATCGTCTACGCGCTGGACAGGCCGGCGGCGATCTAGCCCGGGCGCCGCATCGAGAACGTCTTCTCGACGACAGTATACTCCGAATAGCCGAGCCGCGCGATCGGCTTGGCGCGGGTGATGTCGACGCGGCCGTTGACGATCAGGTCGTCGCGGATGTGGATGCCGATCACTTCGCCGAAGATGCTGGCGTTCGGCTCCTTCGGATCGTTGGTCGGCAGCTCGATCGTCTTCCAGTAGCGGCACTCCAGATGCACGGGCGATTCCGCGACCCGTGGCGGCTTCACCAGTCGCGAGGGAGCAGGGGTCAATCCCGCATGCTTCATCTCGTCGGAGTCAGCCGGCAGCCTTGCTGACGTCGCATTCATCTGTTCCCGCAGGTCCCAGGTCGCGAGATTGATGACAAACTCGCCGGTCGCCTCGATATTGGCACGCGTATCCTTCATCGGCCGGTCGGCTTTGCTCCCGCCGGGTCCGAAACAGATCATCATCGGCTCCTCGGACATCGCATTGAAGTAGGAGAACGGCGCCAGATTGACGATGCCGCTCGGGCTCAGGCTGGTGACCCAGGCGATCGGCCGCGGGACGACCAGGGCCTTGAACGGGCTGAGTTGCAAGCCGTGATCGTTGCGGCGGGCGTCGTAAAACATACGGGCGGGCCTGTTGGTGATGAGTGAAAATGTGTTGCTGCAGGTTGGCAGGGCGGCGGCGCTACAAGCCCATCTGTTTCAGCATGGCCGCCATCAGCGGATCGCCTGGAGTCGACAGTGCAAAGGTCAGCGAGAAATGGTGATGGCCGGGCATCACCATCAGCGACACCGGATAGCCGCGGCTCTGCAGCATCGCCGCATAGTCGCGGGATTGCTGGACCCAGGCCTCCGGCTCATCGCCGCCGGGTGCCACGATGACCGGCGCCATCACCTTCGGCTCCAGGAACAGCGGGCTGTTGCGCGCCACCATCTCAGGCTTGAGTTGGATCTCGGCGTTGGCCTCGATGCGCAACACCGGCTCCAGGTCGAGAACGCCACTGAGCGCGGCGATGCCCTTGATGAAATCCCCGGGCAGGCCGTCGGCGCGCCAGTCGTGTGCAAGGGTCATCGCGGCCAGTTGGCCGCCGGCGGAATGGCCGGAGACATAGATGCGGTTGGGATCGCCGCCCAGCTCGCCGCCATGGCGGTAGGTCCAGGCGATGGCCGCCATGGTCTGGCGCACAACATCATCAACGGTCACCTTCGGGCATAGGTCGTAGTTGATCAGCACGCCCACGGCGCCGGCACGGGCCAGCGTGGCGCCGATATGGCTGTAGGCGGCCTTGTCCAGCGCCCGCCAGAAACCGCCATGGATATAGACATGGATCGGCGCGTCCTTGCGCGCGGTGGGGAAGACATCGAACCGCTGCAGGGGCGTGTCGCCATAGGGCACATCGAGCCGCGCGCCCTTGAACTCCTTCCGCGCCTTCTCGGACAGGGTGGCCTCGCGGGTGAGCCAGGCCTCGTGGTCCGCCACCGCCCGGCGCGGCATGAAGCTGTTGTTGATATCCTCGTCGGAGAAGTGGGCGTAGCGGGTGAGTTTCATGATCCTGCTCGCTTGCGGGGGCCGGCGGCGACGATAGGCAACAGGGGGGCAGGTGAAAAGGAATTCAAAATCCCGGCGACCCGGTGAAAATTGCGGTATTTGGATACCGCAATCGAATAATGCTTAAAATCCGGCCTCCTGGCTTGACATCCCCTGGCCAATCTCGTATTTCCCGCCACCCCCAAGGGCCGGAACCGGCGCCGCCGGGCATTTCCAGAACAGCTGATAGCGGACCTCACCTCGCCATGAAAACCTATTCCGCCAAGCCGTCGGACATCCAGAAGAAGTGGTTCATCGTGGATGCCGATGGAGTCGTGCTCGGGCGGCTCGCCACCGTGGTCGCCATGCGATTGCGCGGCAAGCACAAGACCACCTTCACGCCGCATATGGATTGCGGCGACAACATCATCGTCATCAACGCCGCCAAGGTGAAGCTGACCGGCAACAAGGCGGCCGGCGAAAAATTCTACTGGCACACCGGCTTTCCCGGCGGCATCAAGGAACGCACGATGGGCGAGATCCGCGATGGCAAGCATCCCGAGCGGCTGATCGAGAAGGCGGTGCAGCGCATGATCACCCGCGGCCCGCTCGGCCGGCAGCAGATGGGCAATCTTCGCGTCTATGCGGGAACGGAGCATCCTCATGATGCGCAGAATCCCGAGATTCTCGATGTTGCCGCGATGAACCCGAAGAACAAGAGGCCCGCCTCCCGATGAGCGCCGATACCCAGACCATCACCGATCTCAAGGATCTCAAGAGCGCCGCGGCGTCGGTCGCTGCCGCCGTGGCCGCGCCCACGCCCACGCCGAAGATCGACAAGCAGGGCCGCTCCTTCGCCACCGGCAAGCGCAAGAACGCCGTGGCCCGGGTGTGGATCAAGCGCGGCGCCGGCAAGATGACCATCAACGGCCGCGACCTCGCCGTGTATTTCGCCCGG
>Ga0137458_1000110_pt1 | contig 11002 bp, 8 predicted proteins | sample EasRivERMGT642_2_FD_102311 | JGI IMG/M metagenome (GOLD analysis project Ga0137458, IMG submission 102311) | Soil microbial communities from meander-bound floodplain in the East River, Colorado, USA - East River MetaG ERMGT642_2 | ecosystem: Environmental > Terrestrial > Soil > Floodplain ... | reverse complement strand
CCGCTTCCCACGGGTTGAAGAAGGTTTTCGATTTCTGCATCATCTCCGCGCGCTTCATCTTCTCCGCCTGCAGGTAGCGGGCGTACGGGTCGCTGATCGGCGAGCGCGTCGCGACGTAGGCCACCGTCGCGTCCACGCCCGGGGCTTCCGGCAGCGCAATCGCGTTGTAGCGCGGGTCTCGCGGACGCATGCCCAGCAATTCGGCGACGTGGCCGCCGCTGGAGCTGCCGAGCACGCCGAAATTCGCCGGGTCGCCGTGCCACCGGCTCGCTCTTGCCTTGAGCCAGCGTATGCCGTAGCTCGCGTCCTGCACCGCCGCCGGGTACGGCGCTTCCGGAGCGAGCGTCATGTCGATCGCCACCACCAGCACTCCGCTGGCCGCGACCGCCCGATCCATCGGCTCGTTGGCGAGGCGGTCCTTGTTGTTCCAGGCGCCGCCGTGCAGGTCGAGCAGGGTCGGGAACGGCCCCGCGCCCTGCGGCTGGTAGATGCGCGCCATCAGCGTGCGCTTCGGCGTGCGCCGGAACTCCACTTCGCTGACCTTGATCTCGTAGCGTGCGGCGGGGTTGTAGTTCGTCGTCATGTCGAATCCTCTCTTGAGTCTGCTGGTGCGCCAATTCTAAACCCGGGAGCGGAACGGCGCGGCAGCCGTTTTTTTCCGCCGCCCGGTCCCGGCAAGTCCATAATGTGATTCCGCAATTATCCCGCTGCTACCATGCGCGCAGGCCCGGCGTCGCCGCGGAGGAGAAGAACATGCGTATCGCAATCGCTTCAACCCGGATTCTCGCTTGCCTGATCGCGTTGTCGTCCGCGCAGTCCGCCTGGGCGCAGAAAGCCGCGCAGAACTATCCCGACAAGCCGGTGCGGCTGGTGGTGCCGTTCGCGCCGGGCGCGTCGTCGGACATCATCGCACGGCTGCTGGGCCAGAAGCTGACCGAGGCGTGGGGCCAGCAGTTCATCGTCGACAACCGCCCCGGCGCGGGCGGCGGCGTCGGCGCCGAGACCGTCGCGCGCGCGGCGCCGGACGGCTACACGCTGATGGTCACCAACCCAGGCCCCAGCCTCAACAACATCCTGCTGCGCAAGAAGCCCACCTACACATTCGCCGATTTCGCGCCCATTTTCTACATCGGCTCGACGCCGCTGATCGCCGTGTCCAACCCGAAGTTCCCGCCGAACGACGTGAAGGAACTGATCGCCTACGCCAAAGCGAACCCCGGCAAGGTGACCTGGGGCTCGTCGGGCACCGGCAGCAACCCGCACGCGGCGCTGGAAACGCTGAAGTCGGTGACCGGCATCAGCATCACCCACGTTCCGTACAAGGGCACGGCGCCGGCCCTGACGGACACCGTCGGCGGACAGATCGACGGCCTCTATACCACCACCGTGTCGGCGGAGACCTTCATCCGCAGCGGCCGTGCCAAGGTGCTCGGGGTCGCCGGCCCCAGGCGGCAGGCGCTGATCCCTCACGTGGCGACGCTCACCGAGCAGGGCATCAGGGGAGCGGACAACCTGCTGTGGATCGGCGTGGTCACCACGGCGAAGGTGCCGCGCCCCATCGTGGACAAGGTGAACCGCGAACTGAACCGGATCCTGCAGACGCCCGACGTGAAGCAGCGCTTCGAGCAGCTGGGCCTCGACCCCGAGGGCGGCACGCCGGAACACTTCGAGCAGTTCATCAAGACGCAGGCCGATACCATGCGCGGGCTGATCAAGGCGGGAGTGCTGCCGGTTGAGTAAGAACGTGACGATTACGGGTGACGAGATGATGGTGACGAAAGGCTAGCAATGACCGACAAAGCGAAGAACGTATCGCAAGCGAAGGACTACAAGCTGATCGTGGAGAAAGACGTGAAGATCCCGATGCGGGACGGCGCGATCCTCTATGCCGACGTGCTGCGGCCGGACACCGGCGGCGAGCGCGTGCCGGCGATCATGAACATCGGGCCGTACCAGAAGGACAAGGTGTGGATCCCGCCGCACGACCTGGAAGAGGAAGCCAACCCCTACCTCGCGTGGGAAACCGGCAACCCGATGTACTGGTGCCCGCGCGGCTATGCGCTGGTGCGCGTGGATTCGCGCGGCGCCGGCAAGTCGCCCGGCCAGTCGGACCCGAGCTCGTACGCGGAAGCGGTGGATTTCCACGACGCGATCGAGTGGGTGGCGAAGCTTCCTTGGTGCTCCGGCAACATCGGCACGCTCGGCGTGTCGTATCACGCCAACTGCCAGTGGCGCGTCGCCAAGCTGCAGCCGCCGTCGCTGAAGGCGATCATCCCGTGGGAGGGCCGCGCCGACCTCTACCGCGACCAGACTTTCCACGGCGGCGTCTTCGCCATGGGCTTCCTCGCCAACTGGATCGCCACCAACATGGCGCACCACATCATGGGCAAGCCGCGCAGCTACAACCCCGGCGCCTTCAACAACAACATGCTGTGGACCTGGGCCACCAACAACCTCGATTCCGAGTTCTGGCGCGCGCGCAGCGCCGACTGGTCGAAGACCACGGTGCCGCTGTATAGCGTCGGCAACTGGACCGGCATGGGACTGCACCTGCGCGGCAACATCGAGGGCTTCGTCAACGCGGCATCGAAGCACAAGAGGCTGCGCATCCACAGCGGCACGCATTTCCACCCCTTCCATTCCGAGGAAGGCCGCCTCGACCAGCTGCGCTTCTTCGACCATTGGCTGAAGGGCAAGGACACCGGGATCATGGACGAGCCGCCGGTAAAGCTGATGATCCGCACGGGCGGCGGCAACGACAAGACCTACCAGTTCCGCTTCGAGAACGAGTGGCCGCTCGCGCGCACCAAGTGGACGAAGCTGTACCTCAAGGCCGGCGCCGCGCAGCAGAACAAGAGTGGCGAGCCCGAGGGCGAGATCGTCAGTGCGCCGCCGGCAAGGACGTCGAGCACGACCTACGCCGCGAGCCCGCCCTCGCACGCCGGCGTCAGCTCGTCCGCGCCGTCGAACGCCGCCGGCAGCGTGGACCGCACTGGCATCTCGTTCATAACCGAGCCGTTTTCCGAGGACACCGAGGTGACGGGCCCGGTCGTGCTGGTGGCGTGGGTGTCGAGCACATCGGAAGACGCGGACGTTTTCGCCACCATCCGCAACATCGGCCCCGACGGCAAGGACGTGTGGGAGGAAGGCCAGCAGGGCGGCCACGACTACGTTCCGGTGGCCAAGGGCTGGCTGCGCGCCTCGCACCGCAAGCTCGATCCGGCGAAATCGCTGCCGTACCGGCCGTACCACGCGCACAACGAGCGCCAATGGCTGGAGCCGGGCAAGCCGGTCGAGTTGCGCATCGAGATCTGGCCGACCTGCATGGTGTTCAAGAAGGGCCATCGCATCCGCCTCGACGTGCAGCCGCGCGACGGCGTCGGCTCCTCCGTCTACCGCCACTACCATGCCGACTACAACATCGGCGCGGAGAACACCATTCACACTGGTGGGGACAAGGTGTCGTATTTGATGCTGCCGGTCATTCCGGCGAAGTGATGAAGTGACGCAGTGACGAAGTGATGGAAGGGCGGCCTCGGTCGCCCTTTTCTTTTCCCTTTTCCCTTTTCCCTTTCCCCTTCCGGCATTCGGTAGAATGCCGGCTGGCCCGCACCTCCAACTACGGCCCATTCCATGCTGCGCATCACCGAAGTCAGGCTGCCGCTCGACCATCCCGAAGCCGCGCTCCGCGCCGCCCTGCTCGCCCGGCTGGGCATCGCGCCGGAGGCGCTCGTCGCCTTCTCCGTATTCCGCCGCGGAGTGGACGCGCGCAAGCGGCCGGTCACGTTTACCTACACGCTGGACGCCGAAGTGCGGGACGAAGCGGCGCTGCTCGCCCGGCTGAAAAACGACCGTCGCGTATCGCTGACGCCGGACATGAGCTACCGTCCGGTCGCGCAAGCGCCATCCGGGTTCTCCAACCGCCCGGTGGTGATCGGCTTCGGCCCGTGCGGCCTGTTCGCAGGCCTCACCCTGGCGCAGATGGGCTTCCGCCCGCTCATCCTCGAGCGCGGCAAGGCGGTGCGCGAGCGCACGCAGGACACGTGGGGGTTGTGGCGCAAGTCGGTGCTCGACCCCGAGTCCAACGTGCAGTTCGGCGAGGGCGGCGCCGGCACCTTCTCCGACGGCAAACTCTACAGCCAGGTGAAAGATCCCCGCTACCTCGGGCGCAAGGTGCTGACGGAATTCGTCGAGGCCGGCGCGCCGCCGGAGATTCTCTACGCGGCGAAGCCGCACATCGGCACCTTCCGACTGGTCTCGATAGTCGAACAAATGCGCGAGAGAATACAGGCGCTCGGCGGCGAGATCCGCTTCCAGGCGCGAGTCGAGGACTTCGAGATCGAGGATGCAGGCGGCCAGCGCCGCCTGCGCGGCCTGGTGCTGGCGGGCGGCGAGCGCATCGCCGCCGACCACGTGGTGCTGGCGGTCGGCCACAGCGCGCGCGACACCTTCCAGGCGCTGCATGAACGCGGCACCTACATCGAGGCCAAGCCGTTCTCCATCGGCTTTCGCATCGAGCACCCGCAATCGCTCATCGACCGCGCGCGCTACGGCGCCAACGCCGGCCACCCGCTGCTCGGCGCCGCCGACTACAAGCTGGTGCACCACTGCGGCAACGGCCGCTCGGTTTACAGCTTCTGCATGTGCCCCGGCGGCACGGTGGTCGCCGCGACCTCGGAGCCGGGACGCGTCGTCACCAACGGCATGAGCCAGTACTCGCGCAACGAACGCAACGCCAACAGCGGCATCGTCGTCGGCATCACGCCGGCGGATTACCCGGGGCACGTCCTCGCGGGGATCGAGTTCCAGCGCCGCTGGGAGTCGCGCGCCTATGAAGCCGGCGGCGGCGATTACTTTGCGCCGGCGCAGCGCGTCGGCGATTTCCTCGCGGGCCGGCCCTCTGCCGCGCTGGGCGAGGTCGTGCCTTCCTACACGCCGGGCGTGCGCGCGACCGATCTCTCCGGCTGCATCCCCGATTACGCGGTGGCGGCGATACGCGAGGCGCTGCCCGCCTTCGACAAGCAATTGAAGGGTTACGCCATGGACGACGCAGTGCTGACCGGGGTCGAGACGCGCACATCCTCGCCGATTCGCATCAAGCGCGGCGGCGATTACCAGAGCCTCAACACCCGCGGGCTCTATCCGGCGGGAGAAGGCGCCGGCTACGCGGGGGGAATTCTTTCGGCTGCGATTGATGGTATCGAGGTGGCCGAGGCGGTCGCGTTGAGCATCGTCAACACAACTCGTCTCAGATGAAGCGTCGCAGGTATTACGTCTCAGATACTTCGTCTCAGGAAAATCGCGCAGGACACGCTTTGACCGCGACGCTTTTTCTGGGACGCCTCACCTGAGACGCCTCACCTGGGACGCATCATCTGAGACGCTTCACCTGAGACGCCTTATCTGAGGCGCAAAGCGAGCATCGTGCAGTCGTCCGCCAGCATCTTCGAGCCGGTGTGGCTGACCACCTTTTCATGCAAGGCATCAAGGAGAGTGGGCAACGCGCGCTCTGCGCCGTGGCGCAGCAACTCGAGACAGCCTTCCTCGGAAAACTGCACGCCAGCCTGGTTTTCCGCTTCCGTCACGCCGTCGGTATAGCAAAACAGCGTTTCCCCGACCGCAAGCTTGCGCCGCATGCTGCCGTAGCTCCTGCCGCTCATCGCGCCAACCAGCGTCCCCTGCGGCAGCGGCAGCAGCGCCGTATCGCGGCCGGTGCAAACCATCGGCGCGCAATGTCCCCCGTTTGAGTAGACGAAATTGCCGCTCTGCACGTCGAGATAGCCGCAGAACAGGGTCACGAAGAGGTTCGCGTCATTGCCGATGCACAGGCGATCGTTGAGCGTTTCAAGAAGTTTCTCCGGCTGCGTCGTATCCATGGCCAGTATTCGCAGCAGTCCGATCACCCGGACCATGAACAACGCGGCCGCGATGCCGTGGCCCGAAACGTCACCAATGCAGACGAACAGCGTGCGATTGTCAACGAAGAATGCATCGAACAGATCGCCTCCGACTGTCGAGGCCGGCTCCATGAGGCCGCATGCTTCGATGTCCGAACGCCCCGGAAACAGCGGTCGCTGCAGCGGCAGCATGCTGGCTTGGAGCTGGCGCGCGACTTCCAGCTCCTTTCTGAGATGATTGAGCTCGAGCCGCTCGCGCTGCAAAGCGAGGGACTTCGCGTTGGCACGACGCATGCGCGCGGTCAGGGTGGTCATCAGATTTTCGGCTACGCCACGCAGCAGCATCAGGCGGTTCCAGAACACCTCGCGGTCGAGCCGGAGAACGCGAACTTGCGATACCGCGAGTACCAGTGCCGAGGTCGGCTTGCCATCGATCGCCGAGAGTTCGCCGACGCATTCGCCGGGAAGAATCTCGATGTCGATATCCGGGTTGGTTTCCGCCCCCGGTTGGGCAATCAGTTTGCCCGACAGGAGTATGAAAACAATGCGGTTAGCCTCGCCGGCACGAAGAAGCGGCGTGCCCGCGGGCAGCAACAATACCTCGCAATCGACAAGCACTTCGGCAAGGTCACGCGGGTCGGCATTCCGAAACAGGGAAATCCATTGAATTGCCGCGGTACGCCGATCGCCGCGCCGCCGTTCCTCGGCGACCAGATCTTTCACAACCCTGCGATCGGGTCCACGATGGAAACGCGTGATGCCCGGCGGTTTCATCGTGTGTTCCAGCGCGCGCCGAACGTTAGATGGTTGTGTCCATCTTCATGGCGATAGTCAAGCCAGTCGGAGCAGCGGCGGATCATCACCAGTCCCAGCCCGCCCGCCGAGGCTTTGTCGAGCGTTTTCGGCAATATTTTATTCGGGACGAACAGGGGATTGAACGCGATGCCGGCATCCGATACCGTCACGCTGGCCTTGCCGCAGTCCTGTTCAAGCCTGACCTCGAACTGCAGCCTGATCGGCGCCGAAAGCGCCGAGCTGCCACCATGGGCGATAACGTTAGCCAGCACTTCGTGCAGGCAAAGCGCAAGTCGCTCCACCAGTGCCTGCGGCACGTTGCGCCGCCGGCAGGTCGTGTCGAGCCATTCCGAGGCGCGCCGCGCCTCGGCGCCATTGGCGCCTATCGTGAGTTCGTCAATCCCTGCCAACGCAGACCGTTCCGTCCCTGCCGGTCGATCAGGCGACTGCTGCCCTTTCGGCATCGGCGGCGTTCCTGAAAACCGGAATCAATTGGTCGACCCCGGTTGCTTCGAGGCTCATTAAGACTGACGAGCCGCCATTGACGACCAGCACCATTTTGCCCCCGCGCTGCTGGACCGCCTTGGCACTGGTAATGAGCGCTCGAATGCCGATCGAGGCAAGAAATTTGAGGGAAGACAGGTCGACAACCACGCCTTTTTTCGGCGCGGCGATCAACTCCCCGAGCGTTGATGCCACAGAGTCGGTACCCGGCATATCGAGACGGCCGGTGATCACTATTCGGCGAAGGTTATCGCCAATATCGTCATAGCTGATGGACATAGTGAATCGCACCCTCCCAGGTTCGAAAACAGCGCTGCAGCAATGATGAAACGCCCTTCCGGACAAGTATCCCGCCAAACCCCACGCATGACAAACGGGCGAGCGATTTCCGGGAGCGCGGAGGCAGCCCGTTCCGGTTCGGACCACGGCAAGTCGCTGCATTGTTGAAGTTTTCCGCACAATTGCTGTCATCGCTCCGGCGGGCGCCAGGGACCGCTGGTGACCGCAGTACCTCCTGTATAGTCCCATCCCTTGCGGTTGATTGCATCCAACTCGTCTCAGATAGAGCGTCGCAGATACCGCGTCTCAGATACTGCGTCTCAGAAAGAGCGCGCGACAAGCGTGTTGACCCGCCTCGTACGCCTTGCTTGGGACGCTTCACCTGCGACGCTTTTCCCAAGAACCATGACGAAATCGATCGCAATCGTTGGCGGGGGTCCCGCTGGCCTCATGGCGGCGGAGGCCGCGCTGGAAGGCGGCGCCAAAATCGATATCTTTGACGCCATGCCGTCGGTCGGCCGCAAGTTCCTGCTCGCCGGCAAGGGCGGGTTGAATCTCACTCACGCCGAACCGCTGGAGCCTTTTCTCGCGCGCTTCGGTGCCTGCCGCGATCGCATCGCACCGCTATTGGCAGACTTCGGGCCGGAAGCATTGCGCGCGTGGGCGCGTGCGCTCGGCGTCCAGACGTTCACCGGCTCGTCCGGACGAGTGTTCCCGACCGGCATGAAGGCAGCGCCGCTGCTGCGCGCATGGCTGCACCGGCTGCGCGCCGCCGGCGTCACCATCCATGTGCGCCACCGCTGGAACGGGTGGGGAGGTGATGGCGCGCTGCGCTTTTCCACGCCGCGCGGCGAGCGCGCGCTCCACGCCGACGCCGTCGTGCTGGCGCTCGGCGGCGGCAGCTGGCCGCAACTGGGCTCCGACGGAGCATGGGCGCCGCTGCTTGCGGCACGCGGCGTCGCCGTCGCCCCACTCCTGCCCTCCAATTGCGGCTTCGATACCGGCTGGAGCGAGCACTTCCGCGCGCGCTTCGCCGGGACCCCGGTCAAGACGGTAGTGGCTTCGTTCTCCGACCGACAGGGCCGCACGTTCCGCGTGGTGGGCGAGTTCATCGTCACGGAAACCGGTATCGAGGGCGGCCTGGTCTATGCGTTGTCCGCGCCGCTGCGGGACGAGATCGCAGCGGCCGGCGCAGCGACGCTGCATCTCGATCTCGCGCCGGGGCGGGACGCGGCGCGCCTGCTCGAGGAGCTGGCGCACCCGCGCGGCCGCCGCTCGCTGTCCAGCCATATCCAGAGCCGCACGGGCCTGATGGGCGTGAAGATGGGCTTGCTGCGGGAGCTGGTGCCGGCGGCGGATTTCGCCGATTCCGCCCGGCTGGCGGCGGCGATCAAGGCGCTACCGCTGAAGCTCGTTGCAGCGCGCCCGTTGGCGGAGGCGATCAGCAGCGCGGGCGGCGTCGCGTTCGAGGCGCTCGACGAGCGCCTGATGCTGCGCGCGCTGCCGGGCGTGTTCTGCGCCGGGGAAATGCTCGACTGGGAAGCACCGACCGGCGGCTACCTGCTCACCGCCTGCTTCGCCACCGGCCGCGCAGCGGGAGCGGGCGCGTTGAGTTGGTTGGAGCAAGAAAAACCAAAAACCTGATTGAACCGCCAAGGCGCCAAAGAGCATTCAAAGACACAGGACATCAAACAGACCAATTGCCTCGGCGGTTTGATTCTCGATTTGTAGTTTTTGAATGCCTTTTGGCGTCTTGGCGGTTCGATGAGGGTTTTGGATCTGTAGTTCTTGAATGCCGTTTGGAGTCTTGGCGGTTCAATTAAGCCTTCACAGCAGCCTCCGGCGCCGGCTCGTCCGGCAGCAGCAGCACGATCGCGGCCTTGACGGCCGCGATGCCGGCCATGATCCACAGCAGGGTGGAAAACCCCATCACTTTCACCATCGGGCCGAGCAGCCACACGGCGAGCGAGCTGACGCCGAATGCCACCGTCAGCCGCATGCCCGCCACGCGCGAGCGCAGCCGGTCGTCGACGTAGCGCACGATCATGGCATCGGTGAACGGGATCGAGCCGAAGACGAATATCATCACGGCCAGCAGCGCGAAGAACAGCCACCACGCCTGCGTATGCGCGGCGAAGATCAGCAGCGGCACCTGCGCGACGGACATCCACAACTGCAGCGGCTTGAACGCCATGCGGTCGATCAGGTTGCCGACGACGATCTGCGCGAACGAGGCAATGGTGTAGATCAGGGCAAGCAGCGCTCCCAGCACCGCCGGGTCCTCGAGCACGCCGCGGAACGCCTCGGACAGGAGCTGCGAGTTGCCGTTGGTAGTGAAGTTGAACAGCAGGCTGCTGGTGACCGCCGCCGCCGTCATCACCGCGAACGTGCGCACCAGCATGGCGGGCGACAGCGTCACTTTCGCCTTGCCGCCCTTGCGCTTCGACGGCGCCTCGGTCTCTTTCGGGCAGGTGATCGCGAACACGATCCCGCACACGATCGCCAGGATGCCGGGCACGGCAAAGGCCGCGCGCCAGCCGATCCATTTCACCAGCAGGCCGGTGACGAGCGCGGCGACGGCGATTCCGAGATTGCCGGCCAGCCCGTTGATACCGATCACGGCACCCGGGTTGGGCACATTCTGCACCAGCATCGGGATACCCACCGGGTGGTAGATGGCTGCGAAGACGCCGACCAGCGTCAACCCGGCGGCGAGCTGCCAGGCGTTCTGCGTCATCGCGGTCAGCAGCGCGGCGCCGCCGATGCCGAAAAAGAAGATGATCATCATGACGCGCCGGCCCCACAGGTCGCCGAGCCGGCCGGCAGGAAGCGCACCGAGGCCGAACAGGGCGAAGGCGCCGACGCTATACGGCATCAGGTCTTCCCACTTGGTGTAGCCGAACTCGAGGGCGATCGACGCCACAGCCGTGGCGAAAATCAGCAGGAACATGTGGTCGATGCCGTGAGCGACGTTGAGCAGGAGGCTCACGACACGGGGGAACGCGGCATGGGGAGCTGTGGCTTCAGTGTGAGTAGTCATGATTGGGAGTGTGCCTGAGTTACAATCGTCTGTCTTTCGAGGATTTACGGGTAATCATCGCCAAATGGACACACGCCTCCGCCGCCGCCCCGCCCCGCCCGCCGCCCCGGAAAGCCCCATCCAGGGAGACCACTCGCGCACCATCGTTACGCGGCGCACGTCGTACGAAAACGGCCACCACATCAAGCCGCACTGGCACGCCCGGGCGCAATTCATCTACGCCGTCGCGGGCACGATGCGGGTGCGCACGCCGCGGCACGCCTGGATCGTGCCGCCGATCCGCGCACTGTGGGTGCCGTCGCACACCGTTCACGAACTCCATATGTACGGCGCGGTCGAGATGCGCAGCCTCTATATAGATAACGCCGCGGCCGCGGGCATGCCTTCGACGTGCGTGGTGCTGAACGTCACCCCGCTCCTGCGGGAGCTGGTGGTGCGCGCGGTGGCGCTGCCCGAGCGTTACGACGAGAACGGCGACGACGGCCTG
>Ga0137458_1000109_pt1 | contig 11034 bp, 12 predicted proteins | sample EasRivERMGT642_2_FD_102311 | JGI IMG/M metagenome (GOLD analysis project Ga0137458, IMG submission 102311) | Soil microbial communities from meander-bound floodplain in the East River, Colorado, USA - East River MetaG ERMGT642_2 | ecosystem: Environmental > Terrestrial > Soil > Floodplain ... | reverse complement strand
ATTATCCTGACGGATATCCTGAACCAAAATATTCATAACTGGGTTGTTGGCACCTATAATAACCACAATTACGCATTTAAGGATGGGGCATATCATGTTGGCAATAGCAATGCAGATCATCTGGCAATTGCGCTCTTACCCGATGCAGATGTGCCAGAGCCATTTACCTATACAATAACCATGCATGAAGTGAAAGGTGATAATGCAACTACCGATGCTAACAAGCTCAATCTTTTTGGTCTAGTGTTGCGTTACAATCAAAAGGATCAGAACAATCAAACGTTTTACTGCTTTGAAATAAAACCCACCAATAATAATGCAGAGTACCAGTTCCGTAAGTATGATAGTAGCCAATCTGACCCCTGGACTATACTCTGGCACCAACCGCTGGGAAGTGAATACCACCTTGGACAGGGAGCGGCCAATAGTAATACAATCAAAATTGTGGCGAATGGAAGTGATTTTACGTTTCTGGTAAACGGGAAGCAGGTTGGCTCAACCTCGGATAATGCATTCCTGCACGGTCAGATTGGGATGCTAGTCAATCAGGCTGGAGCAGAAATTGCATTCTCAAACCTGATCCTGACTCATTCCTAGCGAATCGGCGTACATTGTATAGAGTCTCTAGCAATTTGTATCCTTGGTGGAGGTATCGGTGTTGATTAAATTCATGGCAACTGCCCCATTACTGAGCCTGGCTCTTGCAGGCCCATTGGCAGGACCCGTTAATCCCAAGCAAGTTATGGCCGTCACATTGTGGATTACTGGCTTCCTATGCCTCTTGAATATCGCACTAGCTATTTTCTTTCGTAGACGGCGCAGGAAAGAGGTACTCAGCTACTATATGGTATGCATGGTTGAAATAGCTATTTTTGCCTTTGCTATACTCTTTTACTTTGACGTGATTACGCGAGCGCAAATTCCTTATCCCTTGCCTCCAAAGCTTCCGATAAACCGGGCAGAGCTTGCTGCTGCGCTGGCGATTGGCATTGGTCTGTTCCCGGCGGCTTACTGGCATAGTATCAATTTGTCAGAGTTACCTGGTCGCATTGCCGAAGATGGCAAGCTGCTCAGAAATCGTGAGGGGAGCATGCATATTCATCGAAGACCAGGTGAATGGATGAACTAATAGACGCGGTTTTTTGATGGGCTATATTTGCTGTAGGATGTCATCTAGTTGTCATATGGTTGGCGTGGGTTTGTCGTTGAAATGCATTCATCTCTTGGCTATACTTATTCTAGCAGAGAGAGCATATCTGTATAGCCTTTGCGTTGGCAATTGCTTGCTTATGTATGCTGCTAAGGGGGCCAGTAGCAGTCACAATATAGAATTTAGGAAATAGGAGATTTGGACTATGCCTAGAAGTATGGAAGAACCATTACTTTCCAAAGGGAATGAAGTAGGAGAGCCGAGTCAATCACGTAACATAGATGTTGTCAAACAGAGGTTTACGATGTCGAAATCAAACCAGGAACAGAGTGTTTCTGAGAAGAGGCTAATCGATCTCTCTGATACAAATATATCAAAAGAATCACTCCATGAAGTGATTCTTGCTAATGCAATGGCAGCTTTGCACGAAGAATGTGGAAAGAAGAATAGTAATGTAGGTACCATGAAATATCACACTGAAAATTTAAAAAAGATCTTCGATGTGCCACTTGATAAAGAGGAAAATTCATCTTATAAGTATATTACAGGTAGAGTATTGGCAAAGCTAACAGAACAAAAAAATCCTCATGATCAGACGTTGTATAAAATTTGTATAGAAAAAGCTATTGGCCATCACAAAGCTTATGAACACTCCGAGCTTTATAAGAGAGGGATGAGTTTGATAAGCAGATGCCTGATCGATGATTCTGATTCTACAGTAGATATTGGGGATGTGATTGATGTTCAATGTCAATTTATGAAAGAATGCCAACGTTATATGAAAATTGCAGGATTAGAACATATACTGCCAAATAAAATGACACCTGCTTTGCTTAAAGGTCTTACCGACAATGAAGAATTAATCATGCCTAATCCCTATGATCGTGCTAAAGCATTGAGTGGACATATGAACATTATATATGATGTTATGAAACATCATATTGATTTTGGTGGTTCCCCTCGACACATAGAACGCTATGAGGATTTTAATGCTTTTTTTTCTGAAGCTACTAAAAAAGTTCAAATGGCTTATTTAGTTTTAGTGAAAAAGCAGCTAGAAAAAAGCACTTCAAGTACTAATAACTAGACATTTGTCTTCTGCCATTCTTGCAGCTTCCCCCCTAACTAGAGTAGTCACGAAAGCTCTTCTATGCTATGATTGGCATACTCTCATGCCATAATCAGTCTAGAAAGTCTATTGTTAAAAGCTTGGGTTTGGTATCTAGCATTATAATAGACTTTACATAAAAGAAACAATATTCCAAACAAAGAGAGGTGTGTAAATGAGCACAATACAATACAGAGCACAATGTCAGCCGAAGACGATGTTTGACAAAATCTGGGAGGCCCACGTCGTGCGCTGTATTCCCGGAGAATCGACTATTCTTTATATTGATCGCCATCTGGTCCACGAGGTCACGTCTCCACAGGCTTTTGCAGGTCTTAAGACTGCTGGGCGTGCCGTACGTCGCTCTGATGCTACGGTCGCCGTTCTTGATCATAATGTGCCGACGGTGAATGGGCGGCGTATGCTCGATGTCGTAGATCAAGAGAGTAGCTTGTCTATTACGACAATGGAGCAGAATGCGCGTGGTTTTGGTTTGACACTCTATGATATGCAAGATACTAATCAGGGCATTGTTCATGTTATTGGACCGGAACTTGGCATTACTCTTCCTGGTATGACGCTGGTCTGTGGCGATTCACATACTTCAACACATGGTGCACTGGGTGTATTCGCTATCGGGATCGGTACGAGCGAGGTGGAGCATGTGCTGGCAACGCAGTGTCTCTTGCAGCAGAAGCCGAAGACGATGAATGTTCGCATCGAGGGTATGCTTGATCCAGGTGTGACTGCCAAAGATGTTGCACTGGCGGTGATTGGTAAACTGGGAACGGGCGTTGGGACGGACCATGTGATCGAGTTTAGTGGTTCAACTGTGCGTGATCTCTCTATGGAGGGGCGCATGACTCTCTGCAATATGGCAATTGAAGCTGGGGCGAGAGCTGGTATGATCGCTCCCGATGAGGCTACCTTTGCGTATATCAAGGGGCGTCCCTTCGCTCCTCAGGGAGAACTCTTCGATCAGGCGGTGGCAGCATGGCGTCAATTGCCCAGTGATCCCGAGGCACACTTCGATGCGGTCTACGAAATCAATGTGGCAGGATTACGTCCGCAGGTAACCTGGGGTACCAATCCTGGTATGGTTACCGATGTCACGGGCATTGTTCCCGATCCCGCTACCGAGAAAGATCCTGTCAAGCGCAAGACCTATGAGCATGCCCTACAGTATATGGGATTGCTGCCAAGCCAGCGAATTCAAGATATTAAGCTTGATACGGTCTTTATCGGTTCCTGCACTAACTCGCGCATTGAAGATCTGCGGATGGCTGCTCAGTATATTAAGGGTAAGCACGTTGCGTCAGATGTCCATGCCATGGTGGTTCCAGGTTCGATGCGTGTGCGCCGCATGGCTGAAGAAGAAGGTCTGGCAGATATCTTCCGCGCAGCTGGTTTCGAATGGCGTGAAGCTGGCTGTAGTATGTGTATTGCGATGAATGGTGATCGACTGAGCGAAGGTGAGCGCTGCGCCTCGACGAGCAATCGCAATTTCGAGGGTCGCCAGGGACGCGGCGGACGTACTCATCTCGTTAGTCCTGCTATGGCTGCTGCTGCTGCTATTGCTGGCCATTTTGTAGATATTCGCGATCTGTAGCGGGCAAAGTTACGCTGATGTTCGAAAAGGGGCTTATAGCCCGTTGGAGATTGAAAAAAATATGGAACCTTTTACCACACATACTGGCCTGGTGATGCCATTGGACCGTACAAATGTAAATACTGACGAGATTATACCTGCTCGCTTCCTCAAATCGATCAAACGGACGGGCTTTGGTAATGCGCTTTTTGCCAACTGGCGCATCCAGTTGGATGGATCGCCCAATCCTGATTTTGTGCTCAATTTTCCACGTTATCAGGGAGTGAGTATCCTGCTGGCTGGCGATAACTTTGGCTGCGGATCATCGCGCGAGCATGCCCCATGGGCAATTCGCGAGTATGGTTTCCGCTGCATTATTGCTCCCAGCTTTGCTAACATTTTTTACAACAACTGCTTTAACAATGGTATTTTACCGATCACCTGTGACGAAGCGACTGTAGGAGAGCTGATAGCTGAAGCGGAGGCCACCGAAGGCTATACCCTGAGTGTGGATCTAGCGGCACAGACTGTAACGAGACCTGATGGGCGCATCCTGAGCTTTGAAATTGATCAATTTCGTAAGCAAGCATTGCTCAAGGGTCTGGACAACATTGGCTGGACACTTTCTCATGCCGACGAAATTGCTGCCTATGAGGTTCGTCGCAGGCAAGAGGCTCCCTGGCTCTTTACTACCAGGGTATAGTTCGAAGCCTTAAAAGAGCTGTAGCGCGAGAATGCGCTATGGCTCTACTTTAATCCCACGCCAAAAGGCCACATAATCTTTGATTTTTTGTGCCGACGACTTGGGCTCAAGGTAATACCAGGCTGCATCTGGATTAGCTGTGCCATTGACCTCGACATTATAGTAGCTGGCAAGCCCCTTCCAAGGGCAGGTTGTGTGTGTCTCACTGGGTTTTAGATACTCAGTATGGACACTATCGACGGGAAAATAGTAGTTACCTTCAACAATGCGACAGTTGTCGCTCTCAGCGAGTACTACTCCGTTCCAAACTGCTTTAGCCATTCTGCTGGCTCCTTTCCATTGCTCTTGCATATTAAATTAAGTAACCTATGGTCAATCATCCAACCCATATTTTGCTGTTAATAATGTCTCATCTAATCTCTTAAATACCTCTGTTTTACTTCTTTTCACAAGCCTACTCCTTCAAATTAATTTATCTAGCAATTTAACCCCATTTTCATATAAATAATCAGGGTCAATGTCTATATCATCATTCCAATAAACCGTCATCCCGTCTGCTTTAACCTGTTTAAAGAAGCTATAGTCATTTAACTTCTTGTACATGGGATACTCAAGAAAAACTGATATATCTACTTTCTTTATTTCACCATTATTAAATTTGACCAGCAGTGTTTTATTATCCACTGCTTCCGCTTCAACTGGTCTTGGATTCATAATATTCTCCTACCCACTATTTCAAAGGCTCGATTTTAAACGCAGCCTCACCTTCACTCAATAATTGCCAATTTGCACGAAGCTCATCCTCATGGATAGCAGCCCATGCCTCCACCATTTTCATTTGTCTGGCAGGGAGACTCCCCTCTAAAACAGTTCCATCTAACGCCAAGACAACTTCAAACTCGTTATATTTTGCATGAAAATGAGGCTTATTATGTTTGCCCCCAATCTCTTGATACATTCTAATCAAAATACCATAAAACATCGATATTGTCGGCATCTGGTTACACCCCCATACAATTTATATACTATCACTATATCATAAACAAGACTATTTTTCTGTGGCAATGGCTGGATTTTCCTTAGTGCAGATGGCATTGAAGAGAAGCGCTTATTTGCTCTCATGATGAAAGTGGATCAAATATTGCTTTGACGTGTCTGTATGCACGAGCACCAAAAGGGAAAAGAGCAAGAGGTTCGATCTTCATAATCACCTCCCTTGCTTGCTTTTACCTCTCTGACACTAGATTACAAAAGATTTCTCAGGTGTTTAAAACATAGGTTCGATAGTTAATTTGTGCTATATTTAAGATCACGCATCTATTTGACTACTGTACAATGACCTATGTCCGTCTGGTTACAGCTTTCCCTACCCATTATTATTTCCTTTTCAAGAACAGATTCTGAGCTTTATTTGGGTAAATGGCCCAGTAAGGATATCGACATGGAGCACACTTCCAGGCAATCCTTCGCATAGCTAGAAGAGAAAGAGGACACGTTCATGCAAGACCATTGAAGTTTGTCAGTTGCCATCTAAAGATCAACGAATGTCAATCTATTTTCAAATTTGGAGGTCGGATGAAGAAGCTTTTTCTTGGTAGGAACAAATTATTTCTCATGGGTGGCATCGCTACCCTATTCATCGTAGGCTCAGCGGCAATTGCTGGCCTGAGAGGACCATTGCCGTTGTTTGCACAATCGAGTGTTTCTCTGTCTAGTCGCTGGTGTGATAATGCCGGAGGTTTAGTACATGGGTTAATAAATATCAACCCAGCCTGTTATGGGCAAGTTAAAATAGCGGGCAGAGGTAGGAACAGCGTATCAAATACCCCAGTTCCTGTAAAAGATTGGTCAATCCAACCGACTGCAACCTCTTCAGCGAAGCCTACTCCCAGCGGAATACAGACAGGACCGACTGCTACACCTACTCCCAGCGGGACACAGACAGACACGGCAACCCAAGCTGCGCAGGCTGTATTCAACAAGATCAATACAGCACGCGCCGAGGCAGGTCTACCTGCACTACAATGGAGTAGCCCGCTGGTAGACAGTGCCCACAAGCATAATCTTGCTATGCAGGCAGCAAATCAGCTCTCACATCAGCTTTCCAATGAGGCTAATTTGGGCACTCGCGTCAGCCAAGCGGGAGTGAAATGGTCGTCCGTCGGCGAAAACATTGGCTATAGTTCGAACTATCTCCATCCTACCAATGCAGCGACTGGCTTAAACCAGGATATGCTCAATGAGCAGCCACCCAATGACGGGCATCGCCGGAATATCCTTTCAAAGGATTTTACGATCGTGGGAATTGATGTATTTATAGATACGACTAATCACAAGGTCTGGCTCACAGAGGACTTTGCTCGCCCTGCATAATCTCTACTGATTATGCACTTGTTTGATGGTATAAAGCGACAAAGAGTCAAAAATGCTGTAGCATAGCCAGGGATGGGTAAAAGGCTATGCTACAGCCCAGCAGTTGCCAGGACATTCTTCAATGCTCGCAGGTTGCTGTTACGCTCGTACAATCTAGCAATGTAGCGCATCCATACTTCATTCTTCCCAAGCTTTTCGTAGAGAACACGTATCTTGATGAGGAAGCGGCTCGCTAACTCGTAGGCCTGCCGGTTGCGATGACCAATGATATATGCCACATACCTCTGATAGAAATGCAGAGCCACATCTGGTTGGGTTTCTTCAGCAATTTCCACAAGCTCAATAACTCTGTTGATGCTCTCATTCTTGATAGGAGATCCCGCCGTTTGCACTATCTTCAGGATTTCATCTGTGTCGTCTTCATCAAGTGCAATATGAATTAGCAGTTCGGTATGCTGATTCATCATGAGGAAAGCGAGGAACTCTGCCCGCTTCTTCCCCCATTGCCCAAGTTGTGCGGCAAGACGACGAATTTCTTTATATCCTTCAATGGTTGGTCGTTCCTGAAATTGCTTCTCAACCTCTATGAGTTTGCCGACAGACGCGTTCTGGGCAGTGGAGTGCTCTTTGAGCCATTCTAAGAGGCGTCTATCTTGCATCTTCCAGGCACGCTTCTGGATCATATCTTGTGCCATTGCCTCTTGTCCAGCTTTGACAAAGAGGTCGGCGATACCGAGCAACTCGTAATCGCTCGCGTGCTGCGCTTCCTGGGCTGCCTCATCTACACGTTGCAGTTCTAATAGCCGCTCTACTGCATCACGAATGCGTCCAGTCTCTCGGCAGATACACAGGCATGCTTCATCGTCGAGCGTATCTGCTTCCAATTCTAGCAGGAAATCTCCAAACGATTGCGTTTCATAGTGGCTTAAAGAATAACTGATGATTTCCTCATCGAACGAGACGCTGTTATACCAGTGAGTACGATAGGAGATATTAGACGCTTGCTTGAGCTTGCTTGCCCTGATGGCTTCATAGACCCAACTCGCGATAGTGTGGCGTTCCTCGGCAGTTGTCTGTTCCACCAGTATGTCCCGTGTCTCTTCACCAAAACCAATGCCACCTGCGTCGATACTGAAGCGAAAGGTTGCGAAGAGGATGGATAAAATCTGTTCGCGCAGTGTGCTATCACCTTGCACACCAACCAGCCACTTCTTTAAGTCTTCAACGCATTCATCAACAAGTTCATGGAATTCGCCTGATTCGTGTTCATAGTCATAGTAGTGCTCAATGGTACCAGTAATAATCGCTTTGTAAGCTGCAATGGCGCTCGCATAGTCGTGCCGCTGAGCAAAGCTGTCAGCACTTTCCTTGATGATCTCCAACTCATCGACAACCTCGGCTCCGCTGTCCCAATCGTTGTAATCGTCCTCACTCCTGCGAAAAGCACTTTCTACCTGATTATGGTAGAATTGCGGGTCAATTGGTGCATCCTTCCTGACTATTGTACGTATGAGAGACTCCAGATTGGGGTCCCGTCGCAACATTTGTTTGATCATGTTGATCAGTTCAGCTTTGTCGCATTGCTCCAGGATGGTCTGTATATCCTGCTGTTCAAGAAACTTTTCCGGATGTGCTTGCCATGTTAGCAGGAGTGCAGCAACATGTTTGCAATACCCACCTATTGGACAGGAGCAATCTGCCTCTACAATCTCTGTCTCGTTGAATGTTACCTCGACACGGTAGGCGCTGCCACGTGAACCCTCACATCTAGCTTTCAAGGTCATATCCTGCCGTTGCGTATCGAAGATAGTATCACTCTGAAAATACCGTTGTCCGCGTAGGAAGCTTTGTTCTCCTACAAGGCTACGGATGGTCTGTTCAGTTACTGTTGGGATTGTGCTCATCTCTTTTATCTACTCTTTCAACTACTTTGCCCTATATTACCATAGATGTCTAGAGATAAACTGGCCCCGCAGGCCTTTTCACACAGCCTCTAACAAAACTACCTCGTCGGCTGGCTACCCAACTGCCCGGGACACGATGAAAGTGGAGGCAAACGGCGCAGTGGCCGTATCAGGAAAGAGAATCCTTAGAATGAGCCTCTCATGTAGAAAGCATCATGAGATTTTTTCAAAGCACCATGTGTGATGCCAGCGAAACTGGTTAAGCTCTCTGCATGTAGGAAAGCCAGCACGGGCTGCTAAAGTGCGGATCCCTGATGTTGTCTCCGGAAAATCACCATTTTGGATGTGGTTACAGATGAAATCCAATTCTTCTGACGACATGGATTTCCATTCAGCTCTTAACCATCCGCAGTACCGGTTAAGGTAGGATGGGCGATCCTCATTTTCCTCTCGTGCAGTATCAATTAAGAGCACAATGCCTTTCTCATCCAGAGCGTGATACGCAAGTTCAAAAAAAGCTGCTTTCCCATCAGATGTGAGATGATGTAAGGCAAAACTGGAGAATATCAAGTCGTATTTCTCTGTGTTAGTTTGCAAACCTGCAAGCAGATCGCCCTGATAAAGCTCAATTGGGCAGTTTAAGTAGGCAAGATTATGACGTGCCTGCGTTATTGCTGCTTCAGAAAGATCGTAGCCGCGATAGCAAGCAACCGAACAGTTTTGTAAAGCTAGTGCCAGATGACGCGCGTTTCCACATCCAAGGTCAAGAATCGTAAACGGACCTTGTGCATAGCGAACAGATAAAAAATGTTTCACATCCTCATAGATTTGATTGTGAAACATGTAGTTATTTTCAAGCACAGTGTCATAAACCGACCATGCATTAAAAATTTCTTGTACCGAATTCTGCTCTGGAGAAGTATTCATGCTAGACAGTCTCCCTATTAAGTATTAACAATAAGAGGCAAAAGCCATGTTTGCGCTTTCAATGTCTTGTGCACCAAGTTGTTTGAAAACGCGGATAGCATTAACAATCAATCTTTGCCCGTCTCAATCATCTTCAATCCCAGTTTCCAGTGAAAGGATCTCCGCTAGAGCATCATCTGCCGCCTCCCGTACAACTCGCACAGGATCATGAAGCCGCAGTTCGAGCAGGCGACGAATAGCCGCATCTGGAATGTTGCGACGTATTGAACCAAGTGCTCTGGCTGCATTGGTCCGTACCTGCCAGTGAGGCCAGCTAAGCAGTTCTGTCAACTGATCGAGTAAGACTGGCAAAGGGAGTTTCATTTTTCCGACCAATTTGCAGAAGGAAGTTTGAGCAATGGAGCCAAGAACGAAGCTAGCAGGCTGCCGATTGAGGATGGCTATTGCCTCATCGGTTAAATTAAACAAGACATCCGGGGCTCTATTACTCAGCACTTTTATTGCTTCATGACGTACGTCCTTGTCCTCATCTCCCACTGCCTCTAAAAAGTGATCTATCGGCACACGTTCTCCTTGCATTCCCAATGCTTCTATTGCTGCACTCCGTACAAACGCATACTCATCGTGCAATGCTTCTAGCAGGGCCTCGACAGGCACACGCTCTCCTTGACCTCCCAAGGCTTTTACTGCTGCCACCCATACAGATCCATCCTCATCATGCAAGGCCTCTAGCAGGGGCTATATCAGCACACGCTCCCCTTGACCTCCCAAGGCTTCTACTGCTACACTTCGTACATACCAATTCTCATCATGCAAAGCCTCTAGCAGTGGCTCTATCGGCATACGCTCTCCTTGCGCTCCCAAGGCCTGCACTGCCACCTCCCGTACAGATGCATTCTCATCATGCAAGGCTTCTAGCAGGGGCTCTATCGGCACACGCTCTCCTTGCCATTGCAAGGCTCTTACCGCTGCCTGCCGTACATGGCGATCCTCATCGTGCAAGGCTTCGAGCAGGGCCTCGAAAGGCACACGCTCTCCTTGCGCTCCCAAGGCCTGCACTGCTACCTCCCGTACAGATGCATTCTCATCATGCAAGGCCTCGAGCAGTAGCTCGATTGGCACACGCTCTCCTTGCGCTCCCAAGGCTAGTACTGCCATCTCCTATACACCTTCATCCTCATCATGCAAGGCTTCTAGCAGGGGCTCTATCGGCACACGCTCTCTTTGCCCACGAGTTGCGCAACGAGATAACCGCAAGCAAGTAAGCGATGTGGAACATAT
>Ga0137458_1000108_pt1 | contig 11109 bp, 14 predicted proteins | sample EasRivERMGT642_2_FD_102311 | JGI IMG/M metagenome (GOLD analysis project Ga0137458, IMG submission 102311) | Soil microbial communities from meander-bound floodplain in the East River, Colorado, USA - East River MetaG ERMGT642_2 | ecosystem: Environmental > Terrestrial > Soil > Floodplain ... | reverse complement strand
GACCGACCCCGCGCCCCCCAGGTTGCCGCCGTGCTTGGTGAAGGTGGAGCGGACGTCGGCCACGGTGCGGGTCTTGTTGTCGGTCATGCAGTCCACCATCACCGCCGCGCCGCCGGTGCCGTAGCCCTCGTAGCGGATTTCCTCGTAGTTCGCGCCCTCGAGACCGCCGGTGCCGCGCTTGATCGCGCGCTCGACGTTGTCCTTGGGCATGTTGTTGGCGTAGGCCTTGTCCACCGCCAGCCGCAGCCGCGGGTTGGCGTCGGGGTCACCGCCGCCCAACCGCGCGGCGACCGTGATTTCCTTGATCAGGCGGGTGAAGATCTTGCCGCGCTTCGCGTCCTGCCGGTTCTTGCGGTGCTGTACGTTGGCCCACTTGCTGTGACCTGCCATTTCCCGCCCCTGCGCAACTAGAATTCAATGGCCGTTTCAGAATGACTGAAACGGCCCCTGATGTAGAGGAGTATGAGGGGAGTATCCCCTCATACTGTTACATCCCCTAACCCGTTAGAATGGCAAAAATTTTATCACGCGGAGCCGCCATGCCAGCACCGATGATGATCGCCAAGTCCGGAGCCGCCGAGCTCTGTCTCCTGCCCCAGTACGCCAACCGCCACGGCCTGATCGCCGGCGCCACCGGCACCGGCAAGACGGTGACGCTGCAGCGGGTGGCCGAAGCCCTGAGCCGCAGCGGCGTACCGGTATTCATGGCCGACGTGAAGGGCGACCTCGCGGGCCTCTCCCAGCCGGGCGAAGCCAAGGGCAAGATCAAGGAGCGCATTGCCAGCCTGAAACTCGACGTGGCGTTCGAAGCCTGCCCCGTGGTGTTCTGGGACGCGTTCGGGATACAGGGCCACCCGGTGCGCACCACCATCTCCGAGATGGGCCCGTTGCTGCTGGCGCGCATGTTGGGCCTCAACGAGACGCAGGCCGGGGTGCTCAGCCTTGCCTTCAAGATCGCCGATGACAACAAGTTATTGCTGCTCGACCTGAAGGACCTGCGCGCACTGCTGCAACACGTCGGCGACAACGCGAAGCAGTTCACCACGCAGTACGGCAACATATCGTCAACGTCGATCGGCGCCATCCAGCGCGGATTGCTCACGATCGACCAGCAGGGCGGCGACAAGTTCTTCGGCGAGCCGGCGCTCAACCTCCAGGACCTGATGCAGACCGATGCCAAGGGCCGCGGCGTCATCAATATCCTGGCGGCCGACAAGCTGATGTCCTCGCCCAAGCTTTACTCGACGTTGCTGCTGTGGCTGCTGTCGGAGCTGTTCGAGGAGCTGCCGGAAGTGGGCGATCCGGAAAAACCGAAGCTGGTGTTTTTCTTCGACGAGGCGCACTTGCTGTTCAACGACGCCCCGGCGGCGCTGCTCGAGAAGATCGAGCAGGTGGTGCGCCTCATCCGCTCCAAGGGCGTCGGCGTCTATTTCGTGACGCAGAACCCGCTCGACATCCCCGACACCGTGCTGGGCCAGCTCGGCAACCGCGTGCAGCACGCGCTGCGCGCCTTCACGCCACGCGACCAGAAGGCGGTGAAATCCGCCGCGACCACGCTGCGCGCCAATCCCAAGCTCAACGTCGAAGCGGCGATCACCGAGCTTGCCGTCGGCGAGGCGCTGGTATCGTTCCTCGACGATAAGGGCCGCCCCACGGTCGTGGAGCGCGCTTTCGTGGCTCCGCCGGGCACGCGCATCGGCCCGGTCACCGCGCAGGAACGCGAGAAGCTCATCAAGTCTTCCGCTGTCGCCGGGATCTACGAGAAGACGGAGGACCGCGAGTCGGCGTATGAAAAGCTGACGCAGCGCGTGGCCGAGAAAGCGCCGGGGACTGCACCCGCGGGTACCACTGCGGGAACGGGGGGGCAGGCGCCCGCCGCCGGCGGCGGATTTCTCGACGCACTGGGCGGCCTCCTCGGCGGCTCCACCGGCCCGCGCGGCGGCCGGCGCGAAGGCGCCATCGAAGCGGCAGCGAAGAGCGCTGCGCGCTCCATCGGTTCGCAGGTCGGTCGCGAAATCGTCCGCGGCGTGCTGGGTTCCATATTGGGCGGTGGAAAACGGCGGCGGTAAGGCCCGGAGGAACGCTCCGGGCGGAGAGAAGAAAGGAGAGAGAAGAGAGGAGTAAGAAATCCGCAAAGGTTTGCATGCTTGGCACTTCCCCATCTCCCATCTCCCCTCTCGCCTCTCGCCCAGTGTCTCTCGGGTTTCTCCCGCCTCTCCCCTCTCGCCTCTCGCCTCTCTCGTGTTGATCGCTTTCAACAAGCCATTCGACGTGCTCTGCCAGTTCACCGACAGCGCGGGCCGGCGCACGCTGGCGGACTTCGTCACGGTGAAGGGTGTCTACCCGGCGGGCCGGCTCGACTACGACAGCGAGGGCTTGCTGCTCCTGACCGACGATGGCGCGCTGCAGAAGCGCATCGCCGATCCGCGTCACAAGATGAAGAAGACCTACCTCGCCCAGGTCGAACGCATTCCGGACGCCGCGGCGCTCGCACTCTTGCGTCGCGGTGTGAAACTAAAGGATGGCATGACGGCGCCGGCGGGCGCGCGGCGGGTGGAGGAACCCGATTGGCTGTGGCCCCGCGAGCCGCCGATACGCCATCGGCGCAACATTCCCACCGCGTGGCTGGAAATCGCGCTCACCGAAGGCCGCAACCGGCAGATCCGCCGCATGACGGCGGCGGTCGGCCACCCGACCCTGCGGCTGATTCGCGTGAGCATCGGCGAATGGTTGCTCGGCTCGCTGCGCCCCGGGGAGTGGGAAGTCCGGCGCCAGCGGGAATCGAGCAGTAGAACTTGAGCTTGGCCCCTTGAGTCCTCAGGCCAGCTTGATGCGCCAGGCCGGCGTTATTGATGAGGATGTCGAGAGATTCGACGCTCAGCCTCTTGCTGTCTGCGTTGCGATGTACCTCCTGATACGAGCCTCCTCCCCGGCGCGGTAATCGGCGATCCGGCTCCGGTCCGCTTCGAAAAGTGCGCGTCGGAGCGCAACGGCATCGAGATCCCGACAATAGGCCGGCGATCCGGTCTGCTGCCGCCAGGATGCGTCCAGATCACCTCCGTCGACAGGGTCAAAGCCAAGATCGTCGACAAGGCGAAGCACCGTTGCCTTGGCTTCCAATGAATCGCCCATGACCGAGAGAGCTATCCGCCCCGTTGTTCCCCCCGGAACGCCCTTCTCGAGAAGGCTCTTGGCGAAGATGTTGTTGAACGCCTTTACGACGGGACACCCGATCTGCTGCTCGACCCACTGGCTGTCGAGCATGCCCTGGTCGATTGCATCGATGCGACCATCGCGAAGCTCCGGATGATAGTTGCCGGTATCGATCACGACACGGCTTGGCACATTCGCAAATAGTCCCCGTGGAAGATTGGCGACGGCCTTCGTTGGCACTGAGATCACGACAATCTCTCCCGCTTTGACGGCGTCGACAACAGAAACGGGCGTCGCGCCGATCTCGTCCGCCAACGCGGCCAGGCTCTCAGGTCCTCTCGAGTTCGCAATCGAGACCTGATTTCCGAGCCTGGCGAGGTGGCGTGCAAGCGTCCCTCCTATGCTTCCAGCGCCGATGAATCCGACTCGCATGTGCATTCCTCCGCCGGTGGTGCCTCAGTCCGGCCCGTCGCCGCTGATATGCGGGTCGTTCGGGTTGGGGGTGCCTTTGCCGGTTTCCACGAGCGACTTCAGGCTCATCAGGTAAATCGCCCACTTGGTGCTGCAGTGGTGCATGAATTCCACCGGCTCCTTCCAGCCCTGGTGCTTGAAGAGGACGATGGCATGCTCGCCGGATTGCTTGAGATCGAAACTGATCTTCGTGCCGATCCATTCTTGCGGCCCCTCGACCACTTGCCACAGCACGCGCTTGGCGGGCTGAAGCTCGAGCACCTTCATGTCGAAGCCGCCGATCTCGGTGCCATTGGCGCTGAAGGTGAACTTGAGCACGCCGCCGACCTTGCTTTCCCCTTGCGTGTTGCCCGTCCACCACGCGGCCGCGCCTTCACGCGTGGCCAATGCCTTATAGACTTCATTCACGGACGACTTGATTCCGACTCGATGCAGAATATCCGCCATTGCCGTTCTCCTTACTGGTTGGTTGTGTTTATGGAACGGCCGCAGGTTACCTTTCAGCGACGGCGAACCGTGAGTAACAAATGTGGCGGGTTTCGGCGGCGCGTCATCGCGGCGTAGGATGCGGCATGGATTCGCTCATAACGGCGGCAGCAAGGGCGCTCAGGTCGGGCGACCCCCTGGGGGCGCTCAAGCGGATCGCGCTTCGCAACGACGCGCCCGCGCTCGCCCTGCGTGGGATCGCCATGGCCCAACTCGGCGAGCTTGCGAAAGCCAGGGTGCTGTTGCGGCGCGCGGCGCGTTCGTTCGGCCCGCGAGAGCGCGTGGAGCGAGCACGCTGCGTCACAGCCGAAGCCGAAGTAGCGCTCGTATCGCGCGACCTCCGCGGGCCGACGCTCGCGCTCGACGAGGCCCGGCGCACGTTCGGCGCCCTGGGCGATCGCGACAACGAGCTTCACGCCGCGCTCCTTCAGATCCGCCGGCTGCTCCTGATCGGCCGGATGACCGAAGCGGGCGGCGCGCTCGACAAGCTGGACCTGCGAGCAGCTCCGGCCATGTTGATGGCGCGGGGCGAGCTCGTTGCGTTCGAGATCGCACTGCGCCGCGGCCACACTGCGCCCGCCCGGGCGGCGCTGGCCCGCGCCCGTGCCGCGGCAGACCGTTCCGGCATCAATCCCCTCCGCGCCGAAGTCGAGCGAGCCGAGCTCACGCTGGCGCTTCCGGCGGCACGGCTCATTGCGAAAGGCGCGGAACGGCCTCTCGTGCTGGCGGAAGTCGAGACGGTGCTCGCCTCGCAGCACCTGATCGTGGACGCGTGCCGGCGGGTCGCGCGAGCGGAACGGCGTGAAGTGCGCCTCGAGCGGCGCCCGGTCCTGTTTGCGCTCCTGCGCTCGCTGGCCGAGGCATGGCCCGGCGAGGCGACCCGCGAGACGCTCTGCGAGCGCGCGTTCCGGGCCCGGCGCATCAACGAGACGCATCGCGCGCGGCTCCGCGTCGAGCTCGGTCGCCTGCGCAAGGAACTGCGCTCGCTCGCTGACGTGCGCGCGACGCCGGGCGGCTTCCGGCTCCTGCCCCGGACGGGCGAAGTGCGGGTCCTGGCGCCGCCGATCGAAGGGCCGGACGCCGAGGTGCTCGCGCTCATGGCCGATGGCGAAGCGTGGTCCACGTCGGCGCTCGCCCTGGCGCTCGGCTCGAGCCAGCGGACGGTGCAGCGCTCCCTTGGCGCCCTCGAGACGTCCGGCAAGGTGCGCGCGCTCGGTCGCGCCCGGGCACGCCGCTGGCTCGCCGCGCCGGTCGCAGGATTCGCGACGACCTTGTTACTCCCCGCTCCGCCCGGCATGGGCTAGGCTGTTCGCAACACAAGGAAAGGAGCGACGCATGAAACCATTAAAAGGCAGTGACAGGCCCGGCGCGCAGGCAGCCGAGATCGTCCGCGAATACGGCCCGTTCCCGGATGCCCCGAAGGTGGCCGGCGTGACCTTCGATGGCACCCATGTCTGGTTCGCCGCAGGCAAAGCGCTCCGCGCGTTCGATCCGTCGAGCGGGCGGGACGTGCGAGCTATCGAAGTCGCATCCGATGCCGGCACCGCGTTCGACGGGCGCTACTTCTATCAGATCGCGGACTCCCGGATTCAGAAAGTCGACCCCGCGACGGGAACGGTCGTCGCGACCATCCCGGCGCCCGGCAACGGTAACGACTCGGGCCTGACGTGGGCCGAGGGCACGCTTTGGGTCGGACAGTATCGCGACCGGAAGATCCACCAGATCGACCCCCAGACGGGCGCGATACTGCGCACGATCGAGTCGAACCGCTTCGTCACGGGAGTAACGTGGGTCGACGGGGAACTCTGGCATGGCACATGGGAAGGCGACGAGAGCGATATCCGCCGCATCGACCCCAAGAGCGGCAAGGTCCTGGCCCGTCTCACCCTGCCCGAAGGCGTCATGGTGTCGGGCCTCGAGTCCGATGGCGCCGACCTGTTTTACGCGGGCGGCGGTGGGAGCGGAAAAGTGCGCGCCGTGCGCCGCCCCAAGCGCATGCGTTGACGTTACGGCTCCAGCGCCACCTCGGCTTCAGCGACGACGCAGCGGGCGCGCGGGTGCTCGCCGAGCTGCACCATGGCGATGCCGCGCAGGGCCAGCGCCGGCGGGTCGTCACGCAGGGCGATTCGCTTGAGGGCGCCGAGCGCGTCGCCGGCGGCGAGCGCACGTGCGGCGGCGGCGATCAGGGAGTCCATGACGATAGACTACTCTGCCGCGCCGGATTCGCGCCGCGCTTGCTTATTCTCCGGACGCGGGCGCGCGCGGGTGGGAATCAGCCGAACGAAAAGCGGCGGGCGTTTCAGCCGACGGAAATGGTAATCCGCCCCCCGCGAGTTACGCGGCTACGCGCACCTTTTCATGCAGGAACTCCGGGGAAAAATCCGCGCCGTTGGGCCAGACCAGCGTGCGCAGTTCGGAGTCCAACCGGAAGCGCTTAAATGCCTCGAGGTCCCGCAGCGGCTCGAACATCGGGCCGTATATTTCGTCCTTCAGATCGACATCGCCCTCCAGTCCATCGCTGAACTTGAGGCGCAACACGTACCCGGACACATGTTTGGCGCCGATCAGGCGATAACGCATTCGATTACTCCAGCGGTTCGATTCGTTTCAACGGTTCGCTGCGCCGGGCCAGCTCCCAGTCAGCCAGCAATTCCGCTCCGTGCCGTTGCCGCCATTCCTGGACATGCGACAGCGCCCGCTTCGGAAATTCACCATTGACCTTGCCCGATTCAATCTCAACTGTAATCTCAAAATCGCCGTAGATCGCATGGAAATGCGGCGGGCCGTGGTCACGATAATACATCGCTATCACGATGCCGAGAAACCGGGATAGCTCGGGCATCGGGGAAGGTTACCCCGCTTGTGCGCGTGGCGCAATTGACGCGCTTGTACTTGGGGGTTACGAACGGAAATGGTATTCCGAATCCTCCGTTAACCGCGCACCGAGGGTCCGATGATTAGGAAAACGTGGTCCCTGAGGTCTCTAAGCGCAAGATCCTCGCCTCTCTCCTCTCACATCTAGTCTCTCCCACTGAAGGCCGCAACCGGCAGGTTCGTCGCATGACCGCCGCCGCAGGCCACCCGACCCTGCGGCTGGTGCGCGTGAATATCGGCGCGTGGTCGCTCGACGGGCTGAAGCCTGGCGAATGGGAAGCCCGGCGCTGACTGAAACCCAAGCCCGGCGCTTACATCGCCCCTCTCTCCTCTCGCCTCTCCCAGTTAGGCGCGCGCTGCGCAGCACGAACCGGCCGCCGGCACCGGCTCGTAGCGGTCGTGGTGGCGCACCCACTCCATCTTGTAGGGCACGTCCCTCTCGTCGCAGCCCTTGGGCGTCGGGAGCGGGACGTGCGTCGCCAGCTGCGATCTGCGTTTCACGGCTTTTTGGCGGCAACCTCTTTCGCCCTCGCCTTCAGAATCTCTATGAACCGCCTTGCAGTGGGGGAGAGATAGGCGTCCTTTCGATAGACCACACCGACAGGGCGCGTGACAGAGAGGTCCTTCACGCGGAGTTCCGCGATCGGATAGTGCGCAGCGGCATATCGCACCGTCTGTCTTGAGGTGAATCCGAGCAGCTCGGACACCGCGATCAAGGTGTGCGTGGTCTGCATGTTGGTTGTCTCCAGTGCGATACTCGGCGGGGGCAGACCGCTCTCTCTAAACAACCGACTCAATCGCTGCACAGCAAAATTCTCTATAGGCGTCAGCGCCCACCGTTCTTGCACAAGGTCGGCGAGTGTCACCTGCCTGCGCTTGGTCAGCCGATGGTTTGCGGAGGCATACACCACGAATGACTGGTCATACAAGAAGTCCTCCACCAGATTCTCATAGCCGGGTCCTTGGATCGTAGTGAGAACAACGTCCAGCTCCCCATTGGCTAGAGCCTCCAGCACTACATGACGCTCGCCAGTTACCATCTTCATGATCACCTTCGGGGCTTCCTTCAGCAAGGCGGCGTAGGTCGTCGGCACGAGGTGGAGGGCGGATCCCGCTCCGGTGCCGATGCGCAGGTAACCCGCGCGTCCCGCGCTCAGGTCCGCAACCTCGCGAGAGATATCCTCCACGGACAACCGAAGCCGGCGCGCGTGCGTGGATACCGCTTCGCCCGACGTGGTCAGATCCACACCCTTCGGCGTCCGTTTGACCAGCTTCGTCTGCAGGAATCGCTCCAGCCGGCGCAGGCTCATGCTGAGGGCGGGTTGGCTCAGCCCCAGCGATTCCGCCGCCCGGCCCAGATGCCGATGCTCAGCCACGACGGCGAAGTACTGCAGGTCACGCAGGTTCATGCTCATAATAGAATTTGATCGAGTTGTCAAAATTGGATGATTGCGCTAATCGGGCTATGGTGTCAATCTGCGGCCACGGGATCCAAAGGAACTTATTTTGAGAATGAGGAGGGGACCATGCGTGATCCGATCAAATTATTCCGGCTGGCGAGCGTTGCGCTCGTCACCTGTAATTGCCTGACCCAATCTGCGTACGCGAAGAACGACGCCGCAAACGGCTACCCCAGCAAGCCGATCCGTTTCATCGTGTCTTCGATCGCTGGCGGCGCCAACGACAACGTCTCGCGCGCGCTCGCCCAGAAGCTCGCGAAAACCTGGGGTCAGCAGGTCATTGTTGACAATCGCGGAGGCGCTGCAGGAGCGGTTGCACTGGATCTCACCGCAAAGGCGGCCGCCGACGGCCACACGATTCTAATGCTCACTGCATCGCACACCGTCAATGCCGCCGTCAATCCCAAGGGGGCCTACGATCTTACGGGGGATTTCACTTCGATTTCGCAGGCGGCCTCTTATTTCCTGATCATGTACGACAACCCGGCAGTTGAGGCCAAATCGGTCAAGGAGCTTATCGCTTACGCCAGGGCCAACCCTGGCAAACTGAATTACGGCTCGCAAGGTACTGGTGGCCTTCAACACCTCGCGTGGGAGATGTTCGGCCATATGGCCGGGGTCAAATTGGTGCATGTGCCCTACAAGGGAGGGAACCACGCAGTCATTGCCGCGCTTGCCGGCGACGTCCAGATCGGATTCGGATCCCCGTTGAGCGTTCGGCCGCACGTGTCCGCCGGTCGCCTGCGCGCTCTCGCCATTACCGCGAAGAAACGCTCGCCCATGGCGCCGGACTTGCCGACCGTCGCGGAGGCGGGAGTGCCCGGATTCGAGGTGTATCAGTGGTTCGGGGTGGTAACCAGCGCCAAGGTTCCGCCTGCTATCGTCAGGAAACTGAATACCGGCGTTGTCGAAGCGCTCAGGTCACCCGATGTAGTGCAGCGCCTCGCGGCCGATGGATTCACCCCCGTGGGCTCGAGCGCTGAGGAATTCGGGGAGTACATCGAATCCGAGATCGCCAAGTGGCGAACGCTCGTGGCGAATGCGCGGTTGGTGCTTAACTGAGGTAGACGAGAGGCAGCGACGGGAAGCTCGTGTGCTGGAAATGTTCTCAAATGCGGCTGCCTACGAATGGTTGATGGGTCGCTGGAGCGCTCGGCTCGCACCGCTCTTTGCGGGGTTCGCGCGCGTGGGGGGCGATGGCCGGGTGCTTGATGTCGGATGCGGGACGGGGGCGTTGGTTCAGTTCCTCGCTGACGCGAGCGATCGGTCAATTATCGTCGGCATTGATCACTCGCAGCCGTTTATCGAGTACGCGCGCTCGCGCTTTACCTGCCCGAGATTTTCCTTCGATGTGGGTGACGCGATGGAACTGCCTTATCCAAGTCACTCCTTCGACCAGTCACTCTCATTGCTCGTTTTCATGCACATTCCACAGCCAGAGAAGGCGGCAAGTGAGATGCGGCGCGTAACGCGCCCGGATGGAACCGTTGCGACGTGCACCTGGGCGCACCCCGGTTTGGAAATGGCCGCAATCTTCTGGGAAGAGGCAGTGAGGATTGATCCTCACGCCAAGACTCGAAAACCTGAAAACCGGCCGTGTACTCGTCCTGGCCAGCTCACCGAAATCTGGTTGGCGGCGGGCTTTGAGGCTGTGGAGGAGACCACTTTGGATTTACCAACAATCTTCGGTTCTTTCGACGACTACTGGATACCATTTACAAGCGGAGCTGGTCCCGCCGGGGTCTACGTCGAGACGTTAAGCCCTGACCACCGCCAAGCTTTGCGTGAGGGACTCAGGAAACGGCTGCGAGGTCATCGAGAGGATGGCCCGATTTCCCTGAAAGCCACAGCGCTCGCGGTTCGAGGCACGGTGCCGTCCTGATTACGTAAGGGGTAGACGCTGCTCGCACGCTTCGCTTCCACAATTTGTGGCCGCGCGGCTCAATCACTATTCCGGCTTGATCCCCGCGTCCTTGACGACTTTGCTCCACTTCTGCATCTCGGCTCTCAGGAATGCTGCGAATTCCTTCGGTGTGCTTCCCACCGGTTCCGCGCCGTCGAGCTGAAAGCGCTCGGCCACGTCCGGCAAGCGCACGATGCGCGCGACCTCCGCCGACAGCTTGGTGACGATCGCCTGCGGGACACCCGCGGGAACGACCATTCCCTGGAATGCCTCCGCGCGGTAACCGGGCAGCGTCTCGCCGATGGTCGGAATGTCGGGCATGCCGGACTGGCGCTTGGCGCTGGTGATCGCGACGGCGCGCAGCTTGCCGGCCTTGATGTGCGGCGCGGCAGATATCGTCGTTGTGAAGAGCATCGTGACGCGCCCCCCGATGACGTCGGTCACGGCGGGCGGGATACCCTTGTAGGGCACGTGGATCATGCTGACGCCCGCCGCGCGCTGGAACATTTCGGCCGCGAGATGACGCGCGGAGCCGGCGCCTGGGCTCGCGAACGTCAGTTCGCCCGGCTTCGCCTTCGCCAGCGCGATGAGGTCCTTGACGGAGTTGCCCGCAAAGGAAGGCGGGACGACGACCACGTTGGGCTGCGAGTTCAACTGCGTGACGGGCGTGAAGTCTCTCCCCGGATCGTACGGCAGCTTGGAATAGAGCCCGGGATTGATGGCGAACGTCGTCGTGATCATGAGCACGGTGTAGCCATCCGG
>Ga0137458_1000107_pt1 | contig 11168 bp, 10 predicted proteins | sample EasRivERMGT642_2_FD_102311 | JGI IMG/M metagenome (GOLD analysis project Ga0137458, IMG submission 102311) | Soil microbial communities from meander-bound floodplain in the East River, Colorado, USA - East River MetaG ERMGT642_2 | ecosystem: Environmental > Terrestrial > Soil > Floodplain ... | reverse complement strand
GTTGGCAACAAAGGTCTCCTGCTATGGCTGCTGGCCTGACTGATCATATCTGGAGTGTTCAGGAGCTTTTGACTGTTGTGCTTGTTCCTCTCCATACCAACACTTAACAGGGAGACGACCCAAAGTTGCCTTAGAAAAGAAATCATGGTATACTAAACAACACATTAGTATGTGTTCATCCTAGTTTAGCCAACTCTGGCCTTTCTATAATCGGATAGAGGATGGCAATGACAACGAAGCCAACCGAACAGATAGCATCAACCCACACAACTCATACATGTTGTCCCCGCTACGAACATGCCATCCAGATACTTGGAAAACGGTGGACGGGACTTCTCATTAATGCATTAATGAATGGTCCACGACGCTTCTGCGAGTTAACTGTGGTGATTGCGGGCCTGTCTGATCGTGTTCTCAGCGATCGCTTGCGCGAATTGGAAACAGAAGGCATCCTCAAGCGCGTCGTCTACCCACAGATTCCTGTCCGTGTCGAATACCAGTTGACTGAGAAAGGGCATGCGCTCAGGCCAGTCATTGACGCCATTCATACCTGGGCCGAGCGCTGGATTGAAGCTCCCTCCTCATCCACCACCGCAGAGGTGTGCGAAGAAAAAGATAGATAGAAGAGGAATATATTCTGCATGCAAAATTTGTGGGCACCCTGGCGCATGGCGTTTATTGAACCTAAAACACCGCCGAAGCCAGGTTGCATTTTTTGTACCCAACCAGCCGAACATCATGATCCAGAACATCATATTCTCCATCGCAGTGAGCGGTGCTTTATGATGCTCAATCTCTACCCCTATAATAACGGCCACCTGATGATTGCACCCTATGAGCATGTTGGCTCTCTCGAACAACTTGATGCTGCGACACTGGGAGAATTGATGGCTCAAGCCCAACTGGCACTGCATGCTCTGCGTACAACCATGAACCCCGATGGCTTTAATATGGGCATCAATCAGGGCAAAGCGGCAGGAGCAGGTTTTGCCGACCACATCCACTACCATATCGTGCCACGCTGGCACGGTGATACGAACTTTATGCCGGTAATAGCTGATACTAAGGTTATACCAGAGCACCTAGATGTCGTCTATCAAAAGTTGCTGCAAGCACTCAAAGAAAGACAAAGCGCATGAGTATGAAAACACTGACGCGTCCTACCAGCGAAAGACGTACCCGACGCCACGTACCGTCTGGATAAGTTTAGGGTTGGCCGGATCTTCCTCCAATTTTTCGCGTAGCCAGCGAATATGCACATCAACCGTGCGAGTGTCACCTGCATAGTCATATCCCCATACATTATGCAATAGCAGGTCACGCGTTAATACCGTTCCACGATTGCGCATCAGGTAGGTCAAGAGGTCAAATTGTTTGGGTTGTAACTCGAGATCCTGCCCACGACAGTTGACCCATCGGCTAGCTAGATCGATACGCAGTGGTCCCGCTACTAATGCTTTGTTGCGACTGACGGGCTGTGACTCTATCCCATTATCTTGCGAGGATTGATGCTCTTCAGTGGCACTGGGATACTTGGCCCGGCGCAAGAGGGCACGCACGCGTGCTAGCAGTTCTCGGCGGCCAAAGGGCTTGGTGATATAATCATCCGCCCCAACTTCCAGACCCACCACCTTGTCAATCTCATCGCTCTTGGCTGTAAGCATAATAATGGGCACCATCGCAGTATCGTCTTCGCGGCGCAACTGGCGGCAGACCTCGAGACCGTCTACACCCGGTAACATGATATCGAGCACAATCAGGTCAGGATGTTCAGTGTGAGCAGCACTTAAGGCACTAGCACCATCTGCCGCAGTGATAACCTGATAACCCTCTTGCTCCAGGTTATAAGCGATTGTGTCCGCCAGGACCGCTTCGTCGTCAACGACCAGTATTTTTTGCGCCACTGTCGCCTCCTATTTCGTTCATGTAGCGCCTTACGCACTTCCTTGCTAACCTTGCTGAGTTTCCTGGTAAACCACTTGCATCCCCATTGGCTGATCAACGCGATGTATCACCAACCAGTAGGGGCCCAATTCATTGCGCCCGTTGTGCTATTTAGCCGAAACGTCCACTAATATAGTCTTCTGTCTCTTTTTGCTTTGGATGTCCAAAGAGCTGTACAGTAGGTGCATACTCAACCAAGCTACCATTCAAGAAAAAGCCTGTGAAGCGTGAAACACGGCCTGCCTGTTGCATATTGTGCGTCACAATGATAATAGTATACTCTTTAACCAGAGCCGTAATCAATTCCTCGATCTTCAAAGTGGCGATGGGATCGAGTGCAGAGCATGGCTCGTCCATTAATAATACTTCAGGTTTAACAGCTAGCGCACGTGCAATACACAAACGCTGCTGTTGCCCACCTGACAGACTCAGTGCAGAAGTGTGCAGACGATGTTTTACCTCATCCCAGAGAGCGGCATCATGCAGACTTTGCTCGACTACCTCCGCAATATATTTCTTCGGCTTACCCTGAATTTTTAGGCCATAAGCCACATTCTCGAAGATGGACTTGGGAAAAGGATTGGGACGCTGAAATACCATACCGATGCGCTGACGCAATGATACCACGTCGGTATGCTTCTCGTAGATATCCATACCGTTAAATATCGCTTTTCCTTCGATATGCGTACCAGGAATAGTATCACTCATACGATTAAGCGTTCGCAAGAAAGTCGATTTGCCACAACCAGAAGGACCGATCAATGCTGTCACCTGCTTTTCGCGGATCGGTAATGTTACGTCAAAAAGCGCCTGTTTTGACCCATAATAAAAGTTGACATGTTGGATATCGATCTTGACACCAGCATCCAGCTTTAATATACCCAATGTATCATTTACCTGATTTGTTATATTATCTAGGATTTTAGGAACCTTTTGATATTTTAATTCATGCTCCTCTACAAATCCTTGCTCTCCAAATTTCGCAAGCGAAGCCACCAGTATCCCCCTATTTTTATCGCTATCCATATGTATGGAACCCTCCTTAACTGCTGTAAATGTAGATCTTTTCTTACTCAATGCACTAGCTAAAGCGTCCTGTGACATAATGCTCAGTTTCCTGTTTTTGTGGATGAGCAAATATGCGCTGGGTTTCACCAACTTCAATCACATGCCCTTTGAGAAAGAATGCTGTTGTATCCGCAATGCGTGCAGCTTGCTGCATATTATGCGTTACAATCACCACCGTATACTGTTCCTTCAGTTCTCGAATAAGTTCTTCTACTTTGAATGTCGACTCAGGATCTAATGCCGAAGCAGGTTCATCCATCAGCAAAATCTTCGGCTCGATTGCTAATGCACGTGCAATGCAGAGGCGCTGTTGCTGACCACCAGATAAGGTTGTAGCAGAAGAGTAAAGCCGATCCTTTACTTCATCCCAAAGCGCAGCTTGTCTGAGACTGTGTTCCACCCGCTCATGCAAAGCTTGTCCCTTGGCCAGCCCATTGATCTGTGCTCCAATAGCGACATTTTCCCAGATGTTGCGTGTCGGTAACGGATTAGGCTGCTGAAAAACCATACCAATATAGAGACGTACATACATGGGCTTAATTGAACGCGCATAAATGTTGACGCCTTCTATTTGCACTAGACCTGCTGCATGACCTCCTGGTATCTCTTCATGCATCCGATTGAGACAACGCAAGAAAGTCGATTTTCCGCAGCCTGAGGGACCAATCAAGGCAGTTACACTCAGCGGTGCAATAGTAAGATTGATATCATAAAGTGCCTGCGTCTTCCTATACCAGGCATTTAAGTGCTCTACATGCAATGCCGCCTTCTGCTCTTGTTCCATCAAGCTCGATCCTTTCAACTGTTATGTATTAGTCAATGATCTACACAGCGTTAGCGGTTTGTCTGCTGGAAGCCATTCGTGGCCCAGCGGACAGCGAATGACGCCAGAAAAATGAGCATAATTAAGATAAACGCTCCTGCATATGCTTGATTCACCTGCTCATGGTAGGGACTGTGAGAAAAGTTGTAGATCCCTAGGGAAAGAGCATCTGTGGGCTGCGTGACATCAGCATTCCAGTAGGTTGTACCGAAGGCAGTCATAATCAGCGGTGCCGTCTCACCTGCAACGCGTGCCGTCGCTAGCATAATACCTGTGATGATGCCATTACGCGCAAATGGAATCACGACCCTCAGAATAGTCTGAGACTCGGTAGCTCCCAAGGCAAGTGATGCCTCTCGCGTTTCACGTGGGACAAGGTGCAAGACATCTTCGGTGGTCCGTGTCACAATGGGGACTATAATGATGCCTAATGCCACTCCACCTGCAAACCCCGAAAAAGAATGGTTCGGAACCACGATGAGACCCCAGGCGAAGAGTCCAAAGATGATCGTAGGTATTCCTGTTAAGACATCGACCAGGAAGCGAACACTAGCAGCGAAGCGACCTCGTCCAAACTCGGAGAGATAAACACCCGTGAACAAGCCAAGTGGCACTCCCATCAGAGCAGCCAGTCCAACCAGGATCAGTGTCCCCTCCACAGATTGCCCCATACCACCACCAGGTTCTCCATTGGCAGTTGGCACTTGGGTAAAGAAATTAAGGTTGATAAAGTGAAGGCCTTGCACCAGTACGTAAGATAGCAGATAGAGCAAGATACCCACTGTGAAGAGCAGAAAGATGGTAGTAAGTACTATTGCTAGCACATTACTGATACGCCGACGGACCGTCAGTACAGATCGCGGAGGATCAAAAGGGTGCGATTGAGATACTGCACTCATACTTTTACTCCTGGAGCGTATCTAGGTCCTAAGCGGCTAATCAGAACACGTGCAAGAATATTCGTGATCATCGTAATCAGAAAGACAACCAGACCCGCCTCGACCAAAGCTGAGAGGAATAGACCAGGAGTCGCCTCTCCAAACTGATTGGCAATCACACTAGAGAGCGTGTAACCGGTATCAAACAGGCTGAGGCTTGGCTTGGTCGCTTGATTTCCAATAACCATCGTCACAGCCATCGTTTCACCAAGAGCGCGTCCAAGTGCAAGGATAATGCCTCCAAAAATGCCAACACGTGATAGAGGCAATACCGTGTGGCGAATGACCTCCCAGCGTGTCGCTCCTAGAGCCAGCAATGCCTCACGCTGAGAGCACGGCACTGTCAGCATCACCTCACGGGAAACCGCCACGATCAGTGGAAGGATCATGATGGTTAACACCATGCCAGCGGCTAAAATACCAACGCCAAGAGGAGGTCCCTTGAAGAAGGGAAGAAAGCCTAGATGCTGCTGAAGCCAAGGCTGTCCAGTGTGTTGTAACCACCGTGCCAGAATGAGAAACCCCCAAAGACCGAAGACCACGCTGGGAACAGCAGCCAATAAATCTGCAAAGAAGGCAAGAGGTATACGCAATCGATGGGGACAATATTCGACTAAGAAGATAGCAGTCCCCACACCGACCGGAATAGCGAAGATCAAAGCAAAGGCAGAAGTGACCAGCGTCCCATAAATAGCTGGCAGAACGCCATAGATGTCGTGGACAGGGTCAAAATCTTGCCTTATGAGGAAGTTGAAGCCAGCTTGCTGGATCATTGGCATCGAGTCAGCCACAAGAATCCAAGTGATTCCTACCACGATAGTAATCACAATAAAAACGCTCATCAGGGTCATGCCGCGAAAGATGAGATCACCTAGGCGTATCCCTTGAATGCCTTTTAAACGGATGAATCGATTCAAGCTTGTTTTAATCCTTTTCCTTCACAAAAACAGCAACATTCGACTACCCTTTATAACACGATGAATTGCCACACTTCAGTAACTTAATCTTTGCTTCGTCCTTCTTGACAATCGCATCGGGCAGAGGCGCATAGGTCAGTGGAGCTGAGTATTGCTGCCCGTCGTGGACCATCCACCAGAGCAGATCCGCCAGAGCCTGTCCCTTAATAGCATTGCTCTGGTTCTGATACACAATCACCCAGGAGAAGCCTGAAATAGGATACGCTTTATCGGCATCTGCATTGGTGATGAAGAAGCGAAGATCATCGGGAATATCCGTGACATTGGCCGCAGCTTCCTTTCCACCGTCGAGTGATGGTGACAAGAAATTGCCTACTTTGTTTTTTATCTGAGCATAGTTGATATTATTATTGACTGCATATGCCAACTCGGTATAGCCAATGGCACCAGTTGTGCCCTGCACTTGGCCTGCTACTCCCTCATTGCCTTTGCCACCAACCCCAGTAGGCCAAGCAACTGTAGTGCCAGAGCCTATCTTCGATTTCCAATCAGGGCTCACATCAGCAAGATAGTGCGTAAAAATGGCAGTGGTGCCACTACCATCAGAGCGGTGGACAACCGAGATCGGTGTATGGGGGAGTGAGAGATCCAAATTGATTTGCTTGATGGCAGAATCATCCCAATACTTACTATTGCCCAGGTAAATGTCGGCAATAATGGGGCCAGTGAGCTTCAACTTCTGTGAGGAAATACCAGGCAGATTGTAGATTATGGCTTCAGTTCCCAGCGTTACTGGAATATGGATAATCGGGCCATTCTTGCTCTTAGCGAGATCAGCATCCTTCATTGGCGAGTCTGTAGCACCAAAGTCAACAATATTCTGGAGCAAGTTATTAATACCCGCTCCACTGCCAATTGACTGATAATTGACATGGACATGACATCCTACATTAGCATATTGGACAAACATCTTAGAAAATAGCGGATTGTCAAAGGTTGACCCACCACCATTCAGTCGATTTACTGAAGAACAGGAGGCCGTATTTGCCTGGCTACCACCACCTCCACCACAAGCTGCCAAAAGCATTACAAGACTAAGTAAGAGTGCAGGACCGAAGTTGCTTCGTCTCAACTGCACTTGTTTCCATACACGCCATAACATAAATGTATGTATCCTCCTCATTTGAGCACAGAGCAACGGCACAGAACCAGAAAAAACAATGCCCTTAAAAAACAATCCCTCACTTGATAGCCAGGTTAATCAATTTGCTAAATTCTCCTCTAGAGACTTTGCTCCTCTATAAGGCTATCATGGCTTAATTAAGTGTATGTTAATGTTGTGTTAAATTTCTACAGAGGAGTGTTACCCACTTACATCTGCCTGCGTGTCTGACACAGGAACTATGAGACTCTTTCACCAGGACTTTGTGTCGATACAGGAAGATAAATGAAAGATTATCATGCCTATTAAGGAGTAGAATGTCGATGGAAAGCGAGGGTAGTGAGCATCTCCTGCTGGCAACAAAACTTGCCATTCCATCAACGTATCGCAAAAAACTTGTGCCCCGTCCACGCCTCTACAGTCAACTCGAGGCCGGGGCACAGCGTCCCCTCACATTGATTACAGCTCCGGCAGGCTTTGGGAAAACCACTCTGATCGGAGAATGGTTACGGCAGTGCGATCTCCCGGTAGCCTGGATCTCGCTGGAAAGCAGCGACAATGATCTCGTCCGTTTCTGGCGCTATATTATCAAAGCCTTAAACAGTCTCCATCCTGCTATCAACGAGCATATTGGACACCTACTCGAAGTCTCACACTCATGCGATGATTACCAATCCGAAACTCTCGATTTAGATGCATTTCTGACTACACTGCTCAATACACTGATGACGTTACATCAGGATGTCATTCTTGCACTGGATGATTATCAAGCTATTACTGAGCCAGCAATCCATCAGAGTCTCCAGTTCTTATTAGAGCACTTACCATGCCAACTTCACATCTTCATTACGACACGCACGAATTTTCTACTACCAATTGCACGACTACGTGTGCAAGGAAAACTAACCGAGCTACGCGCTGCCGACCTGCGCTTTACTCCCGATGAGACAGAGCACTTTCTTACCCAGGCCATGGGACTTCCGTTGAGTCCAGCAGATATTGCCGCTATCAACGAGCGCACCGAGGGATGGGTAGCAGGGTTGCAATTAGCTGCCCTCTCGCTGCAAGGATGGGATGATCCACCAAGCATTAATAAAATCATTCATGCGTTCAGTGGTCAACAGCGTAACGTACTGTATTATCTGACCGATGAAGTCCTTGCGTATCAACCCGTAGCGGTACAAGAGTTCCTACTAGCGACCTCGGTGCTGGAACGTATGAATGCAGATCTCTGCGATGCAGTAACCAGACAAAACAATGGGCAAGCTATGCTCGAACTACTTGATGCCAGCAATTTTTTCCTCCTTGTTGTAGACGAGCAGGAGCGATGGTACCGTTACTATCATCTATTCGCTGACTTACTGCGCTATCGTCTACAACACATATATCCAGAACGCGAGCCCGAATTACATCTACGTGCCTGCAACTGGTATGAGCAACATGGAATGATTGTAGAAGCCATCACCCACGGCTTGGCCTCAGGTTCTATGGAACGTGCTGCTACTATCATCGAAGAGCATACCTGGTCCTTAATCTGGCAGCAGAACGATAGCGTAGTCTATTCCTGGCTTGCTCAACTGACAGAAAGCGCCGAAAGCGTTTTTATATTCTCTACTCGCCCTGCGCTCTGTTACTTGCATGCATGGACACTTTATATCCGTGCAGATCTAGAGGCATCAGAGCAGGCACTTAAGCAGGCAGAGCATATTTGGCAAAAAGAAAAGAACAATGCGATGTTGGGCCATATTCACAACTTTCGTGCTTATATGGCTCTGCTCTGTGAAAATGGAGTACTTGCTCTAAGTCATGCACAACAAACTCTTGCACTGGCAAATGGCGATGACAAGCAACTGCAAGCCAGTGCACTCGTCGCACTGGGAGGTGCATATCTACTCATGGGCGAGAAAGCACGGGCACGCACAGCACTGAGCGAGGGCTACTATCAGAGTCAAAAGAGTGGCAACATAGTTGCTAATTGCATGGCAACTATGTATCTGGGAAAAGCCTATATTGTGCAGGGGAATTTACGCATTGCACACCAGACATACCAGCAAATGCTGTCTGAGATTGGTGAAACCCAGGCATGGTATAGTGCCGATGCCCATGTACAATTAGCAAAGATCTATCGAGAGTGGAATGACATCGCGGCAGCATACGAACATTGGGAACAGGCCATGCACATCATCAAGAAGAGCAGACGAGAAGGCTTCGCAAGCACAGAAAGTTCTATCCTGGCAGCCCAACTGGCTTGGATACGTGGCAAACACGACGAAGTGCTGACATGGCTTGATCAGGCAGAACAGAATTCAAGACGCTTTGGCATAAATCATACAGCACTAGCAGAAATTGCCAACATTCGTGTGCACTTCTTACTCGCCCAAGGCAATATGAACGCAGCTATCTCGTGGGGCAAACATTATAAACATGAGGCTACAATCAGAGCAAATGTGCCGCTTATTTCCCTACACAACGGTGGCTTCGATCAGCCTATCGGAGCAGATGTTGCTCTGCTTCCGCTTGACAACGCCGCTGTCAGATGCTCTGTTCAGCCGATTGGAGCAGACATTGCTCTCATTTCCTCTGACAACAACACTGCCATATTCAGCATCACTCAGCTAGCTGGAGCAGAAGTATCACCATACGAAAAGGAGGCCTATGCCTTAATGCAAGGACGCTTACTGATTGCCCAGGAGAGGCCAGAAATAGCTATCACACTGCTGGAGGAGGTGCTACAGGTGGCACTAGAGCAGGGACGGTGCGGCAATGTCATTGCTATCCTGATCCTACTGACGTTAGCTCATCATATAGAAGGAAATACACAGCAAACTCTTCAGACTCTCGAACGAGCCCTAGCCCTGGCAGAATCGGCTAGCTATATTCGCACATTCGTTGACGAAGGTCCCACGATGGCCATCCTGCTGACCGAATTTTGTAGTCGTTATCAGCGGCGGCCAGTAAGTGAGCAAGAGAAGATCTCATTGGAATACATCTATACAGTGTTAGCCGCGCTGGGGCACGACACACCTACATCTTGGACTGTATCACATCAAATACATGAAAAATATGAAATGCTAATAGAAGCGCTAAGCGAACGAGAAAATACTGTCCTGCATTTAATTGCCGAAGGTTTGTCTAATCAGGAAATTGCGCGCGTGTTAGTAGTAACGGTCAGTACAGTCAAAACTCATCTTAATAATATATATGCTAAGTTACACGTTCATACGCGTTTGCAAGCTGTAACTAGAGCGTATGATCTGGGCCTATTGAGCAGGGGAGAAACGGAAAATGAACAGCTAAATCACCAACTCGGCCCAGGATGTCTCCGTCATTGATGCGGGAGGGCTTTCTGGGCCATTAACTGTAAAACCTTGCATCTCACAACTACTTTATGGTATAGTAATGTTAACCTTATGATAATACTATTATAGAGGCTAGGAGTGTGGAAATTCTCTTTCAGGGACGGAAACTGGAGAAACTCTGTACTGATCCATCCCAGCGAGCCCGAACATATGGCTCCATATGCGCAAAGCTGCTTAGACAGCGGCTCGATGATTTTGCGGGTGCAGAAAACCTTGAGGGAATGCATTTGCTGTCACAAGCGAAGTGTCATGAATTGGCAGGGGATAGAAAAGGAACCTTAGCAGTTGTCTTGAAGCAACCCTATCGGCTCATATTCGAGCCAGCGAATGACCCAGTCCCAAGGAAGCCCGATGGCGGCTTGGACTGGACACAAGTCACAGCCATTCGCATTCTTGGCGTGGAGAATTATCATGACTAATACTGTGCAAAATGAATACCACCCCGATTACGTCTCTCCACCTGGAGACACTCTTTTGGAGACATTAGATGCCATAGGAATGCCTCAGTCAGAGCTTGCCAAACGCATGAATTGCCCAGTAAAAACCATCAATAAGATTATACAAGCGAAGATGGCTATTACTGCTGAAATGGCATTGCAACTAGAGCAAGTTCTGCGTATCCCTGCATCTTTCTGGTTAAAACGAGAGCAACGCCATCGAGAGTCGCTAGCCCGTCTTGCTAAAGATCAACGTCTGGAAGGCTGGATCGCATGGCTGAACGAGATCCCGATTGAAGAGATGATACATCAAGGCTGGATACCCCCCTGTACCGAACCATCTCAGCAAGTCTTTGAAGCCTTGAAATTCTTCGGTGTCTCTTGCCCAGATGCATGGCTAGCCATTTTTGTAGAATGTCAAATGGCCAAGTATTGTCAGTCAAGAGTCCTCCAACGTAATACGGGAGCGATATCAGCTTGGCTGCGTCAAGGAGAACTGGAGTCCCAAGAGATTGACTAT
>Ga0137458_1000106_pt1 | contig 11222 bp, 6 predicted proteins | sample EasRivERMGT642_2_FD_102311 | JGI IMG/M metagenome (GOLD analysis project Ga0137458, IMG submission 102311) | Soil microbial communities from meander-bound floodplain in the East River, Colorado, USA - East River MetaG ERMGT642_2 | ecosystem: Environmental > Terrestrial > Soil > Floodplain ... | reverse complement strand
TTATGCTAACTGATCTATTGAAAACCGGAAAGGTGTGTAGGCAAAAGGTACCCCCAAAGCCCCACACAAGGACGTGTCATGCATCCCCAGAGCGCGACCGCAAGGAGTCTTCTGACACGGGAGTGATAACCAGATCTTCTTCCAAGGTCCCGCCAAACCTGGGTTTTTCTACAGGTACTCTATTTCTATTAATGGGGAATACGCCTGTCGCACTCAGTAACAATCTTTTGTTGATTGAGTAAAGTATAGTAGGAAGGTTGCATAATACTCAAGGGGAAAAGAGGGACAAAATTTGTTTTTGATCTGGGTATCCAGCTGACAAGGACTCAGGTTAGGACTGGACAGCAAGCATCTAGTTGGCTTATAGTATCTCGCAGGGAGATCACCAAACATTGATGGTGCGAGGTAACTACTCAGGGTACGGCGGGATGCACTGAATTGGGCCCCGACCGATTGGCGATAAATCGCGTTGATCAACAATTGGTACCTGGATAGTTACAGAGTATCTCTCTAACGCACCCACATGCCACGACAAAGTTGTACTAGAAAAATAGCCTAATGTATATAATGGAGGTAAACAATGATTGATCTTGAAGCACCCATCAAAGAAGTCACTGTTTATGCCGACTGCGCCCTGGTTACCCACAGAGGCAGTATCCAGCTTGAGACTGGCCAACATGAGTTGCGCATCAACAACCTACCCCAGTTTTTCCGCGACTCGCTGCGAGCTGCGGGTCAAGGTCCCCAAGGCATGCGTATCCTCAACGTCGATATTACCACCGCATTCTACAGCCATGCCCCCGAGGCCGAACTGCAAACCCTCCAGGATGAGTTGGAACAGTTACAGCAACAGCGGCATCTGCTTCAAGCTAGGCAAGGAACCCTTCAAGAACGCCGTCAATGGCTGCATACCCTCGGCGAACAATCACGCGATTTTGCCAAAGGTTTGGCACAAGGACAGATGAAACCACAGGACTGCGCTGACTTTTTTAGCTTCATGGCCGACCAGTCTTTGCAGGATACGAAGGCATCGCTAGAGCTGGAGAAGCAAATTCGTCAGATGCAATTAGAGATTGATGTCAAGCAACGCCAACTCAGCGCTAAACAAGGGACTGGACTACCTGATCGGTTGGCAGCCACTATTACACTTGAATTGCCAACCGCTGGCGAAGTGAGCTTAGAAATTTCCTATCGCGTCGACAAAGCCTCCTGGCATCCCCAGTATGATGTGCGCGTCCAGATGAACGATGAGCAGAACCGAGGAGAGGTGGAACTCATATACATGGGCATGGTACAACAGGCTACAGGCGAACGATGGGAAAATGTTGCCCTGGCCCTCTCGACGGCCCGTCCCAGCCTTGCTGGTGTACTTCCTGAACTGCAACCCTGGTATCTCAAGGCATATATGCCTCCTCCACCACCACCTACGCCTTATGCTACACCACAAGCTGCAAATATGCCTGCCTTTGGAGCAATGAAGACCATGGCACAAACAGCCCCAAATCACCGGCTTGACGAAGACACACTTACCTCGATGGATGCTATGGCACGAGTGCCCATCGCAGCCAAATTTGCCACGACGACTGTCGAGCGCACGGGAACAGCACTGGTTTTCCGTGTCGGTCACGCAGTTGATATCCCTTCCGATAATTCGCCACATAAAACGACCATTGCCAGGGACGAACTTCCTTGCGAGTTTGATTACGTGAGCGCCCCAGTCCTGGAAGAGAATGCCCATCTACGCGCAACGATTACCAATACAACAGAACGCGTCCTGCTCACAGGCAATGCCAGTATTTTCCTGGGTAGTGAATATGTTGGTACAACAAAGGTGAAGATGACTGCTCCCAATGAACAGTTTCAGATTTTCCTCGGCATCGATGATGCACTCAAGATCAAACGTGAGCCGATCGAGCGTGCAGTGGATAAGGGCAATCTCTTGCAGAATGATCTGCGACGTAGCACCTATGCCTATCTGATCACCGTACATAACTATGCTGCCACTCCCAGGAAAATCGTGATCCAGGACCATCTGCCAGTACCACAACATGAACGTATCAAAGTCAAAGTTTTGCAGATTCAGCCACAGCCCGCAGAACACACTAAATTGGAATTGCTCACCTGGAAATTCACTCTGCCAGCAGATGGCGAACAGAAGATCGAATACCGGTTCGTCGTGGAGCATCCCCAAGGGCTCAAGGTCATCGATCTACCATGATCCATCCTGCGTTAATTGCCATATTGACATGCATGTTATACTCTCTGTTGTAGCATACTGATACTGGTACCTCTGGATAAATCCAGAAGGTACCTAGTAGGGAAGCATCTGACATTTGATAAAACACAATGGAATACTATCAATTCTTCTGCATCTATTGTTTAGATGCTGCTTTTGCGCTGACGGCAAATTTACTAGAAGTTCTACATTTCTGTCAGAATATCTATGTATATTGTAACTATTGCACAACACACCCGCGCCATGGTATACTCCACAACAGATCATTCAGTATGATATAAATAGAACTTTTTTTCATCATCAGAGACAAGACGACCACCCCTGGATCCAGTTCTATTGTCAGGTTTTATCGCTCAGTTCTACCTGTATCTTCTATTTCTTATCTCACATCAGGAAAGAACGAAAGGAAAGCAATATGAACGCATATCAATGCAATAGATGCAGATTTATCACACCTCATAACATTCAGGTCTGTCCTAGATGTGGGAACGCTATAGACAGAAGCTGGCCTCCATCGGAGCCTATCACAGCACCATTTTCGCAACAGCCTCTTCAGCCACCGCCGCCACCTCTTCAAGCGCCACCACCACCAGTGGAACAAAATCAACAAAAGGGTGATGATGATGACGATGATCTATTGATCATCCCTGGTCCTGCCATCTCGGAAACTTTCCCTCATGGGGCTCATCATCAACCCGTATCATCTCATGGGCCTCACCATCAACCACTATCATCTCATGGGCCTCACCATCAACCACTATCATCTCATGGTCTCCACCAACAACCCACTCCACATCTGCAAGCACAATCACATCATAGCACGCACCAACAGCCCACTCAATATGGCCAGCAGCGCTCGAAGACAAACTATGGCCCTCGCTATCTGGCAATTGCTGGCATTGCAATTGTCATTATCGCAGGTCTTACCGCTACCTTGCTCAACGTTTTTGCTGCTCCACCTCCACAGCCGCCTTCGTCACCAGCAGCAATTACAACTCTTAACGCTGGCAATGCTTATCCAGGAGGTTTTATTGACTTACATGGAACTCATTTCTTGCCCAAAGGCTTGGTGACAACGACCATAGATAATACCTCACTTTCATCCAACAATCACGTTATCCCGACCATAGCATTATATGCCTTCACGACATGGACCAACAGCATACAAACCTCGCACGCAATCGCCCAAATTCAGGGGACCATCGTTAAACCTGATGGTACCTTTGATACTCGAATCACTATTCCTAAGGAATGGTTACCTGGTAGCACACACACCATCCAGGCCTCTGAGGCATATGGTTCACGATCAGCTAAGGCTCAGGTGAAACTACGCGTAGTATCACCACCAATTCCAACAGCTATCCAGACACCCGCTGCTTGTGAAAGCTGTACGCAATAGTGGCTCTCTTAGGAATGATGACCTTGATTCAACTGTAACGATTGAACTTTAGACGAAATGCTTGCGAGGCTAAATGGGAAGTTCACCAGAGCAAGCTCCAGCCGTGTGTCGAGAGGGCTCGTTCCTCTATTACTATATAAGAGAGAATATACTCTTGGACATGACGTATCCTGGCACAGATGCAAAACTGGCAACGCTACATACTCCTTTACCAAATATTGATTCTGATCTACGTATGCAGGCCGAAAAAAGGAAGCGTCCAGATAGCGTTATGCCTAAACTCACATTACCAACGAAACCGCATGCAATACCGTCATACTCAGAAAGATTGAGCCCTCTCCCCTATGAACGACGAGACGAAATGTGCATTACTCCAGATCTTGGCAAGATACATTCCTGCTTGTTACCATATAGATCAAGATCTATACGCACCACTGTAGAGCAGATTACGACTGTTCAAATCCCCGCTATTACTCAAAAACAGACGAAAGATGACCTTTCATCACTACAAACTATGCTCCTCTCTACAGCAGTTGAGAAGCAAACGACTCATAGCCTTGTTGTAGCGCAGATCATGATGCCTCTAACACCTTCAGTACCTCATTTCACGGAAACTGATGATGATGCATTACTACTACAGACAGTTCCCATACGTACAATCAAGAAAAAACGAGCAAAAAAGATGGTCAGGACTTTTTTTGCCAACGTCGCTATCCTGCTAGTGAGCTTTCTATTGCTCGCCACGCTCGCGGTCATCATTGGCATAGTACCTAGCCCTATTTACAAAGCTGAAATCCTTCTAGTTCTGCTCATTGCGTTCTCATACATTGCAAGTATGCACATGAAACGTATTGATCGGGGGCAACAACAGACCTATCTCACAGTGAGTCAATTTATGCACACGGTCAGAAAGAAGCCTGCATCATCAGAAGATGAAGATAGGAAACATCTTAAACTGATCAAGCAAGATACAACAGCCTATCTGCAGGCACTCACAGCAAGAGATCTTAAGAAAGGTTCTTGGTGATGAAAAAGATCCTTCTGGGCCTCCTGCTTTACACCTTCTTGATTGCAATGATTATTTCTACTATTCTGATACCCGGCAGTCTGGAGAGAAATCAGCCATCGTTTTTTCGTTACTTCACCATCTGGATGACTATTGTAGGCAGCCTTTGGGCAATAAAATCAACCTTCTTTATGCTTCTCGCGCCCTGGTACACCTATGTATGGGAACACAGAAAACAGTACTTTGCCCAGCGCAATTATAGGCCATTGGTCTCAGTAATTATTCCGGCTTGGAACGAAGAGGTTGGACTAGTTTCGACGATTAAAACCATTCTTGCCAGCTCCTATCGTCCTCTTGAGGTTATTATTGTCAACGATGGATCAACTGATCAGTCGGATGAAATCATGCGTGCGTTCATCCAGAAATACCAGTTGAAGATGGGGGGCTCACACAACTATGCTCCAGTTATCTATCACTATCACTCCCCTAATAGCGGAAAGGGCGCAGCTCTCAACAAAGGCATTTCGCTCTCTCATGGTGAAATCATTATGAGCTTTGATGCTGATTGTGCTGTGCATGAGAATGCAGTGAAGCACTTTGTGTCCTATTTTGCCGACCCCAATGTCATGGCTGCAGCAGGCAATATTAAAGTTGGCAATACCAAGACGATCCTCGGGCTTGTTCAGTCTCTAGAATATTACTTCAGCTTTCAGCATAAGAAAGCTGAGGCTTTGCTTGGCATCGTTCTCGTCATTGGCGGTGCAGCCAGTGCATTCCGGAGAGAGGTATTTGACAGGTTGGGAGGCTATGACGCAGGAACACTGACAGAAGACATGGATCTCTCGCTTCGTATCCAGGAAGCAGGCATGTGTATCGTCTATGCACCTGAGGCTATCGTACACACAGAAGGACCAACAACACTGCACGGACTCCTTAAACAACGTTTGCGCTGGAAGCGTGGACGCATTGAGGCCTTCCATATGCACAAATCGTCCTTCTTTAGTAGGAAGAAGGGCATTAACAAGCCCTTTTTTTGGATTATCTTGCCTCTGGTCATCTTAGAGGATATCGAAACCATCTTAGGAGCCATCTACATTATCCTGCTGTATCTATACTCTTTCCTTACTCACGATTTTTCATTTTTACTTCTAATCATAGCTATCACTATTGTAGTATTTTTTATCCAATTACATGATGATAAATACTTTGAGAAGATTTACTATTTTACCCTTGTGCCTCTGGTTTGGTTCTTACTACATATAAAAGTGTCTATAGATTTAATTTCTCTTTTTAGAGCTATATACACATTTTATCGTAAGCGCGAAGTCAAATGGCAGAAATGGCAACGAACCGGTGTAACCGATTCTTAAAATCTTGCTCTTTTTTGGAGGATACTATCATGCAACTACCACCTGATTCAGATAGCCCAACAGACATTTCTAGGGATGGCTCTCTTCTAGCCTATCCCAGACAGAGCTATCCCACACCACAGATAGCTTGTAACCAGGATGTTTCCGTGCCCAGCTATTTTCAACCTCCGGCACCTTCTAACCACAAATTTCCAGCCCAAACCACTTCTGGTACAAATATGCATCTTCATACATCTCTTACACAGAAATTTGCCATTGCCACGGCTTTTTTACTTACTACTGGTATTGTGCTTTCTATACCTTTATTATTGATTCAGCAGTTTATATACACGAATAATTTCATTAACCAGGAACCTTATTCTAAGTCTAATCAAGCAATTGCAAATGCCAATCCAACGCCTATGCCTTCTGTAACCAAAGCTATCTTTCCACCAATGGGACAGATTATGACAGGCGTATCTATGCCAGGAGATAATGCAGATACCATAGATAATTTTGAAAAGGATGCTGGAAAGAATGTATCAGTGATCCTTTTATATCAAGCATGGGGTGCAACAGATGGCACACAAAACTTTCCGGCAGACTGGGCAGGGTCCGTACGAAAACATGGTGCCATCCCCTTGATTACCTGGGAACCATGGGTACACCAAGACTATCCAAAAGGGATTAACGAGCCAAACTATACGCTAAAAAATATTATTGCTGGCAAGTTTGATAACTATATTAGGCAATGGTCAAACGCAGCTAAAGCATGGAAAAATCCTTTTTTTCTGCGTTTTGCTCCCGAGATGAATGGCAATTGGACCCCTTGGTCTGAAGGGCTCAATGGCAATAAAACAGGAGAGTTTGTTCAGGCATGGAAGCATGTTCACGATATTTTCACAGCTGATGGTACCATGAACGCGATATGGACGTGGTGTCCGAACATCAACTATCCTGGCAGCCTACCGCTCTCGGAATTCTACCCTGGTGATGCATATGTCGATTGGACGGCAATGGATGGCTTCAACAGGGGCACAGCAACAAAGAACAGCGCATGGTTCACGTTTTCCCAGGTCTTTAGCTCGACCTACAACGATATTCTCAAAATTACGACGAAGCCCATGATGATTGCAGAGACTGGCTGCGTCGAACAAGGGGGCAACAAAGCAGCCTGGATTACTGATGCCTATTCTGTCGAGCTACCAAAATACTTCTCCGCTGTTAAGGCAATCGTGTGGTTTAACCAGATAACGCAAGAAGACTGGCGCATTGAGTCGTCGTCGGCAGCCCTTGCTGCTTTCTCTACTGCGATCCGGGCACCTATCTATGCATCTAACACATTTGGTGACAAAGTGAAGTCAAGCTCAGTCTTGTAGCCTCTTAGTAGCATTTCATATCTTTTTTGCTTGAATTTATCCCAGTATGTTCTCTTACCCACTAGAGAGCTTTTTGAGAGCTACACATTGTTCTCATGCTGTGCTATAATGCTTGAATAAGCCATACATACTGAGGAGAGGAAACCTTGAGCCGATTTCTGGATATCTTGGCCCAGCGCGTCTTAATTTATGATGGTGCGACTGGCACAAACATACAACGTTACAAACTCACCGACGAAGATTACGGTGGTCAGGCGACTGAGGGTTGCAATGAATATCTCGTTCTCACGAAACCCTCGGTCATTGAAGAGATCCATATGGGTTTCCTGGAGGTCGGCTGCGATGTACTAGAGACCGATTCTTTTACGGCTAGCCGACTCAAGTTGGATGAATACGGCATCGGTCACTTAACCCACGAAATCAATTTTACAGCAGCTCAGATCGCTCGTCATCAGGCCGATCGTTATAGTACACCCGACCATCCACGCTTTGTTGCTGGCTCCATTGGCCCAACGGGGATGCTACCTTCGTCTAATGATCCTCTCCTGAGCAATATCACCTATCAGCAACTCGTTGAGATCTTCCGTGAACAGGCTGTCAGCTTACTCAAAGGCGGTGTCGATGTCCTGCTGATCGAAACGAGCCAGGATATCCTGGAGGTCCGTGCCACCATAACAGGCCTGCGCCGCGCCATGCAGGATGTCGGACGAAGCGTACCAATCCAGGCTCAGGTCTCACTCGATACGAGCGGACGCATGCTGCTTGGCACCGATATTGCAGCAGTCATGACAACCCTGGTTGCGCTACGAGTAGATATTGTGGGGCTCAATTGCTCCACAGGACCTGAACATATGCGCGAACCAGTGCGCTTCCTGGCCGAAAATTGTCCCCTGCCAATCTCGACAATCCCCAATGCTGGTATCCCACTCAATGTCAACGGGCAGGCCGTCTATCCAATGGAACCGTGTCCAATGGCAACAGCACTGCGCGATTTCATTACCGAATTTGGCGTCAATATCATTGGCGGCTGCTGTGGAAGCAGTCATGAACATCTAGCTGAGATTGTCAAAGCCTGCCGTACCGCTCCTCGCCGCTTGCGACCAATTGCCGATGACAACTTGAGCAACAAAGATTTCCGCAAGATCATACCGCCTTTCGTCTCCAGTGGCATTCGCGCAGTTGCCCTGCAACAGGAACCAGCACCACTGATTGTTGGCGAACGCATCAATGCGGTAGGCAGTCGCAAAGCCAAACAGGCTATGCTCAAAGACGACTATGATACCGTGCTTGTCATCGCTCGTGAACAGGTCGAAGGTGGTGCTCATGTTCTGGATGTGCAGTGCGCCATGACCGAGCGTACCGATGAAGCACAGCAGATGGCAAGCATCGTCAAGAAGCTTTCGATGGGTATTGAAGCTGCGTTAGTCATCGATTCTACAGAGGCTGATGTCATGCAGGCCGCGCTAGAAACTGCGCCAGGACGCTGTATCGTCAACTCGATCAATATGGAGAATGGCCGCAAGCGTATCGAGAGTGTGATGCCTCTCGTTGTTGAGCATGGAGCCGCCGTTGTGGCACTCACGATTGATGAAGAGGGCATGGGTAAGACCATTGAACGCAAGGTCGAGATTGCACACAAAATCTACGATATTTGCGTTAATGAGTATGAGTTGCCACCCAACGCGCTCATTTTTGATCCACTGACGTTCACAATCACAACCGGGCAAGAAGAACTACAAACAGCCGGTATCGATACGCTTGAAGGCATTAAGCGCATCAAGGCCGAGCTTCCCGGCGTCATGACTATCCTGGGTGTGAGTAATGTTTCGTTTGGCCTAAAACTGCACGCACGGTCCGTGCTCAACAGCGTCTTCCTCCACCATGCAGTGAAGGCCGGGCTTGATATGGCGATTGTAAATCCGGCGCATATTACGCCATACGCTGAGATCGATACAGAACAACGGCAGCTCGCCGATGATCTCATTTTCAATCGTCCCGATGCTCTGACACACTATATCACCTACTTTGAGGAGCACGGTCCCCAAAAAGATGATGGCAACGCGAAGGTTGATCCAACCGAGGGTATGGAGCCAGCCGAGCGTATCCACTGGCAAATTCTTCATCGCCGCAAAGAGGGTATTGAGCCCCTGATTGACCATGTAATTGCCGAGCGTACAACCGCACAAGTCCCACGTAATGATGCTGCCGTGAATGTACTCAATACAGTGCTGCTGCCCGCGATGAAAGATGTGGGAGACCGCTTCGGTGCTGGCGAGCTTATTCTACCCTTTGTGCTGCAATCCGCCGAAGTGATGAAACGAGCAGTGGCTCACCTGGAAGGTTACCTGGAAAAACAAGAAGGCTATACGAAAGGCAAGGTAGTGCTGGCAACGGTCTTCGGTGATGTCCATGATATCGGCAAAAACCTGGTTAATACCATTTTGAGCAATAATGGCTATACCATTTATGATCTGGGCAAACAGGTTCCACTCAATATTATTCTGGATAAGGCGATCGAGGTCAATGCCGATGCGATTGGTCTCTCGGCCCTGCTGGTGAGCACTTCTAAGCAGATGCCTCTGTGTGTCAAGGAGCTGCATAAGCGTGGCCTGACCTTCCCGGTCATTATCGGTGGTGCTGCTATTAATCGCTCGTTTGGACGCCGTATTCTCTTTGTCGATGATCAAACGCCCGAAGCGACACCACTTGCTTACGAGCCGGGTGTTTTCTATGCTCGCGATGCATTTGAGGGCCTGGATATCATTGAGAAGCTTACTAGTGCTCCCGAAACACGTCAGAATTTTGTGCAACACATTACAGAGGAAGCATTGAAGGAACGTCTCAAGAAAGCTGCAAAGAGTGCAGAGGTGACTACCAGAACTCAAGAGGAGGATACAGCTCCTTCGGCAAGTATCAAGCCAGCACTTTCTATTCCAACGCCGCCATTTTGGGGTCCACGGGTGCTAGAGCGCATCGGTTTAGAGGATGTGGCCGAACATATGGATCTCAATGCGCTCTATCGCGGGCGATGGGGAGTTACAGCCCACGGTCAGGAATTTAACCGTCTGATAGAGCAGGAGTTTCATCCACGCCTAGAGCGTATGTTGCGCGAAGCACGCCAACAGCGCTATCTACAGCCCAAGGTTGTCTATGGCTACTTCCCCTGTCAGTCCAGTGGCAACGAACTGCTTGTCTACGATCCTCAGCCATTCCAGCAAGCAACAACTGGCTCACCAACGTTGCGTGAGATCACACGTTTCCACTTCCCACGCCAGCATGAACGGGATCGCCTCTGTCTGGCTGATTATTTCGCTGCGACGGCAAGCGGCAAGATTGATGTGATCACATTCCAGATCGTGACGATGGGAACACCTCCCAGTGAAGCAGTAGAACGCTTACAGCAGGCAGGCAATTATTCAGAGGCATACTTTGTACATGGCTTATCTGTCCAGATGGCAGAGGCTCTGGCCGAGTATAGCAATCGTGTCGTGCAACGCGAGCTTGGACTTGAGGGATCGAGGGGACGACGCTATAGTTGGGGTTATCCGGCTATTCCCGATCTGCAAGACCAAACGAAGCTCTTTGAGTTACTGCCGATCCACAGCGCTACTGACATCAAAATCACGGAGTCTTACCAGTTCGTGCCAGAACAAACAACGGCGGCTCTTGTGGTCCACCATCAACAGGCTGTGTACTTTGCGGTACGCACAGAGGCCGACACGGTAGGCGTCTGAGGTATTAACGCTAAGCTCTGTCAGGCTCTGACCATTTTTATGTAAGGCGACGGGAAAATGGTCAGAGTTCCGACAGGAGACGATTATATTTCTCATGACTGGCTATTCAGAACAACAAG
>Ga0137458_1000105_pt1 | contig 11244 bp, 13 predicted proteins | sample EasRivERMGT642_2_FD_102311 | JGI IMG/M metagenome (GOLD analysis project Ga0137458, IMG submission 102311) | Soil microbial communities from meander-bound floodplain in the East River, Colorado, USA - East River MetaG ERMGT642_2 | ecosystem: Environmental > Terrestrial > Soil > Floodplain ... | reverse complement strand
CCAGGGCGCCTAGGCTGCCACCATGACTCTTACGGCCACGCCACTGCAGTCCCGGGGCTCTCGTCCCCTTCCTCCCTCCTCCCCCAAAGAGAGCACCGGGGGTGGCGAGGCCTTTTCCCATCCCAACCGGAGTGCAACCATGACAGCACAGCCCTCCCCGAAGGTCGCGCGGCTTCGCTTCGACGGCTTCGAGCTCGACGAGACCGACGCGCGCCTCACGCGCGCCGGCCAGCCGGTGCCGCTGCCGCCCAAGCCGTTTGCAGTGCTATGCGCGCTTGCGCGCACACCGCGCATGCTCGTGACGAAGAATGCCTTGCTCGATGCCGTCTGGGGCCATCGCTTCGTCACCGACTCGGTGCTGAAGACCGCGATCAGCGAAGTGCGCGCGGCGCTCGGCGACGACCCCAAGGCACCGCGCTACATCGAGACGGTGTCGCGGCGCGGCTATCGCTTCATCGCCGCTGCGGGTGACGTTTCCCCGCCAAGCGCGGCTGCGGTCGAGGGCAGCGGCGCGGGTCCCGGACACCCCGCCTTGGAAGCCCTCGCCGCTTTGTGCCGGGGTGATGCTGCGCTCGCCAACGTCATCCGCGCGGTGGCTGCCACGCTGGAGCGCGAGCGGCTGGGCTCAACGATTCCTAGCGCAGGGAGCCTCGCATGAAGCCCTCCGAGCAACGCCTGAGCGAAGCACGGCGCCAGCACACCGAGGCGATCGTCGCCCGGCACCTGTCCGAACTATTCCAGCGCCTGCCGATGCTGGCGGGCTTCTGGCTGCGGCCCGACCTTGAAGTGGACGAGCTGTCGGTCTTCACCTGGCCGGGCTTCGCCGCCGGCCACGAGCTGTACGAGGAAGTGATGCAGTCGCTCGTCGAACTTGCCGAGGAGCGTCCCGAGGCGGTGCAGCTCATGCGCGGGCGCACCTTCGCGCGCGCGTTGCACTGATCGGCCCCGTATCTCAACCCAGGAGGCTACGATGAAACTGAGGACGCTTCTCTTTGCGGTGCTCGCCGCGGCGGCAACCGCGGCACAGCCCGTGGATCTTTCGGAGTCGATGATCCTTGTGGCGAAGCCCGAACTCGTCGACCCGCTATTCGGCTCGACCATCCTCGTGGTCGTACCGGTGGGCGGCGACCAGCACGCCGGGTTCATCGTCAACCGCCCGACCGACGTGACCCTCGGCCAGCTCTTTCCGGAGGACGGTCCTTCCCGGAAGGTAGTCGATCCCATCTACCTCGGCGGGCCGCTCAGCCCGCAGGTGATCTTCGCGCTCGTCGAGCGCAAGCAGAGCCCGGGTGGCCGGTCCTTCGAGCTCATGCCGGGCCTCTATGCCGCGGTCGACGAGGAGACCGTCGATCGCATCATCCGCACCGAATCGGACCACGCGCGCTTCGTCGCCGGCCTGGTGGTGTGGCGGCACGGCGAACTGCGCGCCGAGATCGAGCGCGGCGCATGGTACGTGCTGCCGCCGAGCCCGCACTTCGCGCTGCGCAAGCCGAGCCAGGGCCTGTGGGAAGAGCTGGTCCGCGTCTCGAAACTGCGCGCGAACAGCATCTAGCCGAGGGAGCGTTGCCGTTGGCCGCCGTCGTCTATGCGCGAGCCTTTTCGAACGGAGCGATCAGTTTGCCGTTTTTCTGCGAGTCCGGGTGAAGGATGACCTGCACGCCGGGCTTTTTGAACTGCTCAATGTCCCTGTTCTTGACACCCTGAAACTGGGTGGTGATGATCCGCGAGTTCGCCCACTCGCCATCCTTGCGGTAACGGATGGAGCCGACGATGGTCTTCATCTCGTTCATGCGCAGGTACTGCGCCAGCCTGGCGTGGTCCAGGCTCTTGGTGCCGTTGACGGCCTGCTCAAGCACTTCCCCGATGGCGTAGCTGAATGGCGTAAGGTAATAGCCGAGCGGGTCCACCTTGGCCTCGGCCGCATGCCTGGAATAGCGCAGGAAGAAATCGTCGATGCCCTCGTACTTAACACCCGGGACATAAGTGTTGTAGTTGACGATGCCGTTGAGCGCGCTACCGAGACTTCCCATGATCGGCGTGTACTGCAGGCCCACCATGCCGCCGCCGAAGATCTTCACCGTATTGCCGACGCCGATTTCTCTCACCGAGCGGACGATGGCGGTCGAGTCGGCGGGATACGACGCCACGAACGCCATCTCCGGTCGAGCGGCGCGGATGCCGCGCACCATTGCCGAAAAGTCGACGGTGCTCGGCGGGTAGGTCTGGTCGTATACCGTCTTCAAGCCCGCCTGTTCCGCAAGCATGCGCGCGCCGTTGGACAGGTTCTGGGCGAATTCATTATCGGCGGCAAGGAAGGCGATGCTCCTCGCCCCCTGTGCCCGCCCTATCCCGAAGAATCCTTCGGACCAGCTCGAGGCATCGTTCCAAGGCGCGTTGTTGAACCACATGTCATGCTGCACTCGGGCATTCACCTGGAACGAGAAGTTGCCCATCAGCACCATCCTGCGCTGCTTGGCGAGCGGGAGGATCGGTGCGGTAGGCACGCTTCCATACGGAGCGATCAGCAGGTCGACCGCATCGACGTCGATCAGCTTTGCATATATTCCAGGGGTCATTGAGGCGCTGCCTTGGTCGTCGTAGACGACGAGCTCGACCTTGCGGCCAAGCAGTCCGCCTCTGGCATTGATGTCGTCGGCCCACATGCGCAGCGCTACGAGCGCGGCCTGGCCACCGCTGGAGATCGGACCGGTCCGGGCGATGCTGAAGCCGACGCGAATCGGCTGCTGCCCGCGCGCAGCTCGCCCCGGAATGCCGGTCCCAAGCGTGAGCGCGGCAAGAGCCTTCAAAAGATCGCGTCTGGACCTCTTCATGATGTCCTCCTCGTGCGTAGCACAATCATCCCGAAACGAGGGAAGCTAGGATCGACTGCGGAGAGGTGCGCGGCTGGATGGCGGGCGCCTCTTGTAGCGCGAAGCGGCGCTGGCTCAGTGGATGCTGCGCCCTGCCTACTGTTTCGTCAACGCCCACAGCAAACAGTCGCACTTCGGTCTGATGTGCCTGGCTCGATTCCGAGCACGACCTAATCCGGACTCAATATTGACGCTTTCCTTACCCTAAGCGGAAGCAGCGGGACTACGCTTGCGCGGACACGTCTGTAAACGCGTCACCGAAAGGGATGATCATGCTGCAGAAGGTCGCTTGGGTCGCAGTCGGGGTTCTAGGCGCCGGGGCCATGGCGGTCATCGCTCTCGCCCACGGCGAATCGGTCAACGCCGCGTGGCTGGTAACAGCCGCGCTGTGCACCTATGCCATCGCGTACCGCTTTTACGCGCTGTTCATCGCCAAGACCGTGTTCCGCGTGGACCCGACCCGGCAGACGCCCGCGTACCGGCGAAACGACGGCCTCGACTACGTTCCCACCAACCGCTACGTGTTGTTCGGCCATCACTTCGCGGCCATCGCCGGCGCCGGGCCGCTCGTCGGCCCGGTGCTGGCCGCGCAGATGGGCTACCTGCCGGGCGTGATCTGGATCCTGGCCGGCGTCGTCCTCGCCGGCGCGGTGCAGGACATGACGGTGCTCTTCCTCTCCACGAGGCGCGACGGCAGGTCGCTCGGCGACATGATCCGCTCCGAAATGGGCCCGCTCGCGGGCGGCGTCGCCGGCTTCGGCATCCTGATGATCTGCGTCATCGTCCTCTCGGTGCTGGCGCTGGTCGTCGTCAAGGCGCTGGCGGGCAGCCCGTGGGGCACGTTTACCGTCGCCTGCACGATCCCGATCGCGCTCCTCATGGGCATCTACGGCCGCTTCATCCGGCCGGGCCGGATCGCCGAAATGTCGGCGATCGGCTTCGTGCTGCTGATGGCGGCGCTCATCTACGGCAAGACCGTGCACGAGACGCCCGAACTCGCCAGGTACTTCGACTTCTCCGGCGAGACGCTCGCGCTGCTCGTCGTCGGCTACGGCTTCGTCGCTTCCGTGCTGCCGGTGTGGCTGCTGCTCGCGCCGAGGGACTATCTCTCCACGTTCCTGAAGATCGGCGCCATCGCGATACTCGCGGTCGGCATCCTGCTGGTGCGGCCGGATCTCGAGATGCCGGCGCTCACGAAGTTCATCGACGGCAGCGGCCCGGTGTGGGCCGGGAGCGTCTTCCCGTTCCTGTTCATCACCATCGCGTGCGGCGCGGTGTCGGGCTGGCATGCGCTCGTCTCGTCGGGCACCACGCCGAAGATGATCGAGAACGAGACCCAGATTCCCTTCATCGGTTACGGCGGAATGCTCGCGGAGTCGTTCGTCGCCATCATGGCGATGGTCGCCGCCGCCATCATCCACCCTGGAGTCTACTTCGCGATGAACAGCTCCGCCGGCATCATCGGCACGACGGCGGCGCACGCCTCCGAGGTCATCTCGAGCTGGGGGTTCGTCGTCACGCCCGAGATGATCGACCAGCTCGCGCACGACGTCGGCGAGAAGACCGTGCTCTCGCGCACCGGCGGCGCGCCGACGTTCGCCGTGGGCATGTCGATGATCCTTGCCGGCATGTGGGGCGGCAAGGCGCTGATGGGCATCTGGTACCACTTCGCGATCCTGTTCGAGGCGCTCTTCATCCTCACGACGGTGGACGCCGGAACGCGGGTCTGCCGCTTCATGATCCAGGACTACATCGGCAACTTCGTTCCGTCCTTCAGGGAAACCAAGTCGTGGGTCAACAACGTGCTCGGCTCGGCGCTGGCGTGCGTGCTCTGGGGCTACTTCCTGTACGCGGGCGTCATCGACCCGCTGGGCGGCATCTGGACGATGTGGCCGCTCTTCGGCACCGCGAACCAGATGCTCGCCGCGATCGCGCTGACGCTGTGCACGGTCGTGCTCTTCAAGATGAAACGGCAGCGCTTCGCCTGGGTGACCATCGTGCCGACCGCCTGGCTCGTCGTGTGCACGGTGACCGCGGGCCTCGAGAAGGTCTTCCACTCGAACCCGGCGATTGGCTTCCTCGCCCACGCGCACAAGCTTGCCGACGCGGTCGCAGCTGGCAAGGTCCTCGCGCCGGCCAAGACCGTGGCGCAGATGCACCAGATGATATTCAACGACTACCTGGACGCTACGCTCGCGGGCCTCTTCGCCGCGATCGTGGTGGCCATGGTGGTGTACGGCATCATCGCCTGCCGCAAGGCGCTCGGCTCACCGGGCGCCACGGCCATGGAGATCGGCGCACCCGGAGTGCCGGCATGAAGAAGACTGCAAAGCGCGCGGCCGACGCGCTCAGGCGCTACAGCGCCGTGTGGATCGGCGCCGTGCAGATGGCGCGGCTCATGGTCGGCATTCCCGACTATGAAACTTATGTCAGGCACCGCCGCGCCAATCACCCGGGCGAGCCCGTCATGACCCACGAGGAGTTCTTCATCGAGCGTCAGACCGCGCGCTACGCCGTCGAAAGAGGCCGGCTTCGCGGCTGCTGCTAGAGAAGCGCGCGAACGTCTGTAAACCGATTGGCGAAAGGAACGGTCGTGGTGCAGAAGCTCGATGGCAAAGTGGCGCTGGTGACGGGCTCGACGAGCGGCATCGGCCTTGGCATTGCGCGCGCCCTCGCCGCCGCCGGAACGCACGTGGTGCTGAACGGCTTCGGCGACAAGGCGCAGATCGACAAGCTCGTCGCCGAGTCCAGGTCCCAATACAAGGTGAAGGTCGACTACAGCGCGGCCGACATGTCGAAGCCCGCCGAGATCGCGGCGATGGTGGCGCGGGCCGCGCGCGAACTGGGCGGGGTGGACATCCTCGTGAACAATGCCGGCATCCAGCACGTCGCGCCGGTCGAGGACTTTCCGATCGAGAAGTGGGATGCGGTCATCGCGATCAACCTGTCGGCCGCGTTTCACGCCATCCGCGCCGCCCTGCCGCACATGAAGGCGCGCAATTGGGGACGGATCATCAACGTCGCCTCGACCCATGGCCTGGTCGCGTCGGTCCAGAAGGCAGCCTACGTCGCGTCGAAGCACGGCATTCTCGGCCTGACGAAGGTGGTGGCGCTCGAGACGGCGCGGACCGGGATCACGTGCAACGCGATCTGCCCCGGCTGGGTGCTGACGCCGCTCGTGCAGAAGCAGATCGACGCTATCGCTGCCCGGGAGAAGCTCGCTCCCGATGCCGCAAGGATGAAGTTGCTCGGCGAAAAGCAACCCTCGCTCGAGTTCGCGACGCCGGAGCAGATCGGCGCGGCGGCGCTTTTCCTGTGCTCGCAAGCCGCGGCCCAGATCCGCGGCATCGCGCTGCCGGTCGACGGAGGCTGGACCGCCCAATGAAGACCATCTTACTGAAGGACGCCGCGGCGCTGATCCCCGACGGCGCAAGCGTGATGATCGGCGGGTTCATGGGCGTAGGCACGCCCGAGCGCCTGGTGGACGAGCTGGTGCGCCAGGGCAAGCGCAACCTGACGGTGATCGCCAACGACAACGCGTTACCCGGCATCGGCATCGGCAAGCTGATCAGCGCCGGCGCGGTGAAGAAGACGATCGCGAGCCATATCGGCCTCAACCCGGAAACGCAGAAGAAGATGCTCGCCGGCGAGCTCGAGGTCGACCTCGTGCCGCAGGGCACGCTGATCGAGCGCATCCGCGCCGGCGGCTTCGGGCTCGGCGGCGTGCTGACGCCCACCGGCGTGGGCACCGTCGTGGAGAAAGGAAAGCAACGCATCGAGGTCGAGGGCAAGCCTTACCTGCTCGAGACCGCGCTGCGCGCCGATTTCGCGCTGGTGCAAGCGTTTCTCGCCGACTACATCGGCAATCTCTACTACGCGCTGACAGCGCGCAACTTCAACCCGGTGATCGCCATGGCGGCCGATACGGTAATCGTGGAAGCCAACAACATCGTGCCGGTTGGCGTGATCGCTCCCGACAACGTCGTGACGCCGGCGCCGGTCGTCGACTACATCATCTTGCAGGCCTGACCACCATGGACGCTCACACCATCATCGCTAGGCGCATCGCGCAAGAGCTGCGCGACGGCATGCTCGTCAACCTCGGCATCGGCATCCCGACGCTCGTCTCGAAGTTCGTGCCGAGTGGCGTGCGCGTGTACTTCCAGTCGGAGAACGGCCTGATCGGCACCGGCGCGCCGCCCGCGGAAGGCATGCACAATCCCATGCTCACTGACGCCGGTGGAAAGCCGGTCAGCGCCCTGCCCGGCGCCTGCACCTTTGACAGCGCGACCTCGTTCGGGCTGATCCGCGGCGGGCACCTCGACATGACGGTGCTCGGCGCGCTGCAGGTCGACGCCTCGGGGCTTCTCGCCAACTGGATGATTCCGGGCAAGATGGTTCCGGGCATGGGCGGCGCGATGGACCTCGTCACAGGGGCGAAGCGCGTAATCGTCGCCATGCAGCACACGGCGAAGGGCCAGCCGAAGATCGTACGACAGTGCTCGCTGCCGCTCACTTCCGTGCGGCCGGTGGATCTCGTCGTCACCGAGCTCGCAGTGATCGCCTTCCCCGGCGGACGCGCCACGCTGCTCGAGACCGCCCCCGGCGTGACGGTGGGCCAGGTGCGCGAGGCGACGGAAGCCGAGCTCGCGGTGTCCGAGCGCGTTTGCACGATGGTGCTCTAGTGCGCGCACGCCTGCGCTCGCTCGAGCTGCTCATGCCCTTCGCGACGGCCGGCGAGCTGATCGCGCACAAGCGCCAGCCGCTCGTCAGCGTCCCGCCGAGCGCCACGGCGCTCGCCGCGCTGCGCGAAATGGAGGAAGACGACATCGCGTTTCTGCCTCCTCGCCGTCACGGGCCTGACGCACGGGCAGGCTACCGCGACATCTTCGCGATCACGCTCGTCAAGACCGCCGCCGTGGCCGTGGCGATCGGCGTGTTCTATCTCACCGGACTCTATTAGTGATCACTCAGCAGGAGGTTACATGACCAAAACCATGAAAGCCGCAGTCGTCCGGAAATTCAAGCAACCCCTCGTTATCGAGGAAGTTCCGGTGCCGAGCCCACAGGCCGGCCAGATCCTCGTCAGGATTGCGGCGAGCGGCGTCTGCCACACCGATCTGCATGCAGCCGACGGCGACTGGCCGGTGAAGCCCAAACCCCCCTTCATCCCGGGCCACGAGGGGGTAGGGCATGTCGCTGCCGTGGGCGCCGGCGTCTCGCACGTAAAAGAAGGAGACCGGGTCGGCGTGCCATGGCTTTATACCGCCTGCGGTCACTGCAGGCACTGCCTGGGTGGCTGGGAGACGCTGTGCGAGAGCCAGCAGAATACCGGCTATTCGGTGAACGGAGGCTTCGCCGAATACGTCGTGGCGGATCCGAACTATGTAGGACATCTGCCCGAGAACGTAGCGTTCGCCGAGATCGCGCCGATCCTGTGCGCCGGGGTCACGGTCTACAAGGGGCTCAAGGCCACCGATACCCGTCCCGGCGACTGGGTCGTCGTTTCGGGAATCGGCGGACTCGGTCATATGGCGGTCCAATACGCGAAAGCGATGGGCCTCAACGTCGTGGCGGTGGACATCAGCGACGCGAAGCTGCACCTCGCGAAGAAACTCGGCGCGTCCCTTGCCGTAAATGCCCGTGAGGCGGACCCCGCCGCCTTCGTGAAGAAGGAAGTCGGCGGAGCGCAAGGCGTGCTCGTGACCGCAGTCTCGCCCAAGGCCTTCGAGCAGGCGCTCGGCATGGTGGGCCGGGGCGGGACCGTCTCGCTTGTCGGCCTGCCGCCCGGCTCCTTCCCGCTTCCCATCTTCGACACCGTGCTGAACGGCATCACGGTTCGGGGCTCCATCGTCGGCACGCGCCTCGACCTGCAGGAAGCGCTCGACTTCGCGGGCACTGGCAAAGTGAAGGCAACCATTGCCACCGAGCCGCTCGAGAACATCAACCAGATCTTCGCACGCATGCACGCAGGCGACATCGAGGGCCGTATCGTCATTGACTTTCAGAAATAGGGGAATGCCATGAACACCGATCCAATCGAGCCTGTGCATCGGCGGCGGCGAGGCCACTGCCATGGCCTTGGAGTGCGCGTGAACTACGAATTCATCAACGTAGCGCGGAGGGCGCGGGCAGGCGTGATCACGCTTGACTGGATCACACGGTTGCTGCTGCTGTTGCTGTTCATGGCTGCGGGCGCACATGCGGCGGACGAGCGGCGGGACAATTGGTTCACCGTCACGCTCGAGAACGATTTGTTCGTGGGCAAAGACACCGGTTACACCAACGGCTTCGCATTGAGCTGGGCGCATGCGGGGTTCACCGAGTTCAATCCGGACAACCTGCCTCGCTGGCTGCATTACCTCAGCAAGGACCTCTACATCAGCACCATGCCTGGCAAACAGCGCGCGGTGAGCTACATGATAGGCCAACTCATGCAGACGCCGAGCGACATCTCCATACCCGCGCTGATCGAGAACGAGGCGCCTTATGTCGGCATGCTGTTCTGGTCCGCGAACCTGCACGCCTTCGACGAGCGGGTGGCCGACCGGCTGTCGCTGACGCTCGGTGTAGTCGGGCCCATGTCTGGCGCGGAGCAGGCCCAGAAATGGGTGCACGATATCACCGGTGCCGACGAGCCGATGGGTTGGGACAACCAGATCGAAAACGAACCGGTGTTCCAGGTGAGCGCTGAGCGGCTTTTGCGCCTGGCCAAGTTCCGCACCGATAAGACGGTCGGCATGGATGTGATCGGCATGGGCAACGGCGCCGTCGGAACGATTGAGAGTTATCTGGCGGTCGGCGTCGGCGCCCGTCTCGGTCGTGGTCTGGATCGTAGTTTCCCGACGGCCAGCTTCCTGCCCGGGCGGCAGGTGAATCCCCTTGCCGGCAGCATCACCGGCGGTTGGTATGTGTTCGCCAATGTGCAGGGCAGATTCGTCGCAAACGATATCGGCATCAACGGGAATACCTTCAAGGACAGCCACTCGGTGCCCCTCGAGCACTGGCAGGCGGCAGCAGCAGGCGGCGTAGCGATCGGCTTCAAGCGCTGGGCGTTCCTGTTCTCTGCGGTCGTTGCCACCGACCGATACGAGGGGCAGCCCGATACGACACGATTCGGCTCGCTCAGCGTCACGTACAACTACTGAGCCACGCCCGGTCGCCAATCGCGTTGCTATGCGGCTGACGGTCACCCTCGCATCGGTGAGCCGCACACTCTTTCTGGCCTAGAGCCGCATCGGCGCTCGCCGGTCGTGCCGTATCGCGTCCGCGCCCCCATTGCCGCGGCGGTCGCGTATGCGCAGGAAACAGGGCCTCCTCCCAATCCGCTGGAGTGCAACTGGCACACGCACCACGTCCATGCAGTCCCGTCGTCGGCATGCGCGCCTATTTCGCCCTCACCATCGTGCTCATGGCGCCCGGCCTGGCGTTGTGGCTGTGCGGCGCTTGGCGCGCGCGGCAGAGGCCCCGATTTCCAAGAATTCGGGGAGACATGGGCTGTGGACCGACGCCAACAACTGGTTCTCCAATGAAGAGGGCAAGAAAGGCGTTATCAAGGCGGGGCAGCTTGCCGATCTCGCGATTCTGGCAGGCGATTACATGAACGAGTTCTGGAGCGCATTGGGCTGCAGTTGCTGGATGGTCTGAGCGGTTGCTCCGGTATGCAACAGCGTGAGCGTGGCGCAGCGATTTCCGGACGTGCTAGCCGCATTCAAGCTACACTTCCACGTGTGTAGTCCGGCAGGGGAGCGATGGGGCAACCATGGAAGAGATGAGCGGACTACTGGCGCAGCACGGTCTCCTGCTCGTGTTCGCCAACGTGCTGCTGACGCAGTTGGGAGTGCCGCTGCCGGCGGTCCCGATCCTCGCCGTCGCCGGCGCTTTCGTGGCCGAGGGAAAGATTGCGCTGGCGCCGCTGGTCCTGGCGACGGTGATTGCCTCGCTCATCGGGGACACGGTGTGGTATTACGCCGGGCGGCGCTACGGCTACCGCGTTCTGCGCACGGTGTGCCGGGTGGCGATCGAGCCCGATTCCTGCGTCAAGCAGACCGAGACCATCTTCGAGCGCTGGGGCGCGCCGTCGCTGATGCTGGCCAAGTACATTCCCGGGTTCTCCACCGTGGCCCCGCCGCTCTCCGGCGCGATGCGGGTCGGCTTGCCGGCGTTCCTGGGCTACAGCATCGTCGCGGCCGTGCTGTGGGCAGGGCTGCCGATCGCGGTTGGCGCCGTCTTTCATACGGAGGTCGAGCGTGCGCTGGAGTGGATCGGCAGCATGGGCACCGGCGCGCTGGCCGTCGTCGCGGCGGTCGTGGTGTTCTACATCGGCGTGAAAACAATAGAGCGCACCATGCTGATCCGCTTCCTGCGCATGGTG
>Ga0137458_1000104_pt1 | contig 11255 bp, 14 predicted proteins | sample EasRivERMGT642_2_FD_102311 | JGI IMG/M metagenome (GOLD analysis project Ga0137458, IMG submission 102311) | Soil microbial communities from meander-bound floodplain in the East River, Colorado, USA - East River MetaG ERMGT642_2 | ecosystem: Environmental > Terrestrial > Soil > Floodplain ... | reverse complement strand
TGCAGGCGCTCGCTATGCTCGGAGGATTTGAACACCTTGCCGTTATAGGCGCGCTCGCCCTCGAAGACGCAGCTCGCATAATGCAGGCCATGGGTCAGCACATGCACCTTGGCGTCGCGCCAGGGCACCAGCTTGCCGTCGAACCAGATAACGCCATCGCGATCGTCGAAGGGGAGCACGCTCATGGGGTCCAGCCTTGTTGCAATATGTTGGCAAACTATTATGTCCGATGTTACCGGGAGTCATTACCCGATTCCGGAAAATATGTCAACATAGCTGACGTAAATTCATGGCTGATGTAAAACCCCTGGCCAACCCCTTGTTCCTGCGCGAGGAAGAACTGCGCCAGGGCATCGAGATGCTGTTCTACGCCTATCGCGATTTCACCGCGGAGGCCGATGCCATGCTGGCCCAGTACGGATTCGGGCGGGCCCATCACCGGGTGATCTATTTCGTCGGCCGCAATCCCGGCATGACCGTGTCGGCGCTGCTGTCGATCCTGAAGATCACCAAGCAGAGCCTGAGCCGCGTGCTGAGCCAGCTGGTGAAGAAGGGCCTGATCACCCAGCGGCCCGGCCCGCGCGACCGGCGGCAGCGGCTGCTGGAATTGACTCCGTCGGGCGCCGATCTGGAGCGCCGGCTGACCGAGGCGCAGCGGGCGCTGGTGGCCAAGGCTTATCGCGCCGCCGGCGCCGAGGCCGTCGACGGGTTTCGCAAGGTGCTGCTCGGGCTGATCAACGACTCCGATCGCGGCAAGTTCGCGCGTCCCGGCGGCGTACGGCGTTAGGCCCGGCAAAGACCCAGAGAGCGAGAGATAGTCAACGTGAACCTCGCCGCAGAACCACAGGAACCGGTCCATATCCTCGTCGTCGACGATGACAAGCGGCTGCGCGACCTGCTGCGCCGGTTTCTCAGCGACCAAGGCTTCAGAGTCACCATCGCCAACGACGCCGCCGATGCGCGGCGCAAGCTGGCGGGACTGGATTTCGACTTGCTCGTCCTCGACATCATGATGCCCGGCGAAAACGGGCTCGACCTCACGCGCTCCCTCCGCCAGCAGAAGGCGGTGCCGATCCTGCTGCTGACGGCCATGGGCGAGCCCGATGACCGCATCACCGGTCTGGACAGCGGCGCCGACGATTATCTGGCGAAGCCCTTCGAACCCCGGGAGCTGGTGTCGCGCATCCGCGCTATCCTGCGGCGCATCCCACGGGAGCCCGAATCGAGCCGCCGCACGGTCCGTTTCGGCCCCTTCACCTTCGACATGGACCGGCGCAGCCTGCGCCAGGGCACAGCCGATATACGGCTTACGGGTGCCGAGGCCGATCTGCTGGCGCAACTGGCGGCGGCGCCGGGAACCGCTGTCAGCCGCGACGCCCTGGGCCAGAGCACCAGCGCGGAGAGCCGCATGGTGGATGTGCAGGTGACGCGGCTGCGGCGCAAGATCGAAGCCGATCCCCGTTTCCCCCGCTATCTGGTGACGGTGCGCGGCCGGGGCTATATGCTGCAGACCGACTGAGTTGATCGAACGGGGAAACGCTTCATGGCGGTGATCGCCGACCGGTTCCGGCAGATAGGATTCCTCAAGAACATCCTGCCCCGCTCGCTGCTGGGGCGTTCCGTCATGATCATCGTGACGCCGCTGATCCTGCTGCAGCTTGTCACCACCTCGGTCTTCTATGACAGCCACTGGGACACCGTCACCAAGCGGCTGGCGCGCGGCGTTGCCGGCGACATTGCCGCCATGATCAGCATGATGGAACAGGATGGCAGCGGCGCCAGTTGGCCGCGCCTGTTTGAGCTGGCGCAGGAGAGCATGCAGCTGAAGATGGCGTTCGAACCGGACGCGCGGCTGCCCGACGTCTCCTTCACCCTGCGCGAGACCCTGGTTGATCGCAATCTCGGCACCGCTCTCGCGGAACTGGTGAAACGCCCCTTCCTGATCGATACCCGATCGCTGGAAACGGAAGTCGAAATCCATGTGCAGATGGATAACGGCGTGCTGCAGATCGTGGCGCCCCGGCGGCGGCTGTTCAGCTCCACCACCTATGTGGTGATCCTCTGGATGGTCGGCACGTCTCTTGCGCTCTTCACCGTGGCGGCACTGTTCATGCGCAGCCAGGTGCGGCCGATCCGCCGGCTCGCCGCCGCGGCGGAGGCCTTCGGCAAAGGCCGCGACAGCGACGAGTTCACCGTCGAGGGCGCCAGCGAGGTCCGCAAGGCCGGCAACGCCTTCACCGTCATGCGCGACCGCATCCGCCGCCAGATCAGCCAGCGCACCGACATGCTGGCCGGCGTGTCCCATGATCTGCGCACGCCGCTGACCCGCATGAAGCTGGCGCTGGCGATGATGGGCAGCGGGCCGGAGGTCAGCGATCTCAAGGCCGATGTGGCGGAAATGGAGCGGATGGTCGGCGGCTATCTCACCTTCGCCCGCGGCGCGGGCCGGGAGGCGACGGCGCCAATCGATTTGGGCGAACTCCTGCAAGATGTGGCCGCCACGGCCCGCCGCGAGGGCGCGGAAATCACCTTGGAGGTCGCCGAGTATATCGAGGCCACGGTGCGCCCGGAAGCAATGCGGCGCGCGCTGGTCAATCTCATCGGCAATGCCCAACGCTACGCCAAGAAAATCCGCGTCAGCGGCCGCCGTGGGGTGGAAGCCATCGAGATCATCATCGACGATGACGGCCCCGGCGTGCCCGCCGACAAGCGCGAGGAAGTCTTCCGGCCCTTCTTCCGCCTGGAGGAATCGCGCAATCCGGAGACCGGCGGCATCGGGCTCGGCCTGACTATCGCCCGCGACGTGGTGCGCGGCCATGGCGGCGACGTGATTCTCGCGGACTCGCCCATGGGCGGGCTGCGCGTCATCCTGCGCCTGCCGGTATAGTCCCTGCAATCACAACCGAAAGCCTAGTCGATGCAACAGGTCACGCTGCCGTCGGGAGAGAAAGTCGCAGCACTGGGTCTGGGGACCTGGCAGATGGCCGAGGACCGGAACAAGCGCGCCGATGAGATCGCGACCATTCGTCTGGCGCTCGATCTCGGCATGACGCTGCTGGATACGGCGGAGATGTATGGCGAAGGCCGCGCCGAGGAACTGATCGCCGAGGCGCTTCCCGGCCGGCGCGATCAGGCCTTCATCGTCAGCAAGGTCTATCCCCAGAACGCGACGCGCAAGGGCACGATCGAGGCCTGCGACCGCAGCCTGAAGCGGCTGAAGACCGATCGCATCGATCTCTATCTCCTGCATTGGCGTGGCAATGCACCGCTGGCCGAAACGCTGGAGGCCTTCGCGGCCCTGCAGAAAGCCGGAAAGATCCGCCATCACGGCGTCAGCAATCTGGATCGCGAGGATATGCAGGAGCTGTGGGGCCTGCCTGATGGCACGGCCTGCGCAACCGATCAGGTGATGTACAATCTGGCGCGGCGGGGCATCGAGTGGAATCTGCTCCCCTGGTGCCGGGAACGGAAGATGCCGGTCATGGCCTACTGCCCGATCGAGCGGGCCGATTTGCAGAAGGACCAGAAGCTGGCCAAATTCGCCAAGCAGCACGGCATGACCTGGGCGCAGGTGGCGCTGGCCTGGCTGCTGAGCAAACCGGACGTGATCGTCATTCCCAAGACCAGCCACCCCGAGCGGTTGCGGGAGAACCATGGTGCGCTGAAGTTCAAGCTGGACTCCGCGCAGCTGGCGGAGCTCGACCGGCTGTTCCCGCCACCGAAAGGGCCGCGGGCTTTGGATATGAGCTGAGCGAAACCGGGAACTTTGGCGGCTTGGTCAGAGTTTTGACGAGATGAGCCGGCAGATTTCCCCGTGCATTCGCTATTGGACCCGGCTATCTATGTCGCCGCCGGAAGGAATTCAGCAAATGAGGACACGAGGCCACATGCAGCGAGTCAGCCTGTTGATTACCCTGTCTCTGTGTCTTGCCGCTTGCCAGTCGAACGGCGCGGGGAACAAGGAGCCCGGCCAGGCGGATTCGACGGCGGCGGCCGGCACGACGGAGAATGTTCCGGAGAAACAGTCTTTCTCGGAATGGCTCGATGATCTGCGCGACGAGGCAATAGCGGCCGGCGTTTCCGGCGACACCTTCGACAGCGCCTTTGCCACCGTCCGGGTCAATCAGGAGGTCGTCGCCAAGGACCAGAACCAATCGGAATTCACCAAACCGGTCTGGAGCTATCTGGACTCAGCCGTGTCTCCCGAGCGGGTCGCGAACGGCAAGATCAAGCAGACCGAAAACCAGATTCAGTTGAACGCCGCCGCCAAGCAATATGGCGTGCCCGCGGAAACCATTCTGGCGATCTGGGGGCTTGAAAGCGCCTATGGCGCCAACACCGGCGGCTATAACGTGATCGAGGCACTGGCGACCCTCGCCTATGATGGCCGTCGGCCGCAGGTGTTCCGCGAGCAACTCATCGACGCGCTGCTGATCCTCGAGGCCGGCGACATCGACGCCGCGGCCATGCGCGGCTCCTGGGCCGGCGCCATGGGACAGACGCAATTCATGCCCTCGGCCTTCCGGCAATATGCCGTCGATGGCGACAATGACGGCAAGCGCGACATCTGGGGCGATCAGGCGGATGTCTTCGGCTCGACGGCAAACTATTTGGTCGGCAAGGGCTGGCGGCCGGGCGAGTCCTGGGGCGCCGAAGTCAAGCTGCCCCGGGATTTCCCGTGGGAGCAGGCGGAAATCGATATCAAGAAGCCAGTGACGGAGTGGCGCAAGCTCGGCGTGCGCTTGGCCAACGGCGCCGATCTGCCCGCGGTCGCGTCGCAGGCATCTGTGATCGCACCGGCGGGTCATCGAGGGCCGGCCTTCATCGTCTACGAGAATTTCCATACCATCCTGGCCTACAATTATTCATCGGCCTATGCCCTGGGGGTCGGGCATCTGGCCGATCGCATCGCCGGCGGCGGGCCGCTGGTGGCGAATTGGCCGCGGGATGATATGCCGCTGACCAAGGACGAGCGGATCGAGCTGCAGGAACGGCTTGCCGATCTCGGTTACGATCCCGGCGGCGTCGATGGGTTGGTGGGTCCGAAAACGCGCACGGCGCTCCGCCAGTATCAGCGGTCGATCGGCGAAATTCCCGACGGCTATCCGACATCGCAACTGCTGCAGCAGCTCAAGGACAGTGCGCCGTCCTAGTACAGGCGGCCGCCGTTCGGCACCGTTTTGTCAGGGCGGATCAGCGTGACGTTTTCGGCTTCATCGCCGAAGCCGAGCACGAGCACCTCCGACATGAAGGGGCCGATCTGCTTTGGCGGAAAGTTGACGACCGCGGCCACCTGGCGTCCGACCAATTCCTCGAACTTGTAGTTGGTCACGATCTGCACGGAGGTGCGGCGCACGCCGATGTTCTCGCCGAAATCCACCTTCAGCTTATAGGCCGGCCGCCGCGCCTCCGGGAACGCCTCGGCGGCGACGATGGTGCCGACGCGGATATCGACCTTGCGAAAATCATCATAGGTGATCGCGGACGCGACCGGCTCGACCTTGCTCACGATGTCTCGAACTCCCCAGCTTCCAAACGGGCGCCCGCTATTAGCGTTGCCGGGCGGCGTCGGCAAGGATCGCGCCCAAAAGCAAAACCGCCCCGGCCTTGCGGCACGGGGCGGTTCGCGAACAAATCCCGAAATGGGGGACGGGATCGTTAGTTCTTGACGGCCTTGGTCTTGAGAGCGGCCTTCACTTCGTCGAAGTTCGCGGCGACGCGCTTGCTGATCACTTCGATCGCGTCTTCGCTGGTCTTCTGGACCAGTTCGCCGATCTCCCGCGCATTGGCGAGGGCGGACTCGAAGGCGGCCTTGCTGAGTTCAGCCTGCTTCGCCAGCTTCTCCTCGGCGCTGCCGGGGGCAACGAAATCCTTGGAGACGGCGCCGAACTTGTCGAACGCCTCGCGGACCAGCTCAACCTGCCGGCGGAACACCGCCTGGGCGCCCTAGAAGGCGAGTTGGTTGGCGGCGGTCAGGGCCTCAACGTTTTTGCGCTGCGAAGCGAAGGCAGCCTCGAAATCGAAGGACGGCGCCTTGCCGTTCGCGAACATCTTGCTGTAGTCGGCGGCGAACTTATTGAAGTCCGCGTAAGTCTTTGTAAAATCACCGAATTTGAAGCTGTCGGTGGTGAAATCGGATGCGGTGGCTTTTGCCATAGGGTATCTCCTCAGTGTCTCGGTGTGGGGACTATCTTTGCTGCACTGCACAATCTTGGGCCGAATATGTTTAATTCAAGGTCGGCAGTCAAGAAAATTTTGCAGTGCAACATAAGGAAATTGGATCAGGCTGATCCGAATCCCCGTTACCGGGCCCGTCGGAGAGGCCGGAAAAGCGGCCTAGGTAGCTTCGCCCTGACTCGTTTTTCGGCCAAAATTCATGGATTTCAGTGAGTTAGCCCATCCTTCCGCGCGCCTGAGCCGGCCATCCAGGGCCGCCATGGTCCGGCTCTTGTCGGCTGTTTCATCCCTAAGCCAGTCCCGAAGGGTGGCGCCGTAGATCGCCGACAGCGCCTTTGCCCTGATGGCACCCCGAATCCCATCGCTGGGGACGCCGACAGCCTCCAACATGAGGCCCATGGACCGGAGGAGCGAACCGCCGGCGCACAGCCCGACCAGGGGGTCGCGGCAGGCCGCCGCCACGAGCCGGCGGACGGCCTCCTTATGGGGATCCAGGGCATCGAACCGCTGCATCAGCACATCGAACAGGCGGTCGCGGGCGGAGCTGCTATCGGCATCCGGCGCGAAATCCGCCAGGACCCTGCGGTCGATCGCTTTCGAGAAGGCATCCAGAATTGCCATCTTGGACGGGTATTCCACCAGCAGTTCGGAGAGCTTGTGTCCCGCGGCCGAGGCGATGTCAGCCAAGCCGATCTCCCGCCAGTCGCGTTCCGCCGCCAAGGCCATCGCCGCCGCGACGATAGGGCCCAGCCCATCATCCCGTGCCGCCTTCTTTGCCTTTGCCGCTCGTTTCGCCATTCGTAGATCCTGGTGGTCGGTAACTTGCTGCCAGTCAGGCTAGCAGGAATCTAGGCATCCAGGAGGATGAGTTGAAGGCCAAGCTGGGGCGACATGGCGGCATTAGCCTCAGCCCTCTCGCAAGACTGCGACCCGCCCGCCGGTGATCCGCTGCAGCTCTGCCGGAGTCAGCCGGAACACCGAGTGCGGCGTGCCCGCCGATGCCCAGATTTCGCCGTACTGCGAAAGATCCTCATCGATGAGGATGAGTGGTTTTTCGGTGTGGCCGACCGGCGCCACGCCGCCGATGGCAAAGCCGGTCTTGTCGCGGACGAATGTGGCATCGGCCTTGCCGATGCCTTCGCCCACAGCCGCGGCCAGCTTGGTCTCGCTGACGCGGTTGACGCCGCTGGCGATCACCAGCACGGCGCGGCCCGAGAGTTTGGCCCTGAAGACCAGGGATTTCGCGATCTGCGCCACGGTGCAGCCGATGGCAGCGGCGGCGTCTGCAGAGGTGCGGGTCGACGCGCCGAATTCGCGGATTTCAGCCGCCAGACCCAGCGCCGCCAGCGCTTGCCGCACGCGGTCGGCGCTGGTCCCAGAAACTTCGGTCATGGCTATCCGGCCAGTTCGCGGGAGCGTTTCGTGGCGGCGGCGATGGCTTTCGTCAGCATCGGCTGCAGCCCATCATCGGCCATCAGGATCTTCAGGGCTTCGTAGGTCGTGCCCTTGGGGCTGGTGACGTTCTGGCGCAGCACGGCCGCAGGCTCCGGCGATTGCCGCGCCAGTTCGCCCGCGCCGCTGACGGTCGTCCGCGCCAACCGCATGGCAAGGTCGGCTGGCAACCCAGCCGCCGCGCCGGCTTCCGCCAGGCATTCGATCAGCAGGAATACATAGGCCGGACCGCCGCCGCTGACCGCCGTCACGGGATCGATCAAACCTTCATCGTCGACCCAGGCCACCTCGCCCACCGCCTCCAGCAGGCTGTGACAGAGATCGCGCTGGGCCTTGCTCGCCTGGGCGCTGGTACAGGCGACGGTGATGCCGCGCCCCACTGCCGCCGGCGTATTGGGCATAGCCCGGATGACAATGGCCTTGTCGCCCAACAGGCGGTGGAAATAGGCCACCGTCTTGCCCGCGGCGATCGACAGGAACACTGTGCCCGGATTCACAAAGCGACGATAGGGCGGCAGGGCGTCGTCCATCAACTGCGGCTTTACCGCCAGCAGGATCACCGCCGGTGTGAGGTCGGCGGGAACCCCCGTGGCATCCGACACTACAGACACGCCGCGCGCCTGCAGATCCTCCAACGGCGCTGCATTCGGCTCCACGACTGTCACATGCTTCGGCGGCACGCCGCGATCGAGCCAGCCGCGCAGCAGCGCGCCGCCCATCTTGCCGCATCCGACAAGAAGCAGCCGGCCTTCGATGGTCATGGGTGTCTAGGCCTCGCCGACCGGTTCCAGCATGGCGGCATCGAGCGCTTCGCGGGACGTCTTGCCGCCCCAGAGCACGAACTGGAAGGCAGGGAAGAACCGCTCGCACTCATTGAGGGCGATATCCACCAGATCCTCCAATGGCTCGATCGAGGGATTGCCGCCGCGCATCAGCATGGTGTGGCGGAACATCGGCACCAGATCCTCAGAGCAGAGGTCGAAATGCCCCAGCCAGAGCTTTTCGTTGATCATCGCAATCAAATCCGCCGCCTGCAGGCGTTTCTGCGGCGGAATCCTTACATCGAAGAGACAGGAAAAATAGACGGCGGAGAGATCCTCCTGCCAGGCGAAATACATTCGGTAATCGCACCAGTTGCCGCCGATCTCGACGACCATTTCCCCGTCATTGGTGCGATCGAAACGCCACTCGTTTGCGCTTACCAGTTCTTCCAGTAGATCGATGGGATTGGTGTTGTAGTCCTGCCGACCCGTGGAAAGTGAGGCCATGCCGTCACCCTCAGCCATTGGACCCTAAGCCCGGGAAGTGGTTCCGGAGTGGACTGCCCGGACCCCCGATATATGGCCCACCTGTTGCGATCGCCCACTAGATATAGCGTGCCAAAGAACCGGAGTCGGCGCAACAGGAAATTTGGCCATCACCCTGTGGATAAATGAAGATTCCGGATTCTCGGTATTATCTGGCGGTAGGCGGGGCCTACTTGCGTACGGTTTTGAGCTGTTTTTCCAGCTCGGCCAGCCGCTGGGACAGGATCTCCTGCTCCTCCCGCGCCTTGGCCGCCATTGCCTTCACGGCCTCGAATTCCTCGCGCTGCACCAAGTCCATGCGGCCGAGGATGCGCTCGATCTGCTCGCGCGCGCGCATTTCGATCTCATGGCGCAGGCCTGAGAGGCCGCTCATGGCGCCGGAGGCCATCTTGGCGAGATCGTCGAGTATCCGGTTTTGCGTCTGCATCTGAACTTCTCCCTTTCGCCGCCGGCCCTGCGGCGCTGGCAGCATCGCTTGTTACCCGGAAGTACCGTCTTTATATAGGGCGGCACAACTTTCCACGCATCCCCTGCATATGTTCGACCCCATCGCATTCGAAATCGGGCCGTTCTTCGGAATCGGGCCCCTCGCCATCCGCTGGTATGCGCTGGCTTACATCGTCAGCCTGCTCATCGGCTGGCGCTATTGTCTGTGGCATGCGAAGCGGACGCCGCGGCTTGTCTCGCGGGATCAGCTCGATGATTTCTTTGTCTGGGCGATCCTCGGCGTGGTTCTCGGCGGCCGCATCGGTTTCATCCTGGTCTACGATCTCGGCCAGTATCTCGAGCATCCCCTGAACATGCTGAAGGTGTGGGAAGGCGGCATGTCCTTCCATGGCGGACTCGTTGGCGTGATTCTGGCCATGATCCTGTTCACCCGCAGACGCAAGCTGCTGTTCTTCTCGCTGGCCGATATCGTCGCGACGGCGACGCCAATCGGCCTGTTCTTCGGCCGCCTGGCGAACTTCCAGAACGGCGAACTCTATGGCCGGATCACCGATGTGCCCTGGGCCATGAAGTTTCCCGGCGATCCCACGAATTTCCGCCATCCCAGTCAGCTCTATGAAGCAGCACTCGAAGGGCTAATTCTGTTCGCGATACTGTTCTTACTCTCCTGCTCCGACGCCGTGCGCCGGAAGGTCGGCACGCTCTCCGGCGTATTCCTTGTCGGCTATGCGTTGTCGCGCATCATCGTTGAACTGGTCCGCCAGCCGGACCCGCAGCTCGCCACCATGCCGCAGGATACGTTCCTCAGCATGGGGCAGTGGCTGTCGGTGCCCATGCTGCTCTACGGACTCTATGTGATCGCCACCGCCAAGCGAGTGCCCTAAGGATGACTCCCCTGGGCGAGATCCTGGCCAAGCGGATTCGCCTGGCCGGCCCGATGACCGTGGCGGAATTCATGGCCGAGGCGGTGAATCATCCGCAGCACGGCTATTACAAGCAGGGCGATGTGTTCGGCCTATCAGGCGATTTCATCACCTCGCCCGAGATCAGCCAGATGTTCGGCGAACTGATCGGTGCCTGGTGCGCCGATTGCTGGGACAAGATGGACCGGCCCAATCCGGTGCGGTTGCTGGAGATCGGCCCGGGCCGCGGCACGCTGATGGCCGACCTGCTGCGGGGCACGCGGGCGGTTGCCGGATTTCACGATGCCGTTGACCTGCATCTGGTGGAAACCAGCCCGGCGCTGCGGGAACTGCAGAAGGCGGCAATTGCCAAAGCGGCGCCGGCGCTGAAGCCCCATTGGCACGACATATTCGACGATGTGCCTGATGGACCGCTGCTCCAGGTCAGCAACGAATTCTTCGACGCGCTGCCGATCCATCAGTTCGAACAGCATCGCGGCCGCTGGCAGGAGCGCATGGTGACGCTCGACGGCGAAGGCGATGGCTTTGCCTTCGCCCTGCGCGCCCCCGGTCCTGCCTTCGCTCTGGCGATTCCGCCGGTACCGGCGCCGGAGGGCACTGTGCTGGAGGTTTGTCCGGCGGCCATCACGGTGGCCACCGCCATCGCCCGCCGTCTTGTCGCCTTTGGCGGCGCCGCGCTCAACTTCGACTATGCCATCGGCGAAGGCGGCATCGGCGACAGCCTGCAGGCCGTACGGCGCCACGGGAAACATGGCGTGCTGGAAGATCCCGGCCTTGCCGATCTCTCCGCCCATGTGGATTTCGGCGCCATCGCCCGCGCGGCCCACGAGGCCGGCGCCGTCATCCATGGCCCCATCGCCCAGGGCGAGTTGCTGGAACGGCTCGGCATCCAGACGCGCGCCCAGGCGCTGCAACGGCGGGCGACGCCGGAGCAATCCGCCGATATCGC
>Ga0137458_1000103_pt1 | contig 11258 bp, 11 predicted proteins | sample EasRivERMGT642_2_FD_102311 | JGI IMG/M metagenome (GOLD analysis project Ga0137458, IMG submission 102311) | Soil microbial communities from meander-bound floodplain in the East River, Colorado, USA - East River MetaG ERMGT642_2 | ecosystem: Environmental > Terrestrial > Soil > Floodplain ... | reverse complement strand
CTCGAGTCCGAACTCGCGAGCTTCGCGCCGGATGTGCTGCTGATCGAGATGTTTCCGTTCGGCCGGCGGCAGTTCCGCCGGGAATTGATTCCGCTGCTCGAAGCCGCCGGTGAGCGGCGGCCGAGGCCGCTGGTGGCCTGCTCGGTGCGGGACATACTCGTGCAGAAGAACAAGCCCGAGCGCCTGCAGGAGATGCTGGATCTCCTGGAGCGGCACTACGATCTGGTGCTGGTCCATGGCGATCCCGCCTTTGCCGATTTCGCCCTGACCTTTCCCGCCGCGGCTGATATAGCCGGCAAGATCCGTTACACCGGTTTCGTCGTCGGCGAATTGCCGGCGCGCTTGCCGCCATCGGCGCGACAGGATGTCGTGCTCGTGTCCGCAGGCGGCGGCGCTGTCGGCGCGCCGCTGCTCAATGCGGCGCTGGCGGCGCGGTCGCTGACGCAGCAGCACGATGCCCTGTGGCATGTCATCACCGGACCGAATTTGCCGGAGAATGATTTCGCCGCATTACAGGAAGGCGCCGGCGATAAGCTGCGCATCGAGCGTTTTCGTCCCGATTTTCCGCGGCTTCTCGCCTCCTGCCGCGTCTCGGTCTCGCAGGCCGGCTACAACACGCTGATGGAGATCCTCGCGGTCGGCGCGCGCGCTGTCGTGGTGCCGTTCGCCGACGGGCAGGAGAGCGAGCAGCCCTTGCGGGCGCGACTGCTGGCGGAGCGCGGCCTGGTGCAGGTTGTGGCGCCGCAGGATCTGACGCCGGCGGCGTTAGCGGCGGCCATCGATGCGGCAGCAGCGATGCCGGCGCCATCAGAAGGGCTCTTCAATCTTGCGGGCGCGGCAGCCACGGCGGAGATCTTGCATCAGGCCCTCCGCCAACGGCGGGCCGCATGAGTGACTGGCGGGATCTCGAGATCGAGCTGGAACATTGGTCGCGGGCTGGGCGCGAGGTCACGCTGTGGTGGCGCGACGACGATGCGGTGACGGCGACGCCGGAATTGGAACGGCTGCTGGGCATCGCGCGGCCTTCCGGCGGAGCGCCGCTGCCGCTGTGCCTGGCGGTGATCCCCCGGCAGGCGGACAAGTCGCTGGCGAAATTCGCCGCATCGCGCCCGCAGCTTTCGATCCTGCAGCACGGCTTCGCTCATTCCAACCATGCGCCCGCCAGCGAGAAGAAGGCCGAACTCGGCGCCCATCGTCCCACGGCAGCCATTCTTGGAGAATTGGCGGAGGGACGGGACCTGCTACGCGCGCTTTTCCCCACCATGCTCCTGCCGGTGCTGGTGCCGCCCTGGAACCGGATTGCATCGGCGGTGCGGTCAGGTCTGCCTGGGATCGGCCTCTCCTTTACATCGACTTATGGCCCGCGCGCCGGCGGCGACCGCCAGGCGGTCAACACCCATGCCGACATCATCGACTGGCATCGGGGCCGCGGCTTTGTCGGCGAGGATGCGGCGCTCGCCCTGATCGCCGGCCATCTGGCGGCCCGGCGCGAGGGGCGGGCCGATCCGGACGAGGCCACAGGCATTTTGACCCATCATCTGGTGCATGACGACGCCTGCTGGAATTTCTTAACGGAACTGGTCTATCGGTTGGGCCGGCAGGCCGGGGTTCGCTGGCTTGCCGGGACCGCTATCTTTGGCCAGACTGCCTCCGTCGCACCCAAGACTCTGATCTTATGATGAGTATTCACCGGTATTTGCCGCAAAAGCTGCTGCCGGACTATCTGCGGGGTGCTGCGGGACTGGCCATCTGCGCCGGTCTTTGCGCCTTGGCACCAAATGTGACGGCCGTCCTCGTTATCTTCGGGGCGCTGGCCCTATTGTTCGGGTTGTTCATGCTGCAGACGGTACAAAAGCAGATGCTGATGCTGGAAATGACCGAGGACCGCATCGGCAAAGGATCGGATTCCGCAGGTGCGAGGGCCTGGGGGGAGATGAAGGCGTTGCGCCTGCGCTACTATGCGCTGCGCCGCAACAAACCCGGCGGCTGGATGGCGCTGCGGCTGGATTTTCCCGGCCAGCGCATCGGCATCGATTCCAATATCGAGGGCTTCGAGGAGATCGTCGCCCGGGCGGCGCGGGCGGCGCGGGACCGGCGGCTGGAGATGGATGACACCACGCGGGCCAACCTGGCAGCCATCGGCCATGTGGCCAGCGTCGAATTGCAGACGGAGCGCCCCGTATGAGCGACCTGCTGCAAATCGAGAATCTGAAGATCTCCTTCAACATCGCCGGTGGACGGCTGGATGCGGTGCGCGGCGTTTCCTTCCGCGTGCCCCAGGGCGGCACGGTGGCGCTGGTGGGCGAGTCCGGCTCCGGCAAATCGGTGATCAGCCAGGCGATCATGGGCATCCTGCCCAATGTGGGCGAGATTACCGGCGGCCGCATCCTGCTTGACGATCCGCGGCGGCCCGGCGGGTCGATCGACATCGCCGCATTGCCGCGGGACGGCGACGCCATGCGCGCCATCCGCGGCGGCAGCGTCTCCATCATCTTCCAGGAGCCGATGACGTCGCTGTCGCCGATCCACACCATCGGCGATCAGATCGCCGAGGCGCTGCATCTGCACCGCAAGGTCAGCAAGGCCGAAGGGCAGGAGCTGACGCGGGACATGCTGCGGCTGGTGGGATTTCCCGATCCGGCGCGGGCGCTGAAGACCTTTCCCTTCGAGCTTTCCGGCGGGCTGCGCCAGCGGGCGATGATCGCCATGGCGCTGATCTGCCGGCCGGCGCTGCTGATCGCCGACGAGCCGACCACGGCCCTGGACGTGACCATCCAGGCGCAGATCCTGAAGCTGATGCGCGATCTGCAAAAAGAACTGGGCATGGCCATCCTGATCATCACCCATGATCTGGGCGTGGTCGCCAATATGGCCGAGGAAGTCGTCGTCATGTATCATGGCGAGGTCATGGAGAGCGGCACGCTGCAGGATATCTTCGCGCGGCCCAGCCATCCCTATTTGCAGGCCCTGCTGCGGGCGGTGCCGCGATTCAACATGGCGCCGGGCGAGAAGCTGGTGCCGATCCGCGAGATCAAGAGCGAGGGTGGCCGCCTGATGGCGCAGCGCGAGCCCTGGCCCGACGCCGCCGACAACCGGCCGCTGCTGTCAGTCTGCGACATCAGCAAGCGCTTCCGCATCCGCAACCGGGGCCTGTTCAACAGCAGCAAGACCTCCGACGTGCTGGCGGTGGACGATGTCAGCTTCGATATCCGCCGCGGCGAGTGCCTGGGCCTGGTGGGGGAGAGCGGCTGCGGCAAGACCACGGTCAGCAAGATGATCATGCGGGCGCTGACGCCCGACTCAGGCTCGATCCGCTTCAACAATCGCGGGCGGGAGATCGATGTACTGGCCCTGTCGGGCGAAGCGCTGTTCGATTATCGCCGCAAGATCCAGTTCATTTTCCAGGATCCGTTCGGCTCGCTCAATCCGCGCATGACCGTAGGCGACATCATCGCCGAACCGCTGATTATTCATAACGTGGGCAACGCCAAGTCGCGTACCGAGATGGTGCAGGAGCTGATGCGGGTGGTGGGGCTGGATGTGCGCCATCTGCAGCGCTATCCCCACAGCTTCTCCGGCGGCCAGCGGCAGCGCATCGGCATCGCCCGCGCTTTGACGCTGCGGCCGGACCTGATCATCTGCGACGAACCGGTGTCGGCGCTTGATGTCTCGATCCAGGCGCAGATCCTGAACCTGCTCAAGGACCTGAAGCGCGATCTCGGCCTGACGTTCCTGTTCGTGTCGCACAACCTGGCCGTCGTCGATTACATCGCCGACCGCATCGCCGTTATGTGCTATGGCCGGCTGGTGGAGCTGGCGCCGAAGGAACTACTGTTCCGGCGGCCGATTCATCCCTACACCCGGGCGCTGCTGACAGCGGTGCCGGAGCCGGACCCGCAGCGGCAGTTGGACTTCTCGCGGCTGATGGCGGAAAAAGCATCATTGCCGGCCTATTGGCCGGCGCCATTCCGGATCACCGAGAGCCAGCGACCGGGGCTGGTGGATCTGGGCGGCGGACATTACGTCAGAGCCATAACGGCCGACGCCGCGCTGCAGGCTGCATGAGGGGACCGCTGGGGATGAGAGCGCACTGTTCCATTGGCATCCGGAGTTTGTTCGCCGGTTTGTTCGCGGTGCTGAGCGCGGCGGCGGCACTGGCGCAGGATGCGGCCCTGCCGTCGCAATTCATCGAGCCGCCGATCCTGGCCGAGCAGGTGGCCAGCGGCGCGCTGCCGCCGGTGGCCGAGCGGCTGCCCTCGGTGCCGTCAGTCGCGAGACTGGAATGGGATGGCCAGACCCTGGGCCGGCATGGCGGCGAGATGCGCATGCTCATGACCTCCACCAAGGATACGCGCATCATGGTGGTCTATGGCGATGCGCGGCTGGTGAACTACAACAGAGACTACCAGCTGGTGCCGGATATCCTGCAGGCTTTCGAGGCGGAGGAGGGCCGCATCTTCACCTTCCATCTGCGCCCCGGGCATAAATGGTCCGACGGTTCGCCCTTCACCACGGAGGATTTCCGCTACTACTGGGAAGACGTGGCGAACAATGCGGATATCTCCCCCGCCGGCCCTCCGGTGGAGCTGCTGGTGGACGGCGAAGCGCCGAAGGTGGAGATCCTGGACGAGACCACCATCCGTTATAGCTGGTCGAAGCCGAACTGGCGGTTGCTGCCGGCGATCGCGGGGCCGAGCCCGCTTTACATCTACCGGCCGAGCCAATATTTGAAACAGTATCACGGCAAATATGTCGATGCGGCGAAGATGGCGGAGATGATCGAGGAGTCCGGCCAGCAGAACTGGGCGGCGCTGCATAATCGCAAAGACAACATGTACCGCAATGACAATATTGAGTTGCCGACCTTGGAGCCCTGGATGCTGGCGACCAAGCCGCCGACCGAGCGCTTCGTGTTCAAGCGCAATCCCTATTACTACCGGGTCGACAGCGAGGGACGGCAGCTGCCCTATCTGGACGCCGTGAGCTTCCAGGTCACCGACGGCAAGCTGGTGCCGGCCAAGGCCGCTTCCGGTGAGGCAGATCTGGCGGCGCGATATCTGCGCTTCGACAATTTCACCCTGCTGAAAGAGAACGAGAAGCGCGGCAACTACAAGGTGCGGCTGTGGGAGACCGGCTGGGGTTCCCAGGTGGCGCTTTACCCCAATCTCAACGCCAGCGATCCCGATTGGCGGCAGTTGCTGCGCGACGTGCGCTTCCGCCGCGCGCTGTCGATCGCCATCGACCGCAGCGAGATCAACCAGGTGATCTATCTGGGCCTGGGCGTCGAGGCGGCCAACACTGTGCTGCCCCAGAGCCCGCTGTTCGATGCCGAGTTGAGCGCCCAGTGGTCGGTCTACGATCCCGATGGCGCCAACGCCCTGCTGGACGAGATCGGCCTGACAGAACGCAATGATGACGGCGTGCGGCTGATGCCCAGCGGCAAGCCGCTGGAGATTCCCGTGCTCTCCTCGGGCCAGAGCCCGGAGGAAGGCAATGTGCTCGAGCTGATCCGCGAGCAGTGGAAGAACATCGGCGTCAAGCTCTACTTCAAGCAGTCGGAGCGCGACACCATCCGCGACTGCATCTTCTCCGGTGACTGCCCCATGTCGGTATGGACCGGTCTGGAAAATGCGCTGCCCACCGCCGACATGTCGCCCTGGGAGCTGGCGCCGATTTCGCAAATGCAGCTCATGTGGCCGAAATGGGGGCAGTATGTCGAGACCAAGGGCCAGGCCGGCGAAGCGCCGGATCTGCCGGAGGCCAAGCAGCTGCTGGACGAATTGGCGAAATGGGGCGAGACCACCGATATCGAGCAGCGCACGGCGATCTGGCAGGAGATGCTGCGGATCTATGCCGCGCAAGTCTACAGCATCGGCACCGTGGCCGGCGTGCCGCAGCCGGTGGTGGTGAACAACCGGCTGCACAATGTGCCGGAGGAAGGCGTCTATAGCTGGGATCCCGGCGCCCATTTCGGCATCTACAAGCCGGACAGCTTCTGGATCGAACCGGCGAATTGAACCCGGCAGCGGCGGCAGGACAGGTGTGAAGCAGCCATGCTGATCTATATCGGGCGCCGACTGCTGCTGATGATTCCCACCTTGCTGGTGATCAGCTTCCTGGTGTTCGCCATCATCCAGGCGCCGCCGGGCGACTATCTGACCAACGAGATCAATGAATGCCTGTCGCGCGGCGAATTTGGCTGCGCCCAGAAAATTGCCCTACTGAAGGAGACCTATAATCTCGACAAGCCGTTCCTCGAACAATACGCCCTTTGGGTCTTCGGGCTGCTACAGGGCAATCTGGGTTATTCCTTCGAGCATCAGCTGCCGGTGGCGGATGTGGTCGGCGACCGGTTGTGGCTGACCATTGTCGTCACCTTCGCCACCATCGTCTTCACCTGGGTGGTCGCGTTTCCCATCGGCGTCTATTCCGCGGTCTATCAGTACAGCGTTTCGGATTATGTAGTGACCTTCATCGGCATCCTCGGCCTGGCGGTGCCGAGCTTCCTGTTCGCGCTGATCCTGCTCTATTTCGCCAATGTGTTTTTCGGACTGTCGATCGGCGGACTGATGGACCCGCGATACATCGACGCGCCCTGGAGCTGGGGCAAGCTGATGTCCATTCTGGGCCATCTGTGGATTCCCACCATCATCATCGGCGCGTCGGGCACCGCCGGAATGATCCGGCGCCTGCGGGCCAATCTGCTGGATGAGCTGCACAAGCAGTATGTGGTTACGGCGCGGGCCAAGGGCCTGCCGTTCTGGCGCGCCCTGATCAAGTATCCGCTGCGCATGTCGCTGAATCCGTTCATCGCCGATATCGGCACGCTGCTGCCGGAGCTGGTGTCCGGCGCGGTGATCGTTTCCGTGGTCATGAGCCTGCCGACCACCGGGCCGATGCTGCTGGATTCCCTGCGGAGCCAGGACATGTATCTGGCGGGTTCGTTTCTGATGTTCCTGGCGCTGCTGACCGTGGTGGGCGTATTGCTGTCCGACTTGGCGCTGGCGGTGCTGGATCCGCGCATCCGCCTGGGCGGCGGGGCGACGAAGTGAGGACGGAGCGCGCCCCATGACCGCCGGACCCGACGGCACGCCGCCGATCGACCACTATGTTTCCGGAGCGCCCTTCGATCCCTATTCGATCGAACGGACCGCCGAGGGCCAGGAAAAATACTTCCTGGCCTCGCAATGGAAATTGATGTGGTGGCGCTTCCTGCGCCATCGGGCGGCGGTGATTGCAGGAGTTTTCCTGGCCATCCTCTATGGCTCGATCCTGATCAGCGAGTTCATCGCGCCCTATCATCAGGACAGCAAGGACATCCGCCATGTGCTGTCGCCGCCGCAGACCGTGCATCTGTTCCATGACGGCGAATTCGTCGGTCCCTTTGTCTATGGCTACACCTTCAAGCTGAATACCGAGACCCTGAAGCGCGAATACACCGATGACCCGGCCAAGGTGCAGAAGCTGCGCTTCTTCTGCCGCGGAGATAAATACAAGTTCTGGGGCACTGTCGACGCTAGTTTCCATTTCGTCTGTCCGGCGGAGAAGGGGCAGCTGCATCTGCTGGGCACCGACGAGGTGGGCAAGGACATGTTCTCGCGTCTGATCTATGGCGCGCGCATCTCCCTGACCATCGGCCTCTTGGGCGTGGGCACCAGCTTCATCCTCGGCATCTTCTTCGGCGGGCTGGCCGGATACTACGGCGGCTGGCTCGACGAAGGGGTGCAGCGGCTGATCGAGATCCTGCGCTGCCTGCCCCATCTGCCGCTGTGGCTGGCGCTGTCGGCGATCCTGCCGCTGAACTGGAGCCCGATCCTGGTGTTCTTCGGCATCACCATCATCCTGGGCTTGCTGGATTGGACCGGGCTGGCGCGGGCGGTGCGCTCGAAGCTGCTGTCGCTGCGGGAAGAGGATTTCTGCGTCGCCGCCCAGCTGATGGGTGCGCGGCCGGCGCGCATCATCGGCCGCCACCTGCTGCCCAGCTTCACCAGCCATCTGATCGCCTCGGTGACGCTGTCGGTACCCGCGATGATCCTGGGCGAGACGGCGCTGAGCTTCCTGGGCCTCGGCCTGCGCGAACCGATCACCAGCTGGGGCGTGTTGCTGAACGAGGCGCAGAATATCGAATCCGTGGTGATCTATCCCTGGCTGATGTGGCCGGCGATACCCGTGATCCTGGTGGTGCTGGCGTTCAACTTCCTGGGCGATGGCCTGCGCGACGCCGCTGATCCCTACAAGTAACGGCGCGGTTCAGCGCTTTTCCAGCCACAGGCTGCTTTCGATCGCGCCCGCCGGCAGCGGCAAGCTGGCTGCAATACTCTCCGCAAATTCATTGGCCATCTGCGACAGCACGAAGCTGCTGGCGAAGAGCGGCGCCCAGCGGCCGCCCTGGAACAGTGCCGCGACGGCGGATTGTTCGTTGTAGTTCCGCCAGGACCAGGAAGCGGGATAACCGCCGGGCAGGAAGATGTCGTGGATATGCACGAGGACTCCCGCCGGGATCGCCGGCAGGATCCGCGTCATGAGCAACTCCACGTCGCTTCCCGGTGTCAGTTTGTGACTGGAGTCGATGAACAGAATGTCGCCGGCACCCAGCGCGGCAAATATATCCCTGGGTACTTCCTGCAAGCGCCTGTTGATATGGCGGACCGGCAGGCCGGCGAGCGGCGCGCGCGGCTGCGGATCGATGGCGGTGAAATCCGATGGAAGACCGCCATCGCTGATGGCGCGAGCCATCACCCGGCTGGAATGGCCGCTGCCGATTTCGACGATGCGGCGCGGGCGGCGTTCGCGCACCAGGGCGTAGGCTATCGCCGCATCGAGCCGCGGGAACCAGTCCTGCTCGAACCGCGGCGCCGGCGGATCGCCGCCGAAGCGGGCGAAATCGTCGCGATAGCGCGCGAGATCCCGCAGGCGGGCCGCAAAGGCGGGCCGGCAGCGGGCGAAGATCGCGTCGATGGTTTCCGCTGTCACGCCACTGCCCCGATCGATCCGGCCGCCGCGCGGCCGCGCTCCGGCGTCACGGGCGCAGCACCATGCCTTCGCGGGCGACGATGGAGCCGGGGCGGCGCTTCACCGCTTCGTCGGCGATGCGATCCATGGTGGCGTCGTCATGGCTCGGATCATGATGGAAGATGACGAAGGATTTCACCTCGGCCAGGTCGGCGAGGCGGGCGCCTTCCTGCCATGTGGAATGGCCCCAGCCGGTATAGAGCGGATACTCCGCCTCGGTGTAGGAGCAATCGTAGATGAAGATATCGGCGCCGCGGCAGAGATCGACGATGTTCTGATCGGTTTGGCCGGGCGTGTGCTCCGTGTCCGTCACATAACAGATGGAACGGCCGCGATAATTGATGCGGTAGCCGGTCGCGTTGTTGGGATGATTGAGCGGCGCGGTCTTGATGGTGATGTCCGGCTTGGGTGTCAGTACCTCGCCGGCGGTAAAATCATGATAGCTGACCGCCGCGGTGAACACGCCCATCGGCACCGGGAACAGCGGCGCCTTCATCATCGTGCCGATCACATCCTGCAGCTTGGCGTCCGGCAGCAGATGCCCGGCCCAGAGGCGCAGCCGGTTCTCCGGCTTGAACAGTGCCCTGAAGAAGGGCAGGCCGGCGATGTGGTCGAAATGGCTGTGGGTGAAGTAGAGGTCGGCGTCGACGGCTTCGTTGCGCAGGCTTTCCCCCAGGGCCCGCAGGCCGGTGCCGCCGTCGAGGATGAACAGATTCGGCCCGCATCGGACCTCCAGGCAGGAGGTATTGCCGCCATAGCGGGCATAGTTCGGGCCCGGGCAGGCGATGCTGCCGCGCACACCCCAGAACCGGACCAGGAAATCATCGGCTTCGGGCAACGGCTGCTTCCAATCCTTGTTCCGACGGCGGTCTTGGCCGCGGCGGGCGAGGGCTATGCATGGGTCGGCCGCGGAAATTCATGGGTTCAATCAGGGTACCAGACGATAGCCGCCGGGTTCTGTGACGATGATCTCAGCTTGCGTGGGATTGCGCTCGATCTTCTGCCGCAGGCGGTAGATATGGGTTTCCAGCGTATGAGTGGTGACGCCGGCGTTATAGCCCCAGACCTCGCCCAGCAGCGTTTCGCGGCCGATCGCCTTGTCGCCGGCCCGGTAGAGGTATTTGAGGATCGCGGTTTCCTTCTCCGTCAGGCGGATCTTCTTGTTGCCGCCGACGTTGACCAGCATCTTCACGCCGGGCCGGAAGCTGTAGGGCCCGATAGTGAAGACCGCGTCGTCGCTCTGCTCATGCTGGCGGAACTGGGCACGGATGCGGGCCAGCAGCACCCCCATCTTGAACGGCTTGGTGATGTAGTCGTTGGCGCCGGAATCCAGGCCGAGGATCGTATCGGCCTCGGTATCGGCGCCGGTCAGCATGATGATCGGCGAGGTGACGCCGTTGCGCCGGAGGATGCGGCAGACTTCGCGCCCATCCATGTCCGGCGCGATCGACCTCTGCAAGACCCAGCGCTACGATCTGATCCTGCTGGATGTCGATCGCGCCGGCGCCGCTGTCGGCCTCGGCGGTGCCGAATTCCTCATGCAGGCGGAGCTGCTCGGCCAGGGACTGGCGCAACGGGCTGTCGTCATCGACCAGCAGGATCCGCCGCTCATGGGCCGGCCGGGCACCGCTGCGCGCCACCGAGTCAGCGCCTGCGATCACGGCTTCACCTCGACGCCGCGCCAGAAGGCGATCATGTCCTTGATGTTCGCCGCCGCGGCGGAAGGATCGCGGTAGACCCAGGCGGCGTCGGCGTTCTCCAGCCCATCGACCAGCAGCGTGTAGTAGCTGGCCGTTCCCTTCCAGGAGCAGACAGAGCTGGTATCGCTGGCGTGGAGATATTCGGCCTTCACGGCGGCGGCGGGAAAATAGGCATTCCCTTCCACCGTCTCGACCCGGCCCGATTGGGCGATCACGCGGTTATTCCAAACAGCTGTCGGCATTGGTTGGTACCGGCCCGCCCCGGTTATTGTTAAGATATTGAAATTACAAGAATCTCGGTGAAATTGCAACTTTCGCCCTCGGCGCAGATGTTGGCTTCTTTTCCGCTGAAAGCAACGTCATATTGTAAGAGCGCAACGGGCTTGACCCCGGCGCGCCCGGTCGGAGTTAATGCGCGCCCTGCTGCCGGGCGCCGGGCCGCCACGGTAATGATGGGCTGAGGACATTCGTGAGTCATTTGCTGAACAAACGCGCGGCAGCGGAGATCGCGGCCACCGAGAGTCTGGAGAGCGTCGATCGCGCGGT
>Ga0137458_1000102_pt1 | contig 11259 bp, 18 predicted proteins | sample EasRivERMGT642_2_FD_102311 | JGI IMG/M metagenome (GOLD analysis project Ga0137458, IMG submission 102311) | Soil microbial communities from meander-bound floodplain in the East River, Colorado, USA - East River MetaG ERMGT642_2 | ecosystem: Environmental > Terrestrial > Soil > Floodplain ... | reverse complement strand
GATAGCGCACGTTCTACGTGACTCAGTCGAACCCAAACAGCATCAGCGGCATACGATTCTCCGGCCTCGACAGGGAGGAGATCACAACCGTGCCCGACAAATCGCAGTCGGTATCGTTGCACCTTGTCCAGCGGAGTTTTGATGTCGGTCGCACCCATCGTTTCACCTCATAGAATTTCTTCGCTTCGTCGAAAGCCGCGTTGATTTCGGCAGCTTGGTTCGCGTTGCCCCCGCGATCAGGGTGGCGAGCACGGGCTACTTTGCTACGGCGAAGCACTTTTCAATGACCAGTTCAACACTGTCGTCGGGATTTTCAATGAAGGAGCGCGCCATTTGTACAGCGTGCGGATTGATGGTTTCCCACACGCGCAGAAAGTATTGCCAAACCTTCACCCGTTCGGGATTCGCGGCGACAACTTCATGTTTGATAAAGTCACGTAGTTTGGTAGCCGCGAACAGTGGCTTCAAACACTCGCTCATCATTTTGTAGCAATCATCAAGGTGCTGGACACTTCGGCGCATGGCTGCGTTCTCTTTTTGCAATTGCTCGGTGGCTTCCATACTCGCAAAAAAAATGTTGCGCGAGAAGGTAAACGCGGCATCCTGCAAAAGCCTCGACTCTTTAGATTGGTTGATGATAAGGGTGGAGGCATCGTGCGCGATCCGAATGATCAACGTGCGCAGAGTTTGCACGCGATTGAGCGCGACAACGGCTGCGAGAGCGTTGTCCATGTGTACGGTGAACAGTCTTGCGTGATGATCTTCGAGGGAGATTGCAGGTGTGGCCGGAGCGGCTTCAGGTGTGGCCGGAGCGGCTTCAGGAGTAGCGATAGGCCAGCGCCAGAGAGGGCCTTCGTCGGCAGCGGATAGCACTTTGGCCTCAAGTCCGAACCAAGTCCCTGAAATGTGAAAATGGTGGGTGGGTTGCCCAATCACGGAATCCGGCCAGGCTCGCACCCATGCTCCGACGCGGCACCCATCAGATGTATGGGTTTCCTTGTAGACTTCGATCTCATTGCCAATCTCTGGCAAGTCGCCGATTCGGAGCCAACGCCAGGTCTTGCCGAAGTCTTCGGGCTTGAGGCCGTCGAGGCCAATGGTGGCCGGGGAAATCACCAGACGACTCCAAAGCGGGCCGTTCAACTCTTCCCCGTTCAGGAATTCGACAATGTCACCAATCACCAAGGCGCGACCGCCGGGAACCGGCGCACAAATCGGGCAATTAGGGGGACCGCCACAGGCCGTAGCGCCGTGAGCTGCTCGACGAACATCGAGTCGACGCTTCGGGTTTTTTCGACTCGGCTCGTCTGGCTCGTCATGTTTATGGTTGAGCCCCGGCATTCCACAAGAACACAACCCTAGACGCTTCCGCTTCGCCCGCGTCGCTTTTGGCGACGATCTTCGACTAGATCGTTTCATGCAAACACGCTTTCATGCAATGGCTCAACCCACACAAGGGCTCGCCTTGGCGCACCTACTACAGGGAACGCAGACGGCTAGGGTTTGAGCGACTTCGGGAGTTCCTACAGGCAGACGCGACAATACAGGAAGAAATTCTATCAGGTCAAGAAAAACTTATCGCCCGCTGCGGTATTTGATCGTCGCCAGCTCAACGGCTTGAGCTTGAAGCGTCTCAGATAGCTTGGTCAGGGCCAACGTTTGAACGACGAGTTGACGATCTACTCGATCCAGCGTTTGACGAATGGCTTCGCGTGAAACCACGCTCGCTGTTTCCGACGCAGTGTACTCATCGCGCCCCACATAGAACGCACGTCCGAGTACACCAACTACCGTGCCTACAGCTAGAACCGCCGAGAGGAAAATCGTGATCCCATGCCATGATCGTGGACTCGCGTTGTTTAGCTGTGGGGCTTGCGGAAGACGATGGACGCCCGTCACTTCTCGCAACGTATCGATCGCCTGTGCGACGGCTTCCGGCGTAGGCGTGTTGTCTTTGGACATCTTGCCCAGCATGCCCCGTCGACGAGGCTTCGGTCAAATTCCTTGACGGCACGGGCATTCCAAGCGCACCTTCGAGGCGCTGTGAACCTTTCAGACCGGAGTCGTTATTGATGGCGGCCCCAGAGCCCTGCTGGCGCTTTGAGGATTTTGCGCATTTGGTGCCCGAATACGGATGGATCCGCGACTACCTCGCGTATGCGATCCAATGCACCGATGCACCACCGAAGTATCATATCATTGCAGCTATCGCATTAGTGATGAATGGTATCGCCCCCGATCACGAATGCAACGTGGATGGTGAACCGATACCATTGCACGACTTCTTCCTTGTAGTCGGGGAATCTGGGAATCGTAAGAGCGCTGCAATCCGGCGTGCGATGCGTGCGGTGCAAAGCTGCTACACAGAATGCAGGCTCGATCAACGTATTTGGTATCCTGAGAGTTGCACGCCGGAAGGTATCATCACCGCGCTCGAAGCCGATCCCAATCGGCTTATGATTCTAACTGAGTGGACCAACTTGCAAGCGCAAGGCCGCGCAAATTATTGGCAACACACTCCACAATTCTTTGAAATGGTTTTTGATCGTATGCCGATCCAACGATTGAAAATGCAACAGCAGGTGAAAGTTGAACGTCCTAGTTTGACGATTCTAGGAGCTTCCACACCGAGCCTTGTTAAACAGCACACCAATATGTACGATTGGGAAGCAGGTAAGATGGCGCGCTACTTGGTGTGCTATCAGTCGAAGCCCGAAGAGATGGAGATGACCAATGCCATCGAGCGCCCTGACTTGCTTCTGAACCTACAACAAGGCTACAGCCGGCTCTTGGCGCCGTCGCAGGTGGCGTCGTTCGTCCCGTCCATCGAAGCGAAGCAACTGAAGGACGCCTGGCAGTACAGCGCCGGGTGGCGCGCGTTCGTGATGGGGATGCCCGAGCACCTGAAGCCATCCGCGCTGCGCGCCGGGGATCACGTCTACCGTGTCGCCACCGCCTACCAGGCTTCCATGGACTTCCCCCACAACATGGTGATCTCCCCAGAGGCCATGAACGCCGCCATTGAACTGGTGTGGGACTGCTTGACATCTACACAAGAGGCCTTTGCGCTGCTGCCCTTACACGACAAACAACCACTAGCTCGCGTGCGCATGCTGCTCAACATCGCGGGTGCCGCAGGGCTCCCACGTCGCGATCTGCTACGCCGGACGGGGATGTACTCCCAGGAGTTCACGCGGGCCTTGGCCACGCTTGTGGAATGTAAAGAAGCGGTTGAGATCAAGGTTGGTAAGAGCATTATTGTGAGACGCAACGCTCATGATTCATCGCAGAATAGCGACGAATAGCTTTGTTCGCACCTATCATGTGTTCGTCATCGATCATGGCGTATGAAATCATTAGGTTTTTTGTCCAAAAACCCAAGTGTCAGTAAAAACACAACCCCAATATGTAACTTACTATTACTTACGTACTATTTCCTTGACTCACCCCACCTAGTAAGTATTATCCCTTTGTGGGCCTATTGGTTGAGCCCCCAGCGCAGATTTTCGTAAAGATCGGGCCTGTTCTGAATGGTTACATGCGGTTGCAGTTAACGACCGAGAAAACCCAAAAACAATGATCGAGGGTGAAGTGATGAAAAACAACTACTTAGAAGATACGAGGGCCTTCAAACTGTTCCATTTGATCCGTGAAGCCGGCCCGGCTGGAATCACACACACGCAGCTCTTGCAAGCCACGCGATACAAGACGAACGACGTTGCGAGCCTTATCAAGCCCTTCGAGGACGAGTTTCAGATCGTCAGTCGCCAGGTACGAAAATCAGAGTTCGGGCTCGGGCGGCAGCCGCGCCGGTACTGGCACAAAGACTTCGCGCCCGAGGAGGTATTGACAGCTCTTGCGCCCAGTGCTACTCCTACCCTTGAGCCCGGTACGGTCCCTCCGAAAGGTGGAACCTGCCGACAGTGCGGAGGTGCCATCCCATCCCGTGGGCCTGGACGTTTGCCCGATTACTGTACACCCGCTTGTCGCAACCTGGCCATGGAAGGTGGCGTAACCCTCGGTCGCTTCCTGGACCGTGCTCAAGACCCCCGCGTGTTCGCCCAGGTCGCGATCCTCCTCGTGGTCATGGATCTCACCTGCCGCGGTTTCCACGTAGCCCTCGATCTATTCCTTCACGGCGCCAACATCATCATCCACGACAACGTCAACCCGGTCATCCTCACTGTGCTCCCCATCTCAGACGCGGGCTACTTGCCCCCAGACGACCAGTACGAGCGCATGGCTGCCGTGTACCGCGATGGTCGAATCAAGTACGGTGGAAGAGATCCGCTGATTTTTGAGAATAAAGATGAAGTCGCAAACGTCGAAACGGGAAAGGGGGAAACAAATGGCTGATTCAGCTTTCACTATCACACCCTGCACCGACAAAGCCTGGCGCGATGAATGCCCGTACCAAATCGATGTGGAAGGTTACGACGGCAATGGTTGGACGTCGGTCGCCGTGCCCATGACCGAAGATGAACTTGACGATCTCATCGCTCTCCTACAAAAGTATCGTGAACAGCACCCTTAGAGCCGCACAAAATCTTCTTGCACCCAAACCCGAAAAGTCCGAGACTCCGAAACGCTGCTGAAATCGAGGAATTTGCATGAAGCCCACCGAACCCGAACACATCACTGCTTCTGAAACCAAAGTCGGTGACGTGCTCATTGACAAAAATCGCACCGTCCAAGTTCTCGAAGTCACACCCTGCCCAGAAATCGGTGCTTTCAAGCTCATCTGCCAAGATGCCGGCGCTCCCGTAGGTCAGCGACCGCGTGTAATGTGGATTGGTCCGCGCACGTCGTTGCACCGGCTCATGTCCAATGACGAGATCGCTACGTGCCAAGCGGCGGGTTTGGTTTCATGATCACTGATTCGATTCGAGCCTTGGCGGCGCTTCTTGCGGTTCAAAACGATCCGCGTCGACGAGTATTTGCGCAAACCTTGACCACGGTTGCAGACGCAGTAGATATGATCGAGGCGGTGGACGCAGAAGATGCGCCTGCGGGTTCGGAGAGTGTTGTCATTGACAAAGCGCTTGGGTCGAACAAACCTCAACTCACCTCGGCCGATGCCGCTCACCTCTTGCACACCCTTGACCGGCTCAACGCTATGCTAATCGAAGCTGAAAAAGAGCGCCTAACTCACCTTTTCTCTCGAACCATCGAAAACATGGGCGGTTTGATCATGTCGCTTGGCTTTTACATTTTGCGTCTTGGCGGCGATCCCGCTGCCATTAACGCCGAGTGGCTCAAGAAGGGAAAAGATGAAAACCCGACAACTACGTAAGGCTTGGGCACGCGAGGCCCTTCACCAGCGACTAACAATCCTCCTTTTCGTTATTGGTTTCGCAATCCGCTGTTTGCAATTCACACCGTGAGGTGATTCGCATGGATTCAACTTTTCATTATGAGGATGGCGGTGCAATCGTAGTCGGGCCGGGGGCTACTCGCGAAGATGTCTCTTGCATGCTTCGATTAGAGGTTTATGGGTTGCCTCACAATGGCGGCTCTGTAGCTTTTCTCGATGCCAGAGCGCGCGAATGGCTTCGTCGTAGGCTCGACGCTTGGGATCTGCTCGATCCCACGTGCCCCACAATCCGCGATGTGTGGACGGCGCTTGGGCAACTTAATTTTCAGCGCACAGGAACAAGTCTCAAAAGTGAAAAGCTAGATCCTGATAGCGTGGATGTGGCTGGACGTGCGCCCCTCACGGGTTGAAATGCTTTGGCATTGCAACACCTGCCGTGAAAATGGTTTGTCCAGTTGTCGTACGATTGAAGAAGCTGAGATCGATCACTTCCTCGAAGCCGGGTGCCGCGGGCGTTGCATCGAGGAGCGACCACCCCCGCCACCGCTCAAAGCGTACGCACATTGTGTCGTGTGTGGCCAGATCGCTGAAGGGCAGCAAGACGCCCGAACTTCTCGCGGCGCTGCTAGTGTGTGTTTTGTACTCGCATGTCATGGTGCGCGCGTCGAAGTGTGGGCTAGCCAGGAAGAAATCTACTACCACAGCCGACAAGGCGGCGTCCTCTTCCACGAGTGCTTCGGTCGCGAAACGCCCAAACTTTTGCACATCAACCACTAGAAAGACGAAGAGCCCTAGGTCTTTCGACCGAGGGCTCTAAGCCTGCTGTGGAACTATCGAAGACCGAAGACTGCACGAACTGACGAAATCAACGGTAGCTGATGCGAAAGTTCTTGTCAACCACCTTGGTGTTTCGGTAGTGTGGCGACGTTGGCAACGACGTACGCAAGCTGCCCGTGCTGCGGAATGACGGTCCCGCTAGATGCTCTGAATTTTGATGAGCGTGGCGAGCGTGTGCTCGAACCCAAGCAATATGATACCTTGGTGAAGGTGCGTACGGCGGGCGGCTACAAGCGCATCAAATGGAGTTCCAATCGGATGCCGATTCAAATGCTGCGCGGCCTGCGCGAACAGTTGATTGGGGCGCTGGCGCATGTTGATCGGCAACTGGCTGAACTTAGTTAGTGAATTCTAGATCGCTCCAAACCCCACAACATCACAGCCTCAGCAACTGGCGTTCCATACATCGCCACCGCTCCAGCCAGCACGACATCGATCCACACATACCCGGTGGCCAGTGGTCGTATGCCCAGGGCTCCAAAACCCCACCCGATCCAAAATCCTGAACAGGCGGGGCACTCAAGCAGCTCGCGAGCGAAGGTGGGAAGTTGTTTTGCGTTCCAAAACCACTTGGTTATTTGCGCCCGAGCCACCAGCCAATGCACAGCCGCAGCGAGAACGGCCAGCGTGGCGAAGGTCGACCAGGAGAAAGTCACTGTTTGAACCAAATGTGGGCGAAAGTTTTGTCGGGACCGGCGGCCAACTTCGTCCCCGCATACACCTCGCGGGCGATCTCGATGGCGTTTTCACAGGTTGAAATTTCCACGATGTGCCCGGCGGTGCGAAAAGTGGTTAATTCGGCTTCTGTGTAGAAACCAACCGTTCCCGGCACCTCAAGCACCAAGCTGCGAATGTGTGCGATCAACTCACGAAGTTCGGCGATGATCCACTCGCCCTTACCCGGTTCAAAGCTGTGCTGGCCAATAGCCGCGAAAAGCATTCGCATCTTGTTCTCGTAGGGCTCACCTGACTTTTCAAGAAAGTTGCAAATGTTTCCTACGAGGCGATTCAGTTCGCGAAACTTGGGATCTGTGGGATCGAAACTCATCATCGCCTCCTGATTTTCAAAGCCAACTCTGCACGCGTCTGTGTAACTGCGAAATCCTCACACGTTGCGTTCCTACCTGTAGTGTAGCCAAATCGTCTGCAATACCCATAATCCCGCGGATGCACGCGCATCGACTTACGTCCTGCGATTTCTTTTGCAATCGGTGTTACGTAGTACCCTTCCGCATCTGGTGTTAAACCATGCGATTTCCAATACTGTCTGAGTTTGCGATCATCGCTCTCGAATGATCGGCACAGGTTGCAAGGGTTTGTTTCAAGCCCGGTCGCGGGAACAATGATGCCTTTGGGGCCTTCTGGTGTGTTGACGAGCGTGGGCCGCTGCCAGCCAGTATCTTCGACGGGTGTGTTTCGGCCTACTTTGTGATCGCCCATGTGCCCCCTTCACCATGTGCGTGCCCTCTTGTCAAATTTGACAGCGCCGTCCGCATATGGTGAAGGGGTCGCATGTCCAACGTGATCGATCTCGAAAAGAATTATCCCGACAAGCCCGATATCACCACCCTTCAACAGATGCACGATCCGATCATCCAGGTGACGAAGATCTTGCAAGAGGGTTCGGGCAAGAACCGAAAATCTGCGAGTGTGATCAACGGTGGTCGCAACCTCGACGCCGATGGTATCCTCGCCCTGCAAGATCATTTGCTCGACACCAAGCTCTACGCTAAGGGTGGTCCGGGGCTCTATGAGTTCGACGTTACCGACAAAGGGAGCGCCGCTAAGGTGTTCTGGCGCGTGCGACTCGGTGGTGGCAGCGGCGATGAGGCAGTTGATTCAGGCCCGGTGCGAACTCCTGTCGACGCCGCCGGCCGTCCACTCGGTGGCGCTGCGTTCCCCGCGCCTCGCGGCCCTGCCCTTGTTTCCACTTCGCGCATTTCCGTGCCGCTGGCGGTTGACTCTGAGGACATCGGCAACGGCCTCATCTACAACAGCAAATATCACATGCTCACCTACCCCGATGGGCAGGTGTTCGAGTGGTCCCCTGGCAAGCCCTTACCGCACACGTTGGCGCCGTTGCCAGTGGCAAACGGGAGTGTTGTGGCGACACCGGTTGGTCAATCCATGTTTGCAGCCTCGAATCCCGAACTGGCTGAGATGAAAGCTGCCCTCGCCGCCACCCAGGCCGCGCTCGCTCAATCCGAAAAAGAATCGCGTGAGCGCCAGCGCACCCAGGAGCAGGAAGCTGAACGCGCCCGTCACGATCGCGAGCTGGCCGCGCTCCGCGAAGCCTCTGACAAGCAGCTCACTGAATTGCGTGAGATGATCAAGGCGATCACAGCCAAACCGGTGGAAGATCCGCGAACAGCTATGCTCGAAGCCGAGTTACGCGAGCGCAAGATTGCGGATGCGCAGCGAGATCGCGAAAACGCCTTGCGCGCTGAGAATGATCGTAAGTTCGACGCGCTCGCAGCGCAACTTCGCGAGATGGGCTCGAACAAGACCGAGCCCATGATTACGTTGCTCACCACGATCATGTCGCAGCAAACGCAGCAGGCACAAGAAAACCTGCGCATCCTCAAAGAAACGGGCAACGCCGCGCTTGTGACCGCACAGCAATCCGCGCTCACACCTGAGCGCCACATGGCGATGCTGCGTGAAATGCGCGAGCTGTCCGAGAATTCGGGCGCGTCGATCATCAACGAAAAGATGATGAGTGTTTTTTCAAACATGCTCGACATGGTCACGCGATTCAACCAGGCCCAAAACCCTGAAGCCGGTACCAACTGGATGGAGGTGATCCGCGAAGTGGTTGACAAGGGCGGCGTAGCGGTGGGTAAGTTCGCCGAGGTAGCGGCTCGCAAAGCCACCGCGCAAACCGCCCAGGCCAACGCCGAAGCGGTGAAGGCTGCTTCCGCAGTGCGTGTGGCCGAAGCCAATCAGCGCCGGCTGCCAGCGCGGCCGATCGCAACACCCGCGGCGCCGACCGTGGCGGCCAAATCGGCAACTGAAAAAGCCCGCGACGATCTTGCCGCCGCCATGGATCGCGCCGAAGGTCCGGCGAAGCCGGCAGTGAGCGCTGTGGCCGATGGCAGCGCAGCGCCTACGCCCGCAAAGCGTGGCAAGAAAGCTGCTGCCGCACCTGTTGCCCCGGCTGCGAATCCGATCAAAGATGCCTCGATCGAGGAGTTGCGCGAAACCTTTGGTGAGGACAACGACGCGACTTTCTTCGGGCCTTTCCTCGACAAGATTGAGGAACTACGCGAGTCGTACGCGGAAGATCCAACCCAGGTTGCGCCCGATGATGTCGCCCAGTACATCCTCGACGCTCGACCATTCTTCGTCGAAGTGCTCAAAGAGACTGGCGGCAAGCCGCCACTTGCTATCGAAATGCTCGGCCACGGCAAGTTCGAGTATCTGTTTGAGCGGATGTTGCCCGAAGCTGAGCCAGCTTTCTGGGCGGATGCCGCAACAGCTCTCTCAGTCAAGGTCGCAGCGGAGCGCGCAGGTAAGTCTCAGAGATAACCGACCGTGGCCGACGGTCGGAAGAAAAAGCATCATGCCCATGAACTCGGTGATCCCTACGCCGAGGGTTGGGCAGCGCGCGAGGCCTGGGACGGGTTGACGGAAAAGCCCGTCAACCCATACCCCTTGTTGAGGATGGTGCTACACGGCGACGTGCCGGATGAAACAAAACGAAAAGGCGAAGCTGTTTGCGAAACTCGTCGCATCGAAGCCGCGCAATGGGATCTTGGCTGGGCTGACTGGGAAGAAGATTTCGAGAAAGATGATCTCGACGAAGTTGTGCCGGCGGATTTCAAGAACCTAGGCAACCGGCCGACACCACCCAGGCGCGAAGAGGACTACGACTAGCGTTTCGTCAACTCCGCGAGCCTGCGTGCCGTCGCCGCTGACTCCGCATCTAAATGCCGGCGCAGAGTTTCCATCGGCCCTACACCAAGTTCTCGCGCCTTGCGCATGATAGCCAGGGCCAATGGTGCGGCGTCGGGTTGCGCTGGCAGCGCGTAGGGCTCTTTGTGCGTTCGCTTGAGTGGGTTATCGATTCGATTGTTCGCGGGTAGGTTGAACCGCTCATAAAGTCCAGGGCCTTTAGGTCGCATGGGGTTACTCGCTTTCCGTGTCAGGTGTTGTGACCATTTCCAGGATTGGCAGGTAGTTTTCCAGGGCGTTGCGCAGGATGTCCGCCTGCGTGATTTGGTGCGCTTGCGAAACTCGTTTCATTCGCTCGCGCAACTCAGTCGGGATCCGCGCGTTGAAATTCGCATCCCGTCGAGGACCAAAGGTGTTTTGATTGCCGGTTGCCATAGTTAGCCTTTCCGTCGATATGGCCAACGACCCCAAAAACGGCAATTGGCAAGCCATTCGTAGATAATTCTGGGGCAGAGTGCTAACGCAGCACCGAGCGTGACAAATAGCAAGAATTTCACGTTTTCATCCATGGCCAATCATTCCCCCCAAAGTGTTCCGTACGGGCGACCACGTGTTTGAATATACGCGCGAAGATCGGCCGGTCGACCAAGCTCGATCCACAGTTTTGCATGATGGTCAGTCGTAGAGTTGAACGCGCCCCTCTTGTCATAGAATTCTTGCACATCGCCAGCGACAAGGATAATCGTCCCACCGTTGTATACTTCGGCAGCAATTCCGTTGATCAGCAAATATCGAAGTCCGACCGCTTTGTTCATAATTCCAACTCCAATTCAATCTCAGCCTCGCAACGCCCACAAAGTCTGTTTTTCACTTCGCAACTTCGCCAGAACCATTCTTTGCACCGTGGGCACTTGTGCCAGTCGCCTAGCACTTTCATGCGCAGGATCCGAGCGCGTTGATGGATTTCGTCGTGCAGCATTCTACTCGCCGCAGCCGCAGGCTTTCGAGCTGCCGAGTACATCTCCTGCCGGTGACACCACGAGGGTGAAGCACTGGCAGGCCAGTTTAGGATCAGCGGATCGATCCCAGGCATCGAGCTGCTTTTCCCACTCTTTGCTTGTGTACGGTGCGCGTTTGGTCTTTGGTGTGGGTGTTCGCAGCCGTGGTGGCGTATCGTCTAGGAAGGGGTTGACCCGCGCGCGAATTGCGTAGTC
>Ga0137458_1000101_pt1 | contig 11333 bp, 10 predicted proteins | sample EasRivERMGT642_2_FD_102311 | JGI IMG/M metagenome (GOLD analysis project Ga0137458, IMG submission 102311) | Soil microbial communities from meander-bound floodplain in the East River, Colorado, USA - East River MetaG ERMGT642_2 | ecosystem: Environmental > Terrestrial > Soil > Floodplain ... | reverse complement strand
TGCTTACCAGCATCTCACCCGCGTGCATGTGCCAATTCACGCTCACGAATATCACGTTTTGTAAGTGGCTCATGACCACCACCGAAGTACTTGAAGCCAAGTTCACCGTTATCCCACACCACCAACAACATACTAGCGTTGAAAACCGACGAGTACGTACCACTGAAGATACCGATCAGTAAGGTCAGCGTGAACATATACACATCGGCATTGATGCCTTCCGTGAACAACGTGAGTGTTAACAACGTGAATAGTACAGTGAGCGATGTATTCAGTGAACGTGCCATCGTCTGAACAAGGCTAGCATTCACCACCTCCTCAAATGTCTCAAGAGTGCGGCGCTGCATGTTTTCACGGATACGGTCAAATACTACAATCGTATCGTGTACCGAGAAACCAATCACCGTCAGCAAGGCCGTGATGAACAAGGCACTGATCTGAATATTGAAGAAGTGACCCAGAATGGAGAAGACACCAAGCACAACCAAGACATCGTGCAATAGAGCAATAACGGCACAAGCTCCATAGCGGAACGCATTGCGTACTTTACGGAATGAGAACCAGATATACACCAGAATGAGAGCCGATGCTACTATAACTGCTAGAGCTGCGTTTCCCGTAGTTTGAGCTGCGACTTCGGGACCTACCTGTGAACTACTGACAAGTGCCAGATAAGGTCCTCCATGATTGAGGATATACTCCTGAATCTTCGGCACCGTGAGATCCTGTGAGTTGTTCGTCACTGTAGGATTAATCGTCGTACGTGTCAGAATCTGAATGAACTGGGAAGTCGCACCTTGCTCAACACTCACAATAGAGACAGGTACACTAATCGGCTGAGTATTCTTTGACTGAGCTGTCGCCGTGGCAGATCCTTTAGCAGTTGCAGTCGGTGTTGCCGCTACCTGATTGCTTGTCCCCGTCGCTGGCAAGTCCGCCAAAGCAGCCTGTACAGCACTCTTTGTTGGCACATCCTTGAAATTGGTCACGGTGTAAAGGCTGTATGGCTTGCCATTATTGTCTTTGAGAGTAGCTGACTGGATCTGCAAATTAGAGGTCGAAGGAAACTTATTGGCGAGTTTGCTTCTAATAGCGCTGTCAACATTGCTATCAACACTCGTGTTGAATTTAATCCAGATGGTTTTCTGCCCATCCTGGGTACCACCCGTCTTACCCAAAACGACCTGCAAGCTCTCTAGCTTGAATGGCTTGAGCAGATTGCTAATCTGTGTATCAGTCATCTGGGATTGCGGGCGCAAGTCTAGCTCAGAACCATTGGTAAAATCGATCCCGACGTTCAGCTGAAAAATGATCAGCGAGATAAGGCCAGGAACGATGATCAGCCCGGAAACCAAAAGGAAGAGAAAACGATATTTTACCAAATTAAACATGGCAGCCTCCTTTACGTCACACTGTTGCGCCGTGCCAGACTTGTCACGGGCCTCAAGCTCGCGGGAAGCCCGAATAGCACCGGATGATTGATAAAGCCCGTCGGCACAAGCAGGTTCAGCAGAGTGCGAGTGGCAACAATGGCTGTAAACATACTCACCACAACACCAAGGAAGAGAGTACTAGCAAAGCCAATGATGATGCTTGCACCAAAGTTGCTGCCAAACACAAACAGCACAGCACAGGTGATCAGCGTCGAACAGTTTGAGTCTCGGATCGAGGGCCAAGCACGGCTCCATCCTATATCAATTGCAGAGGCTAGCAATCTGCCCGCACGTATTTCTTCTTTGATGCGTTCAAAAATCAAGACGTTGGCATCAACTGCCATACCGATAGAGAGAATAAAACCTGCAATACCTGCCAAACTCATTGTCACTCCGATAAGTTTGAAGACAGCAAAGGTCAGGCTTGCATACAAAAGTAATGCAATATCGGCTAGCAAACCAGGTAAGCGGTAGTAGAGCAACATGAACAGGATCACAATGCCAATGCCAATACCACCTGCTAACAGGCTTTTCTGGATGGCCGTTTGGCCAAGTGTGGGGCTAATGACATTGCTACTATTCAGCTTAAGCACAACCGGAAGGGAACCATACTTCAGAACATTGACAAGGTTCTGCGCAGTGCTATAAGTAAAATTGCCAGTGATCTGCCCATTGCCAGGAATCTGGCTTTGAATAGTCGGTGATGAGATGACTTGTCGGTCTAGCGTAATTGTAAGAGCATGACCGATGTTTTGGGCTGTGTAGCTACTAAATTCTGAGACTGCGGAGCCCTGCATACCAAAGTCAATCTGATAACCCGTGCCGCCTGACTGGCTCTGGCTGATGCCTAGTTGATTGGTATCCAGGTCACGACCCGTGAACAGTGGCTTCCCCCCAGGATTGTACTGGGTATACTGTGAGGGGTCAAGGGTCGCTCCCGGTGACAGATTACCATTCAGGCCGGTATCCCAAAATTCCAGTAATCCAGTTTTGAGCAGGTCATTGATGGTTTTCTGTTCATCTCCACTAAAGCTTGGGATTTCAATCGAAATGGTCGGAACATTGTTTGTGTGCAGAAGACGGATGTTCAGCTCTTTTACACCTAGTCCTCCGCTAAGACGGGACTGGACAATCTGAAGGGTGTTTTGCATCTCCTGGTCCGTCGGTTGTCCTTTTTTGGGGGCCAACAGGAGCCGCAGACCACCAGCCAAGTCTACACCTTGCGAAACAGGAAATGGATTTGTGATGCCGTGCCACGGTTTTCCTTGCGCGTCTGGATTGGGCCAGAAGTTCACAAATGACGCACCTGCGGCTAATAAGATGATGAAGATTAGGAGTATGAGTGTTCCTCGCCGCATAACTTATCCTCCACGCGTCAGAAGACCCCTGCCAATCACGGTATGGGGATGAATGACGCGCCCTTTTGTGGGACTTGGGCACCGGGGTACCTTTCACCTACACAGCTTTTCAATTTTCAATACATCAGTTAGAATAGGTACGTAGTATGTTGACTTTGCAGAGAGCAAAAACCAAGCTCTTGATACATCAACAGACTGACAGCTACCCTGAGGCTCAGGGAACGTTAGGCCTGTGGAGGCGATGTAAGACCAGCTGTGCGCAATGGCTCTCTCCAACGAAGCAGGAAGGCCCGTTCGTGAGGATGGGAAGCCCCTGCGTTTACGCGTGGGGTGGATGTCGCTCTTTCCTCTCACTGCCTATTTTGTAGATGGGTACAAGGTGCCACTGTATTTTTGTGCAGTATAGCACAAGTGGGTTGCGGTTGACTACGCCTTGCAACAATACATGAGGGCATTGCAGCTATCTCGAAAGTACATCTTTTAGGAAATTTGCGCAACAGCTTGTTGCGCAAATTTCGTTTCATCAGGATAGGCTTCGACATTTGAGTTCAAATTCGGCAGCAAGGCAAAACTTATTATCATGTTCCATATTCTCATGCTACTTCGTCTTAGAGTATAGCAGGCGCAACTATCAGTTACAAAAAAGATGGGAGGTTGTATGCATGGACGAACCAACAACGTTACAAAATTCTGATATATCTCTTTCGCCCTCAACCACTTCTAGAGTTGTCATAGATGTTCATACGATCACCAAAAGCCTTCCTTTAGGACGTGAGCGCATCGATATTCTCAGGGGTATTAGTTTTCAGATTATGAGTGGGGAATTTGTCTCCATTATTGGTCCTTCGGGTTCAGGGAAAAGTACGCTGCTGGGTATTATCGCTGGCCTGGATAATCCAACGAGCGGTCAGGTGTTAATTGACGGTATCGATATCACACATATGTCTGAAGGACAGCTAGCCTCGGTACGCAACACAAAAATTGGTATGGTTTTCCAGGCCTTTAACTTGATTCCGACCTTGACCGCTCAGGAAAATGTAGAAGTGCCGCTGCATGTCGGGAAACATCAAGGGTCACCTTCTGCACGTGCCAAAGAACTGCTTGGACTGATCGGTCTCTCGCATCGGCTTCATCACCGACCAAACCAGCTTTCAGGCGGTGAGCAGCAGCGTGTAGCCATCGCACGATCTCTGGCAACTGATCCCCCCATTGTGATTGCCGATGAGCCAACTGGTAACTTGGATGCCCGCAACGGTGAGAATATCCTCAATTTGATCGCCGATCTGCGTGCTCGCACTGGTAAGACCTTTATCATTGCAACTCATGATCTGCATATTGCTTCGCATGGAGACCGCTCTATTTCTATCGTGGATGGCTTGATACAGGAATAGCGGGCACGATACATCGCGCTCATAGGCCCAATTGTATCTGAGTAGTTACAGTGGGAGATATATTAAAAGTGAAAACTTCGATGTACTTCAATTATACCACCCGCTCTCTTTGGCGTGGGGGACAGCGTACACTACTGGCAATTTTCTGCGTCGCTGTTGGCGTGATGGCTATCGTCGCTTTGCAGTTAGTTGGCCTGATGATCAATACTGCCTTCAATAGTAACATCCGTGATGCCAATGGTGGCGATATTGCGGTACGCTCACAGAATCAGCCATTCACACAGGATGATCTCTCCTTCTTCGATCAGCTGAAAAAAAATGGGATCATTCACAACTATACCCCTGTCATCAACGCTCAGGGCTCGACTGGCACAACTACAAATAATTCATTGCGCGAGTCTTTTACTATACGCGTGATTGATCCTAAAAACTATCCGGTCGTGACTCCTCCAATCTTCATAAAGCCAGTTCATGGGAAGATTGCAGATTTAGTAGAAGGCCAACAGGTAGTAGCTACAAAACCATTCATAAATCAATATAAAAAGAATATCGGGAGTAGCTTCGATATCCATATTGGCTCCCGCAACCAGCGTGGCCTCACAGTCCACGTCAAATTAGTTGGGGTAGTGGCTGAATCAGGAGTACTGGCACAGTCTGGCAGCGTTATACTACTGTCTATCAATGATTACAAGGCGGCCCGCCCCACCGTGTCTCAACAAAATGGGGTCACTCAGAGCCAGAATGCTACAACTTCCAGACAGAGTGCCTCTGGGGAGCAACAAGTACTATCCACACCAACTAAACAGGAGGTGCTTTACGATAGTATCAATATCGTTACGGACGCATCACATATTAATCAGGCTGTCAAGAAGATCCAGGGCCACTTCCCGATTGCTAATACACAGACGGCAACTGATGCATTGAAGCAGCAACAGGACACGATCGACAATATCAGGAAATTCCTGGAGATTGCTGGACTGCTGGCGTTGCTTATTGGCGGTGTGGGTATTGTAAATACCATGCAGGTCCTGCTGTCTCGTCGCAAGATTGAGATTGCCATGCTCAAAACTACGGGCTATCGCCGTTTCGACCTCTACCTGCTCTTTGGTCTGGAGGCGGGCTTGCTTGGACTGCTAGGCGGTATTGTTGGTGCTGGCGCGGCTATTGGCGTGAGCTATCTCGTACGTAATGTGGTACAATCAAGCTTTGGACTTATGATACCCTTTCTGCTCGATTGGCCTACTATTGGAGGAGGCATCATGATCGGTCTGGCAACTGCACTAATTTTTGGTTTATTGCCAATTGTGCAGGCGGCAAATATTCGCCCGTTGAATGTGATCCGCGAGATGCCAGAACGTTGGGGAGCTAGTAGTATATTCTTAACATTGATTCTGCTGTTATTACTCACTGTGCTATTCTGTATACTGGCAATTGTTATCCTCAATAATGATATTGTGCTAGGTGTGATCTCTGTCTATAGCACTTTTGTTTTCCTGGGCCTATTGAGCCTCTTCTTCGGACTGGTGATCTTCCTGATGAGCAAGCTCCCCGTTCCAGAACATTTTACAATTGGTTCTGCTGTCCTTGTGGTGGTAATGACGGCTGTGTCAGTACTGATCATGCAAGTTCTGCCCGCTTTTGGCATGCTGCTGTTAATCTTCCCATTGATGGGTATTGCCGTTATGCTGGCACCACGAACGTGGAAGGCTAATACGAAGATGGCCCTACGCAATCTGAATCGCCAGCGTACACGAACGACGACGACGCTGCTGGCACTGTTTGTTGGCATCTTCACAATTGGCTTGATATTAATCCTGGGCCAGAACTTGCATGAGCAGGTCAATAGGGCAATTGCCAATGTGCTGAATTACAACGTCTTTACGATTACTTCAAATGAAGATACGACAAAGCTGCAAAATAAGATTAAATCTATTCCGGGTTTGGAGGCATATCAGCGTCATACACTGGCTTCAGCGGCTCCAATTGCGATCAATAACAAGCCCATCCAGAATCTCCTGCCGACAGGTGATCATATGCAGCCGGGCACATCACTCGGTCGTAGCGGGGCATTATACTTCTTGAGCGGGATTGAAGGATACGATGTGGAGAAAAAACAGTTGCCAACTACTGATGCACTGAGCATTGTCAAGGGCCGGAACCTGCGATCCAGTGATGCTAGCACAGATAACGTGCTGATCGCTAATCAGCTTGCCGACCTGGGTCCTCTCCACCTCAAGGTTGGAGATACAGTGACACTTAGCAGTATTGACCGTGCAAGTACGCGATCTGTGCATATTGTTGGTATCTACCGCTTTATAGGATTTGGCAATGGTCTGTATCCGGTGCTAGGTACCAGCAATACGGCCAAAGCCCTGGCTCCTACGGGAGTCAGTCAAGTCATCTTCTATATGAAGATCGCACCAGATAAACTCAGCCATGCAGTCGATACACTCGGTCGTACGGTGCCCAATGCCTTTACCTTGAATCTAGCAAATATTAGCAACATCGTCGATCAAATACTCAACGATATTCTGCTGACACTGACAACTATCGCCTCACTCTCGCTCATAGCGGGGGTGATCATTATTGCCAATGCTGTGGCCTTAGCGATGCTGGAGCGCCGCCGCGAACTGGGTATTCTCAAGTCGGTCGGGTATACGAGCCAAAACATTCTCGGGGAGGTCTTGCTAGAGAATGGTCTGGTTGGTGGTACTGGTGCCATGATGGCGATGCTATTGGTGTCGCTGGTGATCTTTTTACTTGGTCGATTTGTCTTTAAGGCTGTGAACCTTGCCGTGGCTCCTTCTACTGCCATAGCGATGGTTTTTGGGGCTGTACTACTGGCGATGCTTACTGCTGCGCTAGTTGCTTGGCAGGCTGTGCGTGTACGCCCACTGGAGGTGCTGCGCTACGAGTAGCATTGCGCTGCTCTTTATAATACAGATCAACCCGGATTTTGTTGGCACGTTTAAATAGGAAGTAAAAGAAGGGGAATTTCCATCTCTTCAGGTGTCAGTCCGCCATGATGACCAAAGAAGTGCATGGCAAATTTCCCTTCTTCATACCACCATACTGTCTCATGCTTGTAGGGGAGAATCACTACATTGCCAACACGCTGCAGGAAAGTCGGTGATGGCTCTTGCTGACCAAAAAAGTGTTGTGTTAGCAAATCGTGAGTCAGGTAGACCTCTGCTTTGCCAGCCAGGCGCTCTTGTAGGCTGGCCACTAGCATATCTGTGTGCTCTTCTGTGACATGCAAAAACATATCGCGAGGCGAACCAGCTGGCACCAACGGATAGCCTCGCTGGTTTGTTTTTAGATACTGGGTGATCTTGGGCATCTGCTTATTAAGATAATAGGTATTGCATGGATCTACTTCGATCTGACCATGATCAGCAGTAATCATAAGCAGCGTCTTTGCTGTTTTTCCTCGCACGCTCTTATAGAAAACCTCCTCTACCAGAGCGAAGAAACTCTCAATGGCTTCCTGAGACTCGCGCGAAGAGGGGCCATGGTTATGACAAGCAGTATCAAAGCAGTCAAAGTACAGGAAGTAGTAGGTCGGTGAGGTGGCTCTGGCAGTGACTAATTCAGTTAATTGGGTTAGAGCGTCCAGCTGCGTTTTGTAGGGATGGACACTAGCTCCGCGAAAGACGATGTCGGAATAGGTGGAAGGGGTATAGGCATTATATTGGAGAATATGCGAGGAGACTCCTTGAGCCTGCAATGTTTGGTAAAACGTCTGACTGGGAAAAATTTGCGCAGGGGCAATGGCAGAGCGATTGATGGTATCACGGACGTGCTTATCGCCTGCGTATGAGAAGAGTAGCGGCGAAATAATCTCATCGACCAGCGGCTCATAATAATTCCACTCGTAGACTCCGCTCTGTCCAACATTCAGTCCCGTGTGGATGCAGGTAACGTGTGCAGCAGTTGTCGAGGGAAATTGTGAAGTTAGCTTAGAGACCACGCCCTGTGTGCTGATCGTCTTGAGGAAGCTACACCTTTCCGCATAGCGCTCAAAGAAGCGCCAGCCGAAGGCATCAACAAAGAAAAAGATGACCTTATCGTAGCTGGTGGGCAAGCTACCAAAGACATCGAGCGGGAGCATTTGACCTTGTTTGCCAGTCAGGAGGAACTCGATAGTTGTGGGCAGATTAGAGAAGCAATATGAGTCGTAGCATGGCTTGACAAAGTGCTGAGAGAACTTTGCGCTGTTGACCGCTTTCGCTGAAAGCGCATTGAGCATAGCTATTCCTAACTTCCTAAAATCTAGGTGAAGTGATAGAGTTTGGTGAATTGCACCAACATTTCCAAGAGGACTCACACTTGTTATGGAGTAGGATGTCATTAGATCTTGTACCATCCTGTCCATGGAGAGAGTATACCACAAATACGCGGTTAAATGCTGAGTTTTGATAATAAAAGCAAAGGCTAGTGATGCTACTTCCCACAAATTAAACAATTTATACCTGAATCACAGCTTTCCAGGATAAGAGAGCGATTTGGAAAATTGATCAGAAAACCCATTGACAAGGGGTGAGAGATTCTGTATTATTGTTCTTGTTACAAGACAATCCAGAGCATATGCCGAAGTGGTGAAATTGGTAGACACGCAACGTTCAGGGCGTTGTGCCTTAATTGGCATGGGGGTTCGAGTCCCCCCTCCGGCACCTCCCTACTTGTAGGATGACGTCTCAAGCCGCATGTACAGCCGCTTGGGACGTTTTTATTTTGGTCTGGAATGGGATTTTGACAGCAAATATGACAGCAATTTCATGCTTGGTCCAAGGCTTGACAGAACACATTTGCATAGGTATAGTCATACTAGAGTGCATGTAATAGACTTGAGTAGAGAACAAGCCTACTGAAAGGAGGCGCAGCTATGAATTCCAACCAGTATATCAGTATGGACCCTACAATATTACGAGGCAAACCCTGTATCGCAGGAACGAGAATTAGCGTTGAGATGATCATTGAAATGCTTGCATTAGGAGACTCAGTTAATGACATCCTTGATGCTTACTCCCATCTCCAGCTCACGAGAGAGCAGGTCTTAGCTGCAATTATGTTTGCTTATGACCGTATCCATAACGAATACAGCCAAGAACGTGCTGCATCATGAAGTTCTGGATAGATGAAAATATCCCGCGTCCAGTCAGTAAACCATTAGAACGAGCCGGGCATGAGATCTTTACTGCTCCAGCTCGATCTAGCGACGTAACCATTTTGCGCCTTGCCATGAAAGAGAACGCTGTTATAATTACGCGTGATCAAGATTTCAGAAAATATGTCTTCACTGATGGATGGCCCTGCGCTGGTGTCATTTGGCTGCGAATCTCTTCAACAAAAAGATACGGAGAACTAGCCGCAAAATTACTACAACTTGTCGAAATCCATGCTGAAATACTCTCTACAAGTTTTATCATCTTTTCGCTGAATCAAACTGAGGTCATCAGCTTGCAGTGAAGATTTGCCATGAAAGCGTACATCAGGCAATTCTGCTTTCTGGAGCAATTTCTTGAACCGCTCTAACACCCAGTTAGGATTGAGAGGAGTTCCGATAGAGCTAGAACCGTTTGTACGAATAGATACAGTTAAGAAATTAGATTAGCGTAAACATCAATTATTTATCTAAATTAGACTTATTAGAAGCGAAGGAGTCTTATATGTTAAATCGAGAATAAGGTGGACGTTTCTTTAGAGAAGCTTGGATTGTAGGAGTCAATAAACACTTTCCAGGTACTCCAAAACCCGGCTATATTGCACCTTGGGAAAGCATGCCAGACTGGGAGAAAGAGATTGTCACTGAGATTTATGCCCAGATGCAAGCCCTTATACAAGCTGGAGCCCAGAACGGGCAGATGACACGTTTAAACCGGGAGCAAGGTGGCCGAGTAATACGTATCGCTTGGATTGGACAAGTTTACAAGCATATTCCAGAGCCTAAATCATCGTATGTATGCAACTGGGAGGAAATGGCATCATGGGAACAGGAAGTGGATATGGATATCTTTGAAGCGATACAAGCTAAAATTCTGGCTAGTTTCCAAAATAGTGAATATTAAAGTAAGCGCAAACATTGATCTTACATCACAAAAGGAGAAAAAAATGTCTGAACAAACAAAGGTAATTAAGGTTGAGCTACCTTCAAGTATTGCACAGCATGATATTTGGATTCTTGAGGAAAGACTTCAGCAAGTGGAAGATGTGACAAGCAATCTCATAGAGTCGAAAGACTTTGGAACAGCTACTATACTTCTTCTACAATTTGTCGCTTCGATCATGGGACCTATAGCTGTAATCGGAGGCAGTATTAAGTCTATACATGAAGTGGCAAAGATACTTTATGAATTCTTGCATCATTCCAATAATGAAAAAGTAAGTTTTGAAGGTAAAAAGAAAGTCTATCTTATAAAAGAGGATAGAAGAGTCGAGCTTTTCCATCTTTCAGTAGAAGAAATTGAGACAATAATTGACGAAGCATGATATACATTCCTTTTGAGGTTCCTTTATGTCTCATCCGTTGGCTACAAAGGTTGTTTTGAACAATCGCTACGCTTTATGCGTAGGCATAGGCCATTACACTAATTTAGAGAACCGCAATCTAAGATTTGCTGTAAATGATGCGCAGAGCATAAGAAACCTACTGGCAGACCCAGAAAGAGGAAATTTTCAGGTAAAACTCTTAATAGATCCTTCACAAACTACCAAATATGTCCTGGACGAAGTTCTAGATCAAATGCTAAATGCTCCAAGTCTGGAATCTGAAGATATAGTTTTAATTTACTTTTCTTGCCATGGAAATGTTTATGGTAAAGGGAATACATTCTATCTTCTTCCTTCAGATGCAAAGTTCGAAGATAATGGTCTACCAAAGAAAACTACAGTTATTGATATTCATGATCTAGCCAAAGCATTATCAGGGGCAAGAGTAAAAAACATTATCCTACTGTTGGATGCATGTTATAGTGGTGGAGCAGGAGAAACTTTACAATATATTAACTTAGATCGAAATTTAAGTTCTGATACAAACCTATTTATTATTGGAGCTGCACGACATGATCAAGCCGCTATTCAAGCTAGTAGTATCCGTCACGGACTCTTCACTAGTTGTCTATTGCAAGCCTTTAAGCAGAAACCAAGGAGAT
>Ga0137458_1000100_pt1 | contig 11360 bp, 14 predicted proteins | sample EasRivERMGT642_2_FD_102311 | JGI IMG/M metagenome (GOLD analysis project Ga0137458, IMG submission 102311) | Soil microbial communities from meander-bound floodplain in the East River, Colorado, USA - East River MetaG ERMGT642_2 | ecosystem: Environmental > Terrestrial > Soil > Floodplain ... | reverse complement strand
CCCGGAGCGACGCCAGCGGTAGTTTACATCTCGTCATCTTCGACAACGAGCGACTTCGAGATTCACAGTAACAAGCTTGTCACAGGTCTCGGCGTTACCGACCTGACGCCGAAAGATGACTTCAACATCCAACCGGAGACCGTGGCAGGTAGCGGTCTGGCAATGGCGGTCGCCGCCGGCAATTCGAGCGCTGGCGTTGGTGGCCAACTGCGATTTAGGAGCGGCAGCGGGGCCACGATCGAAGATGCCGGCACGCTTGATATCGGCCTCGGCGGAGTGGGAACGTCGATCTGGCTAGCCAGGCTAAACGGGCAGACCATAGTCGGACTCGGTGGATCCATAACCGGCACAAACTGCCCCACCGGCGGCGTTGACGGCGGCGTGTTTATCAAAGACGCGACTGTCGGTACTGCCGGCGCACCTACCGGTGGGTTTTATCTCACATCAGTTGGCGGACATCCGATGCTTTGGACCGGCGATGCGTCGAACCCATACAAGATCATATTTGTAGGCACCTTCACCTTGGGCGCGCTCGCTGCTAACTACGGGTACATCCCAATTGACGTCATCGACACCGCCGGCACGCTGCACGAATTGGGAATACCGGTCGGAGTACGCTGATCAGTGCGACAGTAAACAAAAAAGGAAGGCAGTAAACCATCATGAAGAAGATCCCCTACATCAACGACGTGCTCGCCGAAACCATCCACGGTGACCCGATCTGGAACGACGAGACATTGGCCGACGGCACCACCAAGCGCTCGCAGAAAATGCTGACGCACATTTGGTTCATGCTCGACCGCCTCACTGAGCCGAAGTTCTGTGGCACCAAGGCTGGTGGTGAGGGCGTGCTCTACATGGTCGAGGTTCGCGCCGAGCTCAAGCGCCAAGAGGCCACAGCCAAGAAACGCGGCTACTGGCTCATCGAGAACGAGCCCGCTGCTGGGCTCAAAGACGCGACGCTCACGCCGACGCAGGGTTATGCGCCTGGCGTCCGCTTCTGCATCGCACCATTCATCATTGCGATGCGCGACATGAAGGAAGCTACCGAAGAAGACGAGGCTGCGTAGCCACCCCAGGGAGGGGTGGAGTTAAAAACGTTTTAACTCCACCCTTCTCCTCATCTGGAAGTAGGAGAAAATCAATGCAAGCAAACGTTCTCGAAACCCACTGGTGGGTGATTCCTACGGCAGCCATCGTGTGGACGATCGTGCGCCTCTTGAAGGACGACGTGGCAGTCAAGTGGTTCCCCGCGTCGATCGATCCCAAGTATCGCGTGTGGCTCGCACTCTTGCTTGGCCTCATCGGGGGAGTTCTCGATGAAGCAATTGCGAAGGGTGGTTGGGACAACGCACTCGGCGGTGGGCTGGCGGCAGCACTATTCGCCATCAGCACGCAAGCTGGTATCCTGAGCATCACGGGTGGGCGTGAAGTCGGTCAGTCGAAGTCCGAGTTCTTGAGTGACGCCAGCAACAAGATGTTCCCACCAACCCTCATCCTGCTGTGCGCTCTGGGCCTCGGCTTCGCGAACCAGTCGGGTTAAGACGTGAACCATCCGACGTATTTCCACGGTGGATATCCGGGATTGAAAATCGGCGAGTATCTGTCGCCCGCTTCGGTCACCGGTGTTCGCGGGCTGGATGATTGGGCGAGCTCCACGTCTGGTGACATTGGTAAGTACGTCTACGTCACGACCAACATGCCCGCTGCTCGGCTCTACGCAGCCATGTATCCGGGCAAGAACGGTGGAACCGTCTACGAGTGCTTGCCGGAAGGCGACATCGCACCTGACCGCGACTGCGACCTCGCGGGCATCTCGTTTTCGTGTGCACGCGCGCTTATCATCGCCGAACACCCAATCACGTACTCTGCTGTCCAGTGGTTGCGCTCGAGCATGATGCGTGCGAGTTCCAGCATGATGAAGTCGGCCGCAATTGCGGCAAAGGAAGAGATTGTAGCGGTGACGGGTGAAGGCACGCTGGGGAAAGAAAAGGAAGCAAAATGAAACGAATCAAATTGGTGTTCATGTTGTGCGCGGTACTCGCACTTCCAGGCTGCGCTTCGCTGCAGAAGATCCCGGAAGTCGTCAGCGATGCTGCGGCCGAAATCCTGCGCGACGTGCAGGAAGCGCAGCAGATCATCGACGTGTTGCATGCGCTCGCGACCTCGTTCTTCCTCCTACACGCCGATCCGGCGATGCAGGCAAACGTCGAGCAGGGCTTTGCCGTGGTCGATCTCGCACTCAACGTCGCCATCCGTGCGAGCGTCGGTGCGAAGTCCGCTTCGGACAACGAGTACGACCTCGCGTTCGCCAACTTTCGTGCGGCGTGGATGGATCTCTCGTCGCTGCTCAAGAGCCTCGGCATCATGACGGCGGACAGCGGCAAGCCTGGTGCCATGAAGAGCACCCGCGGACACCTCGACGTGCCGGAGCCGCGTGCGACTCACAAGAAGGTCCAACTTTGAAACAAGCTTTGAAGCGCTTCACCGGAGCACTACCCTCACCCCCGGATGGCCGGGACTGGTCGATTGGGAAGTTCGGTGCTGCATGGCCGGCGGCACCTCTTCTCGGCCGCGTCGACAACCGTCATCTGGTCGAGGAAGTGTACGACCAGCGCGGCTCGTCATGCACGGGGTGGGGCACGACGCGAGCATGGTTCACGCGCGCACGCATTCAGGGCGATATGCAGGTCAAGTATCCGAGCGCGCCGCTCAACTACACGCTCGGCCGTTGCGCGCTCGTGGGCGATCCGAATGCACCACTGCTCGACGATGGCTGCTGGCCGCGCCTCAATCTGCTCGCGGCAAAGCAACTCGGCATGGTACCACTCGAGCGATGGAACCATCCCGCAGATCAGAACAAGCGTCCCGACTGGGAAGTGCTCCGAGAAGCTGCTGATCGTCGCGCGGTCAGCTTCGCGCGCATCTATGGCGTCGACGACATGCAACTCTCGCTGGCGATGGGAATGCCGCTCGTGGTTGCATTCGAAGTCGACAACCGCTTCATCAACTATAAGGGCGGCGTGTGGAACGGGCAGTTGAGCGGCTCAAAGAGTGGACATTGCACGAGCATCATTGGATATGATTTCGATGCGCCCGAAGAATACTTCGACGGTGTCAATTCGTGGAGCGCGGAGTGGGGAGAGGGCGGTCTGTACCGCATCTCGAAGAGCTGCATCGCGACGCTGCCGCGATTCGAATGCTGGGCAATGCAGGTCGTTAACGCCGAGGCTGCATGAGGATCCATCTACTTTGGATCGTGCTTGTCATCGCGTGTCAGCCACTTCCGCCACCGGTGCCGCCGAATCCTACACCCGAAGTTGACGCATCGGTTCCACCGTCACCGCCACCACCGCCTCCCGAGCCAACATCCGATGCACCTCCGTTCGACGTATCGATGCCGACAGAGGCGTGCGCTGGCGCTTGTGCCGTCCTCAGTTGGGCCGGTTGCGAAGAGGGGAAGCCGACGACACGCCCACCGATTCTCAGTTGCGCCGAGCTCTGCGCGTCCATGCGTGACTTCCCTGGACTTTCAGTCCCGACAACTTGCCTCATCAAGGCTCGATCGATTTACGCAATTCGCGCTTGTGGCGTGAAGTGCATCAATTGAAATATAGCGGGGGTTCACCATGTCCATCGTAGGCGTCATCCTCATCATCATCGTTGTCGGCGTTCTGCTCTATCTCGTCAACTCCGTGATCCCGATGGATCCGAAGGTCAAGGTGGTCCTGCAAGTCGTGGTGATTCTCGTCCTTCTCATCTGGCTCTTGCAGGTGTTCGGACTCCTCAGCGGCGGGACGTTCGGCACTGTGCACGTGAAGTGAAGGAGCTGCCATGCTTCTAACGATCGCACTCATTCTGCTGGTTTTGTGGGCGCTCGGGCTCATGTCGGCGCACGTGATGGGAGGACTCCTCCACATTCTGCTCGTCGTGGCTGTCGTGCTCATCATCATCAATTTGGCGGGACGCAAAAGCGCCTGAAAGACAAGTGGCATCAGTAGTAAGTTTTGGGAATCATCGACGACAAGAAACGCCGGATCCAGGAGATCCATGACTCGGCACCGCGTGCTGCTACGCGTTTACACTCCGGCGCCGAACCATCGAGCATTCCACCGCCGTGGAACGACCTCGACATGCACATTGAGCGCACTGGCCAGCGCACGAAGAACCTGCATGCGATTTGGATATTCGTTGCGACCGTCCTCGCGGCTGGTGCTGGCACGGGCGTCTATCTTTACACGCGCCCGAGCCTCGAGTATGTCAATGAGAAGGTCAAGGCTGAGCGAGATCACGCCGATGAGATCGAAAAGCGCCGCATCGAGATGGCGCTCATGCTCAGCAAGATCGAACAGAAGCTCGATAGCAAGATCACCGAGGACGACAAGCGTTGGAACAAACTCGACTCGCTTCTAGAGAAGCAGTTCGGAGACAGCACCAAGACGACCCCTCCCGCGGCTTATGGCCCTGAGGCGAAGTCGAAAGGCCGCAAGTAATGGACTCGACGATTATCCCGCCGAAGCACGTGACCGACAGGGAAAAGAAGACCGACCCACCCGAAGCTGATGCCAAGCCGGGAGCTGTGAGCACGCCCGTCGATCTCTCGCTGCCCAACATTGCCAAGCGCATCATCGCCGTCGAGGCTCGGCTCGGTGCGATCGAAGAGGGCATCAACGAGGCGAACATCCGCTTGCGAAAACTCGATGCCCTGGACGGTGTGGTGGCCACATCGAAGATGGTGGTCGAGTGCGTGAACGAGGTATCCATCATCCACAGCGAGTGGCGCGAGATCCGCAACGATCTGAAGAAGAATATCCCGAACCACGAAGAACGCATCGAACGGTTGGAGGACGAAGTCTTCCCCTACACGGGCGAGCACGACGACTGACGAAAGAAACAACGATGTTACCAGAAGATCAAACGCCGGGGGGCCCACCGCTGATGCGGATGAGTGCCGCCGGCATTCTTCTTTTGGAGCACTTCGAGGGCTGCGTGCTCTACCCCTACGACGACGCTGACCACGTGTGGCCGCGACGCCGCCTCGTGAAGACGAACGCAGGTGTTGTGTACGCTGACGGCAGCGGCAAGGTGAAGGGCTATCCGACGATCGGGATTGGCCACGTCATTCTCGCGGGTGAGAATTTGTGGCACGACATCACGCGCAACGAAGCAGTGGCACTCTTGCGCAAGGACATCGCCCCGCGTGAAGGAGCCGTCGCTCGCCATGTCGAGCCCGAGCTCAACGCGCACCAATTCGATGCGTGCGTGAGCCTCGCCTACAACATCGGCGTCGGCGCATTTGCGAAGTCGAGCCTGCTTCGGGCGATCAACGAGCGGCGCTGGAGCGACTGTCCCGCACTCTTCGCGTTGTGGAACAAGTCGCTTGGCAAGGTGAACAATGGCCTCGTCATCCGTCGCGCCAAGGAGGCCGCGCTCTTCATGGAGCCGATGCCACTGGAAACGATCGACGTCGGCATGGTCATGTCGTCTGTGTGGCAAACCGCCGACCGCATGATCGCCGAGCTCAACGCCGCAGGCAAGCCACCCACCGATCCGTCAAAGGAAAACGCGTAACTCGATGTCCGACAATACCCAACTCAACCCGGGCAAATCCGGCGACATCATCTCCACCGACGACATCGGTGGTGGTGTCAAGGTGCAAAACGTCAAGGTTGCATTCGGCGTGGGTGGCTCGATGACGGGTGTCAGCGAACTTGAGCCATTGCCGGTCGCTCAGTCGCTCGGATCCTCAACCGCTCGCTCCACGACAACTTCCACATCTGACGTGATCGTGCTCGCGTCCAATGCTAGCCGCATGCGCGCTGAGATCTACAACGATGCCGACAAGGACTTCCTACTTGGTGAGGGGGTAGCGATTGTCACGACTTCTGACTTCACCGTGCGTCTGCGCCCGGGTGCCATGTACGCAACCGACGACTACACCGGTGAACTGCGCGGCCTGTTCGTTGCTGCCGTTGGTTCGGGTGCGCTCATGATCACCGAAGTCGTCACCTGATGGGAGTGACCTTCACCTCCCCTACTATTGCGTCCATTATCGCGGGCGTTCTCTCCGTTACTGGCCCGACAGTGTCCTTTGCCGATGGCAACGGCGTCTCGTTTGGCGCCGTCGGCAACACCGTTACGGCGTCGGTAGCATTCAGTCCCGACCTTGGGATTAAGTCACTCAGCGCCGGTACGACGCGTGCGACCGGTGGAGAGGTCATCTTCTCCAATTCGAACGGCGTCACGTTCGGGATGGACAACGGCACCGTCACGGCGTCCTACACGGTGCCGACGGTTCCCGCGCAGACCGTCCAGACCCAGAACGTCGTGGTGCCCGCGGCGAGCGACGCGACGTTCACCAGCGGCACGGTCGTCTTCACCGGATCGAACGCGGTCACCGTCAAGACCGGTGCTCAGTCGATCATCATCGACGTGCCGGTGCAGACCGCGCAGACGCAGAGCGTCGTGCAGGGCATCTCTGCCGGCACGCAGGTGGGGCGCACGGGCGACATCGTCTTCTCCAATTCGAATGGCGTAACGTTCGGAATGTCGGGCTCGACGCGCATCACCGCGTCGGTGAGCAGCGTCGTCTTCTCGAACAGCAACAACGTCTCGTTCGGTCTCAATGCGGGGACGCTCACCGCAACTGCGACGGTGACCTATCCCGCGCAAACGAATCAGACCGCAGGACTCTACGCCGCTGGCAATACGGTGGGCGAGTCCTCATCGAGCACGTTCGACGCGCGCACGCTGTCCTTTTCCGGTGCGGGCATCGCATCGGTGGGCTACTCCGCTGGCAGGGTCCTCATCTCCGTCCCGGCCGATGCAGCGCAGACGGTGCAGACGCAGAACGTCGTCGTGCCGAGCGCTGGCACCCAGACGGCAACGTCGGGCACGGTCGTGTTCAGCAATTCCAACGGCATCTCGTTTGGAATGTCGGGCTCGAGCCGGATCACCGCTTCGTATACCGTCCCGGCGACGGCTGGCCTGATCAGCAACATCAACCTGTCGGCGGGCACAACGAGCAACAATCTCGCCGCTGTCACCTTCTCCAATAGCAACGGTGTCTCCTTCGGCCTCAACGCATCGACCGTCACCGGCAGTGTGGCAGCCGGCGCAACGGCGACCGGCAATCTAGGCGCCGTCGCTGGTGGCACGCAGACCGCGACCTCTGGAACGATAGTTTTCAGCGACTCGAACGGCATCAGCTTCGGGCTTTCCGGCTCGACGCGAATGACCGCGAGTTACACGGTTCCGAGCACGGCAGGGCTTGTCTCCGCGATCAACGTCTCAGGAGGCACCACCAGCAACAACCTCTCAGCCATCACGTTCAGCAATTCGAACGGCGTGAGCTTCGGACTCAACGCGTCCACAATGACCGGGAGCGTGGCGGCGGGTGCGACCGCCACGGGCAACTTCGGTGCACTCGCTGCCGGGACGCAGACCGGCACATCTGGCACGATGGTGTTTTCCGATTCGAACGGCATCTCGTTCGGGATGTCTGGTAGCACACGGATCACGGCCAGCTACACGGTGCCATCGACGGCAGGGCTCATCTCGGCCGTGAACCTGTCGGCCGGCACAACCAGCAGCAACGCCGCATCTTTCGTCTTCTCCAATTCCAACAACGTCAGCTTCGGCATCAACGGTGCCACTGTCACCGCGACCGCGACGGTAGCGCAGAGCGCGCAGACCCAGAACGTAGTGGTGCCGTCGGCTGGAACGCAGACAGCAACCAGTGGCACCGTTGTCTGGTCGAACAGCAACGGTATCAGCTTCGGCATGTCGGGGTCGTCGCGCATCACCGCGTCCTACACGGTGCCGTCGACCGCTGGGCTGATCAGCGCCGTCAACGTCAGTGCTGGGACCACGAGCAACAACCTATCAGCGATCACGTTCTCGAATGCGAACGGGGTGACGTTCGGCCTTGATGGATCGACCATCACGGCGTCGGTGTCACCCGGCGGTGGTCTCACGAATGTCAATCTATCGGCCGGCACTACCAGCAACAACCTTTCCGCATTCGTTTTCTCGAACAGCAACAACGTCTCGTTCGGTCTCGCCGGTTCGACCGTAACTGCAACAATCTCGGTGCCGGCGCAGACCGTGCAAACGGTTGGCCTGTACGCGCTGGGCAATACTACCCAGAATTCGAGCACCACACTCGACGCGCGCACCCTGTCGTTCAATGCGCTTGGCGCTGCAACGATGGGCTATTCGAATGGATCGATCCAAGTATCAGTTCCGGTCCAAACTGCCCAAACGCAGTCGAACATCCAGGCGATCTACGACGGTGCCAACAGCATTTCCACCGGCACGATCCGATTCACCAACGCCAACGGTGTCTCATTCTCGGTCAACGGGCAGACCATCAGCGGGAGCGTTGCCGCGCAGACGGCCCAGACTGTCGGACTTTATGCGTTGGGGAATACGACGCAAAATTCGAGCACTACGCTCGATGCCAGGACGTTATCATTCAACGGCCTCGGTGGTGTGACAGTCGGCTATTCGAACGGATCGATCCAGATCTCTGGGCCACAGACAGTTGCACAGACCAATCAAACTGTTGGCATGTATGCGCTCGGCAACACGACGCAGAACAGCTCAACGACGCTCGATGCAAGAACGCTTTCTTTCAACGGTCTCGGCATCGTCACGGTCGGGTATTCGAACGGGTCGATCCAGGTTTCGGCGACACAGAGCGCGCAGACGCAGAGTCTCATCGCGGCCCTGTATGATGGCGCGGCGAGCATCTCGACTGGGACGGCGAGGTTTTCTAACTCAAACGGCGTCTCGTTCGGCATCAACGGGCAGACGATCACCGCATCCCACAACGGCATCACGTCGCAGACCAACCAAACGCTGGGGCTCTACGCCGTCAGCAACACGACGGGACAATCCAGCTCAAGCACCTTCGACGCGCGCACGTTGAGCTTTCAAGGGGCGGGAATTGCCTCCGTCGGATACTCGGGTGGATCCGTCGTTATCTCGGTGCCGGCCGGCGCACCTTCGCCGGTCAACTTCAGTGCCGGCACCACCAGCGGGAACCTCGGGTCGGTAGTCTTTTCGAACAGCAACAACGTCTCGTTCGGGATCAACGGCTCGACCATCACCGCTACGATCACGGTACCGGCGCAGACCAACCAGACGATTGGGCTGTATGCGCTTGGCAATACCACGCAAAACAGTTCGAGCACAATGGATGCTCGAACGCTTTCGTTCAATGGGCTTGGCGGTGCAACGCTTGGCTACTCAAACGGATCGATCCAAGTGTCCGTCCCACCGGGTCGGACGCTCTACACGTACGAGCCCTATCCGCTTGCCGTATCGCAGACTGCCGTGCTTAGTGCGAACAATGGCACATCTGGTGCTGCATCGTTCTTTCCTATCTTGATTGAAGAAAATGTCGCGGCGGAATTCCTCAACGTCGCCGTGAGCATGAACTTCCTCACGGTCGGCACTTCGTCCGGTCGCCAATCGCAGACGATCTCGTACGGGCTCTACTCGCGCGGCACCGGCACCAACAGTACCACGCTCAGCGCGTTCACATCGGGAGGCTTCACGCTCAATGTCACCGGCAATAATTCCAGCTACACGATCAATCAGGCGACCTCTACGAACTCGGCTGGTTATACCAACGCCAATACCAATAGCGCCGGCTCGAACATCTCGAGTGGCTACACCGGTGGTAAGCTGGTGAACCTACCGATTCATAGCACGCTCACGCCCGGCAATTACTGGCTCGGCTTGTTCGTGCGTAACTCGACCAGCAGCGTCAACGTTGGCATCAGCCAGAGCTTCATCGGTGGCCCGGTGGCAGGCACCATTATGACCATGGCCCCGATCGGCTCCTTCTCATCGGCATTCTCGACCGGTACCAATGTGCTGCGAGGGGTCGGTGGGCCGTGGCATCTGGGACTTGCGAGCTTTACGAGCGCCGCGCAGACAAACTTACCAGGCACCGTTGCGTTCTCAGCGATGACCCACAACTTGACGGTCATCCCGTACATGAAGTTTTGGCAGACGGAATAAACATGCCGGAAACTTCGGAAATAACTCACAGCGGCAATGGCAACACGACGAACGCCGATCCGGTTGCATTTGCATCCTTGATCCTCAACGACCATTCGAGTGCGCACCTCAACGTGCGTGCCATAGCTCGGTGTGCCGCCAATGCCGATACTAAGATGTGGGAGTTCTCCGCGTTCGTGAAACGCACCGGGGAGACGGCATCGATTACCTACACGCCCACATCGCCATTCGGTGACGCTGGTGCAGTTGGGTGGGGAATCACCATCGAAGAGGATGGCGAGTTCTTGAATATCGTCGCCACCGGCCAGACCGACACGCAGATCGCCTGGTACATCACAACCGTCGTCAGGTACATCGTCGATTAAATGAAACCGCAGCTCATCGTCACGGACCTTGGTGGGGCTCACAACGCAGACCAGGCGGGCACTCGCGCCCGACTCATCAAGGGTGCTAGCTGGAAGAAGCAACGTATCATCGTCGTGCTGCCGGCGGCCGACACCATCCCCGCCAAGGTGGCACTCAGTCACTGGAACCTCGCGTTCGCTCCGAACAACGGTGTGGTCCGGATCCTAGCCCAAGGCATGGAAGTGGGGGACGCCTACTCGACCGCGATCGAAGGCATCCTCGCTGAGCCGAACCTTTCGCAGTGGGAGTACATCCTCACGATCGAGCACGACAACATGCCTCCGGCCGACGGCGTGCTCAAGCTGCTCGAACAGATGGAGGCGCACCCCGAACTCCATTGTATCGGTGGATGTTATTTCACAAAAGGACCGGGAGGCGTATGCCAACGCTGGGGTGACGTTAACGATCCGGTCATGAATTTCAGACCAATGCCGCCGCCAGGCCCGGATGAACTAGGTGAGTGCTGTGGCACCGGCATGGGCTTCAATCTGTGGCGACTGTCGATGTTCAAGGATGCAAGGTTGCGCAGACCTTGGTTCAAGACCCAGACTGTTGGCGGTGTGAGCACGCAGGATCTGTATTTTTGGGCTGACGCTCGCAAGCATGGCTTCCGTTGCGCAATCGCAGGGAACGTCCACGTGGGCCATTACGACTTTGAAGGAACGTTCGGGATCCCGGATTTCGTATGGTGAAAAAGGGAAAAGGAAGATAGATGAAGAAGCGCAACCAACAGGAGGCGCTCAAGATCGTCGCGCCGTCCCCACCATTGAAGATCGACCTCGGGTGCGGGCCACGCAAGTGCGGACTCGATTGGGTCGGAGTGGACGAGCGCAAGTTCGACGGTGTCGACGTCGTGCACGACCTGAGCAAGCCGTGGCCTTGGGCCGACGACTCGGTCGACGAAGCGTACTGCTCCCACTTCT
>Ga0137458_1000098_pt1 | contig 11393 bp, 9 predicted proteins | sample EasRivERMGT642_2_FD_102311 | JGI IMG/M metagenome (GOLD analysis project Ga0137458, IMG submission 102311) | Soil microbial communities from meander-bound floodplain in the East River, Colorado, USA - East River MetaG ERMGT642_2 | ecosystem: Environmental > Terrestrial > Soil > Floodplain ... | reverse complement strand
TCCCATGGGATCAGATTGCTATCTGGGCTATCACTGTTGGTACTAATCTAGCGCCATATGCACCGTTGCTTGGCAATCCTGTCTATAAGGTACTAGTCGGTGGTGGTGCAGTTGCCCAGGCAACCTTGATTCGTTTCTATGTGGGTCATGTGATCTTGCTACCGTTAGCTGGTGCTATTCTGATGGCAGTCCATTTCTGGCGTATTCGTAAGGATGGCGGTGCAGCAGGTCCCCCAGCGCCTTCACGGCGTGAGTTGGAAGCACGGGCCGAGCATGCTACAGCTTAATTGTGAAGTTTGTATGTTCCGTTGGATGCTGTAGAGCAGCATCATATGAGGATAATCTCTAATGGCAGTTGAACAAGAAGAAAAGGTACAAACACAAGGGTCGGCAACGCAGCGGCGATATCGTACATTGGCAGTAGTCAAGCAAGAAGCCATCACTCGTGTGGAAAAGCCACTCGAGGACTCCGTCTTCGTATGGCCTCATCTGCTGATACGGGAGTTTTTTGCAGCAACTGCCGTCATGGTGATGATAACGTTGCTCTCGCTAGCGATCAATGCTCCCTTGCAAGATCCTGCGACGCCAAGCACAACGCCAAACCCGGCTAAAGCTCCCTGGTACTTCTTGGGTTTGCAGGAGCTATTACACTATTTTAAGCCGACGACGGCCGGTGTTCTTATACCGGGACTGACTTTGGCAGCTCTTGCCATCCTTCCCTATGTGGATCGTAACCCCAGTCGTGCCTATGCTGATCGCAAGGTTGCTATTGTAACGTTTACAATGTTCCTTGTATTCTGGGCGGTGGTAACTCTCGCAGGAAGCTTCTTCCGTGGTCCTGGCTGGGTGTGGATCTGGCCCTGGCAGCATATCTACTTTGATCTGTAGGCAAGAAGGAAATCGAGAGGTTAATAATGAGTATTGATACTGATAGACCTGCTATCACCGCTCAACAGTATGAAATTCTCCATGGAGGTGGTGCGGAAGCTGCTGAGATTGCCAAGCAGCGTCTCTCACGGCGTCGCTTCCTGCGTCGATCGATGCTAGCTGTGTGGGGTGTATCTGCTACTGCTGCTATTGCTGGAGCTTTAGATATGCTCTATCCTATGCTGAGTGGTGATTTTGGCTCAGCACAGATTGTCGGGAAAAAGAGCGATTTTAAAGCTGTGACACCAGATAAATTCCAGGTAGATCAGGCAGGGGTTTATCACCGCCCTGTTGCAAGAACGTATGTTGTACATATGGCCGCTGAAACACAATTTTTGTTGCATGGCAATGATCTCGATGAACAACTGCAATCCGAGTTTGTCACCAAAGATAGTGATGGTTCATACTGGCTCGCTCTGTACCAGAAGTGTGTCCATCTTGGCTGCACAGTGCCTTTTAAGGATGGCTGTGCAAGTTTCAAATGCCCTTGTCATGGTTCACACTACAATGTAAATGGTGAATATCTTGATGGCCCTGCTGCCAGGAGTCTGGATCGCTTCCAGATCTCGTTCCAAGGAGATAGCGTTGTAGTGAATACCGGAGCACTCAATCAGACGGTGGCGCAACCTGATGAAACAACGCGTTTGATTGCGCCTCCAAGTGTGGAGTGTACTGCGTAAAAGGTTTGTGTTATGATAAATTTTGGACAAGCTGCTATAGGTATTATCGTCTTGCTGGTGGTTGTGGGTGGCTTGCTGTTCATCTATTATTCGCGTACAAATGCGGTTGAGAAGACCGGGTATGGTTCCCTGATTATGCTAGCTCTGGTTTCTTTGATGATCCCGGTGTTCTGGATCATGGAGAATGGCAATCAGGCAGCCGCTAAAAATGATCAGTTTGAGACTTCAATTAGGCGTGGGATGGTGGTCTATGCCAACAATTGTACGGATCAATGCTATGGGATTGATGACAAAGGGCATGTCATTCTACCCACCTACAATGGGTATGCCATCCAAGACTTAAATAAGCTGCTTGACCCTGATCTTATGCGAATTATTAGTGGTGGCGTCTATAATCCGAAAGCACAGCATCAACCTGCAAATCCTAACAATGTGCCTCGCAGCGATCAGTATGGTGGGGCATTGCTCAGCAATGATGTGAGTGATGTGCAGAATTTCATTCGTTCCGCTGATCCAAGCTATTTAAAGGCGAATAATTCTCCCCCTAATGGATTTAATGATCTGCCTGCCTATTTACAGGCGCAGAATCCAGGGCAATATAATGCCGCTATTACATTAGCCAAAAATGGTCAGTTCGGTACGCTTGATACATCACTGGTTGATCAAAAGCGTATTACGCTCAACATTGTTACTCAAGGGAGTAATAATGTCTCCTGTGCAAGCCAAATGGGTTGTTATACGCCAATCAATGTTGAGGTGAAGGTTGGCACGACGATTACGTGGGTGAATAACTCGGATATGGCGCATACGGTAACGGCGATTACTGGGCAGGATCTTGCCAAACCGACGCCAGCCCCCCAGATCTTCGATTCGGTGTCTGATAGTCGGTTCCAGGACGGTCTCATTCCTGTTGGCAAATCATTCTCTTATCAGGTAACAGAGACAGCTTACAATGCTGATCCGACCAATCATAGAGTTGTCTATTATTGTCGGATTCATCCAGATATGCTTGCGCAACTGGTTATAGTGAAATAAATTATTCGCTCTCGTGTCCCGCAAGAGGCACGAGGCTATCTCTATTCTGATCGTTGGTCATGCTATTACAGAATATATGGATGGCATGTCGAAAGGGATTGCGATTCATGCAACAAGTACAACAACGTGAGTTCCCTGAACGAATATCATGGGCGCGGGCGCTGATTTTTGCCAGCGGCTTTTTCTTGATCGCAGCCATTTTGCTTGGGCAACTCCCTTCCGTCGTTTACGCCGAGATGACAGCTGCAACACTTCAGCAATTCGAGCTGCTGTGTCTTAGCTTGGGTTTTGTCTGCCTAGGCAGCTTTGTGATTGTGCAAGTGATTGTCTTGCTTTTTGATCCGAAGCCGTTGATTCCACCTATACGCTTGACGGTACTGGGTGTGATACTTGCACTGGCTGGTTTGGCCTTGTGTATCTGGGCAATAACGACTGGGTGTGTTCCCAACAAGGATCTTGTACAGGTTATCTGCAATCAATATTTCCCCTCTGAGACGACCTACTGGAATCCTGTTCTGGGAGGAAATGTCCTCTGGTTTCAGCCACAAGCTGTTGATTTCGTAATGATTGGCCTGACCGTTCTTGGAGTTGGGTTAGCGATGGTCTTCTACAGCATGCTCGCTCTACGCGAGATACGCAATCCTGATCGCCGTGATCTTGGCACAACGCCTGCCATTCGTTGGATGATCATTGGGTCTCTGCTGCTGCTGATCCTCTGCTTATTTGTTTACAATAAGACAAGTGATCTTGCTCTGGGACAGCAATTGATCCCTGGCCATCCATTTATGGGCTATAAACTTGTCCAATTGCTGGTCAGTGTTATCCTTGGGGCGGCCATATTCATGGCTCTAGGTGCTTTTGCTCTGCGTTTGCATTATCTTATGCGCCCAGTGCGTAAGCGCACAATGTCTATTCTCTATATGGTTGGTGCTCTTGGTCTAGCGCAGACAGGAGCAGTTTTTATTGTGCTATGGGCAATTGTCTATCCTCTGCTGGCTTTGATTCACCCATGGACATTTATTGGTTTGGGTAATTATTTGACCAACTGTGCCAGGCCATCGGTTGTGCCAGCGAGTTGCTCATTTACGCAAGATGCGGCTGCCATTGTTGGTGCTATTATTACAACCAACTTCTTTGCGTTGTTCATGGCAGCTATTTGGGCTTGGAAGTCTCATCGTAACGTAGTGATTATTAGCAGTGTTGTGACGACCGCAGTGATTGGAGCTACGGCGTTGCTGGTGCATACTGCCCCGAATCAACTGCTCACGGCTATGATGCTGTGTGTGGCTATTCTGGCATTGGCTGCAATCTGGACGTCTGTATCGCGTGGTGAATTCGCTGTTGTTGGTCAGAACAATCTTGGCTGTCTGGGCCAATGGTTAGTGCTTGGTACCTGTCTATTTGTTTACCTGGCTGCATTTGCCTTCTTCTCAATACCATCGTTCAATGCAGAGGAAACACCACCGAATATTCCTTTTGTGTCTGGTGGAACTTCTGATGCTTTTGTGATGCTGGTTATTCTAGGGTTATTGGCTGGTATCCAGTTCTTTTTCCTGGCACGTAACCGTTATCGGATGTGATCCATTTCATGCTCTGATTTAGGAGTGAGATAGCGAACCATTATTTGCGCATGAACACTTGTTTATGCGCAAATCTATCTTGGATGGGCTACACCATCCTCGACCCCATTGTGTCCCTATCCTGATAAATTTGTCCCTTTTTCCCCCTTGTTTTTTTGCTTTGTTGAGACAATACTAGAAGTATTAAAAAACGACGAGTCAGCGCCCCATTGTGGGCAGAGATCAGGATATTAGGTGAACGGTATGCAGAGATCTATGTCTCTACTTCTATTATTTTTAATATGCTATTTTACGTGTTTTTCTTATAATTCATATGCTTATAAGAGAGTAGCTCAAACTGAGAGTCAAGATAATCAACCGAAGGGAACAACCATTGCCGCGAGCGATGGTCCGATACTGACAATAGACGCTTCGGTGGATCGTCATAGCATCAGTGATGATATCTATGGCATGAATTCGTATGGCGTGGATGCGGGCTTTGCTCAAGAACTAAGAATACCAGTCAGTCGCTGGGGAGGCAATGCGACTTCGCGCTACAACTGGCAAGCTGACTCTAGCAATAGTGGAAGTGACTGGTATTTTCTAGGTGGCAATGGGAAAACGACGGCTAAGTTAGGTGCATCGTCTGATACATTTATAACTACGAGCAAAACCAATGGTAGCCAGAGTATGCTAACTGTGCCAATGTTACCCTATATTAACAAGACCTCTGTTACTACGTGTTCCTATCCGAGTGCTCTCTATCCTCAACAGCAAGCGTGGGAACCCTATACTACATTGCCTGATGGGTCAAAATGTGGAAACGGCAAAGATCAGAGTGGCAAATCGATTACAGACACGAATATTATGGCTAACCATATTGCCAATAGTCCTGCTTATCAGCAACAATGGCTTCTACACCTCATAAAGACTCATGGAACATCTATCCAGGGTGGCGTCAAAATGTACGATTTGGATAACGAACCGTCTCTCTGGAACTCAACGCATCATGATGTTCATCCCAACCCCACAGGATTTGATGAGCTAGTCAATCTGAGTAAGAATTATGCCTCGATAGTCAAGAGCACCGATCCAAATGCAAAGATCCTTGGTCCTTCTGATTGGGGTTATTCGGCCTATACAACTGGTATCGGAGCGACGGGGGATGATTCCTCATCGCATGGAGGTATCGGCTTTGGCGAGTATTATTTACAGCAGATGCATGCTTATGAACAACAACATGGAGTGCGTCTGCTGGACTACTTCGATGAGCACTATTATCCACAACCTCCCGGTGTAACGCTTGATGCTGCTGGTGATGCCAAAACACAAGCAGTACGCTTACGATCAACCCGCTCCTTGTGGGATCCAAAGTATATTGATGAGAGCTGGATTGGGACATATGCGCCGCCAATCCAGTTGATCCCTTGGTTCCGTGGCTGGATCAATAAAGATTATCCAGGTACCAAACTGGCAATCACTGAATATAACTGGGGAGGATTGGAGTCCATCAATGGTGCTCTCGCTGAGGCTGATGTGCTAGGAATTTTCGGGCGAGAGCAGTTAGATCTAGCAACGATGTGGCATCCTCCTGCGAAGGATCAGCCAGTGGCCTATGCGTTCCGCATCTATCGCAACTATGATGGCAAAGGAAGTGTCTATGGCAACATATGGATTCGTTCCAGCAGTAGTGACCAGGGACAACTAGCTGTCTATGGAGCACAACGTCAGAGTGATAAAGCTTTGACAGTGGTTGTTATCAATAAGACTGGCAATGATCTGACCAGCAATCTGTCTCTTGCGGGGGTAAAACCGACAGGAAGCGTACAGATTTATCGCTATAGCTCTGCGAACCTGAGCGGGATTGTGCGTCAGCCTGATCAGTCAGTGAACCTCAAGGGTTTTAGAGCGACCTATGCAGCCAATTCGATTTCGCTCGTGATTATTCCTACCAATGCGACTCCTCTGGCATGAAAAGCGCCCCCAAAGATAAGGTAGGCCCATTCCATTTGCTTGATCGTGACGTAATCCGCTAGCTTGCGGCATGCCCTATGCAGAAATCCAGGTATCCTGGGCCGAGTTGGTGAAAAGTGGAGTACAGATGCTATAATAAAGTACACTTTATATGTGGGAGGGAACTTGTATGCAGTCTGAACAGCCCCTCAAGGTACTCATCCTTGCCGCTGAGATTGTGCCATTCGCCAAAGTTGGAGGATTGGCTGATGTCGTAGGGGCGCTGCCGAAAGCTCTTCAGGCATTGGGTCATGATGTTCGTCTGGTTATGCCGCGTTACCGACAGGTCGACCCCAGCCGTTTTCATCTGCAGCCAATCCTGGAGGCGATCCCTGTAAGTATGGGAAATTATCAAGTTCAGGTCAGTGTTCGCCTCGGAGAGATTGGCGAACATATTCCTGTCTATATGATCGATGCGCCGCGCTATTTTGATCGAGAAAATATCTATGGTTATACCGATGATGGGGAGCGGTTTATTTTGTTGTGCCGCGCGGCCCTTGAAACTATGCAGGCTTTGAACTGGGTACCCGATGTTGTGCATTGTAATGACTGGCATACCGGTATTGTGCCTAATTGGATGCATACTATCTATCGTGATGATACTTTTTTTAGCAACACTGCTTCAGTCTATACTATTCATAATCTTGCCTATCACGGGATCTTTGGCTATCGTCTGCTTGAGGTAGCTGGTGTTGCCACCAATGGTTTTTTATATCCGCAGGTTGCTGAATTTGGGAATGTGGTTGATATCATGGGACGTGGTATTCTCTTTGCAGATGCCATTACTACGGTAAGTGAGCGCTATGCTCAGGAGATTCTAACTCCTACTTTTGGCGAGAAACTAGATCATTTGTTGCGCTCGCGCCGTGATCGCTTATTTGGTATCTTGAATGGTATTGATTATCAGGAGATTAATCCCGCCACTGATGGCTATATTCATACCCAGTTTGATGCACTATCTCTTGATCAACGCATCGAAAATAAGGTTGCTTTGCAGGAACAGATGCATGTACCTATACGTGAAGATCTTCCTCTGCTGGCAATGATTTCGCGTTTGACGGATCAAAAAGGTTTTGATTTATTAGCGCAGATTATTCAACCTTTGCTGGCCCAGGGTATCCAGTTTGTTTTGCTAGGGATTGGAGATCAGCATTATCATGAGATGTTTCAAAGCCTTGCGGCTCGCTATCCGGAGCAGGTTGCAATCTTTCTCACATTCAATACAGCATTAGCGCAGCGCATCTATGCTGGCAGTGATATGCTTCTTATGCCCTCTCGTTTTGAGCCGTGTGGTACCAGTCAGATGAATGCTATGCGTTATGGCTGTGTGCCGATTGTACGTCAGGTGGGTGGTTTAGCGGATACGGTGCAGGAGTATGATCCATCCTCGGGCGATGGAAATGGTTTTGTATTTAAGAATTACGATCCCTGGGAGTTTTTTGCGGCAGTTGTGCGTGCGATGGCTCTCTATCGGTTTAAGGATATCTGGCATACGTTACAGCAAAGGGGGATGGAAGCAGATCATTCCTGGAATGCTTCTGCAAAACGCTATGTTGAAGTGTATCGCAATGCCATAGAGTATCACAGAACTGATCCATAGTACATTTGGAGGGGGAGGATGGAATGGACATTGATAGAAGGGTGGTTGAACGTCGTGTTGCTCTGGCTGATCTGTATGGTACGCTTCCTCCTTACGCTTCTGCCGCTTTTTGGTGTGCCATCGAAGATCCTATTCTTCCGCTAGAGCTTTTGGTAAAGATCTTGCGGACGGCTATCACATCTGGAGATGAGCAGGGACGATGTCGTATCATGGAATGGATCATTCTGCGTACGCAAGCTATCAATCTGCTCTGGGCACAGCGGATCTTGCAAATGCACTCCTTACAAGTAGATGAGCGTTCTGTCTTGGCAAGAGATTTATGCGCTGATTTGCATGAATGTATGATGCGGGCTCTAGCCGATCCGGAGCGTCTCTTCTGGGAGGAGAATTTTCTGCATTGCTTGTATTTTGAGAGAAAGCATGTCTATCGTGCTTTCTTGATGCGCGAGGGACTCTGGTATAAGCCGTTGGCCTCGCGGGGCGTGCGCATTCCCCGTGCACTCGTTGCGAGCCTGGACCGCTTGCTCCAATCTCCGGATCATGACCGTCAGCCGCTTGAGATTGAGGATGAAGGCGTCCAGGGAATGTTTCTCTCGGTCGAGCGGAGCGATCTGCTCCAAACTGTCCTTTGTCTTCCTGATAAGTTGAAAGCTGTGATACTACTGATCTTCTGGGAAGGTCGTTCGGAGAAAGAAACCGCTCAGGTATTGTCAATAAGTGATCGTACTGTGCGAAATCGTTTGAAAAAAGCCTTAAAGATCTTGCGCTCTATACTTTCGTCGGACAATGAGGAAGCATTTTATGAATAAAGAGCAAGAAATGTGCTTATTAAATATCACAGCTCAATATGTAGATGAAGTGCAGGCAGGACGACAACCACGCCTCAGTGATTATCTAGCTCGTTATCCTTATTATGCAGATGCTATTGCTGATTTTGTCGCATACTACCATGCAGTTGAAGAAGTGATACCATCGACGGGGGCGATAAATCGGGTCCCTACATTACAGGCAATGAATTGCCATTTATCGTGCCAGGACGAACAAGTGGGAGAATTGGCCTCTGTAGGGGCTATAACGAGCTTATTGACAACTGTGACTGGTCAGCGAATTCTCCCGTCTCAACTAGCGATCGAACTTGATTTGAGTATAGATATCATCTTATTACTTGAGCAGCGAGCTATTGCACCTGCAACTATTCCCTATATACTCTGTGAGCAAATAGCTATGCTCTTGCAGCACTCTAGTACTGCGGTGCAAGAGTATCTTTATGCCTTGGAACAATGCCAGTCTAGATCTGCTATACAGAAGCGGAAGCAGCAAATAAAAGTTGCTGAAGAGAATACTGAGTATGCAGTGCCATTTATTGTGGATAAAATAAGTTTTCGATCAATAGTGGAGATGAGTTTACAGTTATCGGCTGAACAGAGAAGTCATTGGTACACGATTCTTGTGACTGAAGGGCTCTAAGCATGACACAAAAAGTAGCCTATCTCGATTGCCATTCGGGTATCAGTGGAAGTATGTTGCTTGCAGCATTGCTAGATGCAGGCTTCTCGTTGGATACTCTACATCAGGTCTTGGCAGCTTCGGCTCTGCATGGCTACCAATTGCAGCATGAAGCCGTTCTCGCAAAAGGCATACGTGGTTTGTGCTTCAGTGTGCTGCTGGAGGAGCAAGAGTCTACTTTTACCCTAGCTGATAGTATTGCTATGTTTCACACCTTTGTGATCTCTCCGCATGCTTGTAATACAGCAGTAGCTATCTTCCAACGTTTAGCTGCGGCAGAGGCAGTGGTGCAAGGAATAGATATTAGGGCAGTGCAATTTGAGATAGCGGATGTGGTCAAGACGATGATTACCATTGTGGGAGTTGTGCTCGGCATGGAGGAGTTGGGCATAATACAATTTTATGCCTCTTCGCTCCCACTGACAACTGGCCATGTACAAACGCGACATGGCCTTTTGCCTGTGCCGACACCTGTCACATTGGAGTTACTGCGTCAGGTTGGTGCTCCCTGGAAGTCTTGTGCCGTTGGAGACGAATTGGTTACTGCAACTGGAGCGGCGTTGCTTGCCAGTCTAGCATGTTTTGAGATGCCAGCAATGGCAATTGAGCGTGTTGGCTATGGCTTTGGGCGTCACCGCTTGCCCTGGCCCAATTGTTTGCGTCTCTGCCTTGGCAAAGTGCTTAGTGAGATCAGTGTAGCAGATGAAGAAGTTGATATCGATTGGGTAACAGTTATTGAGTCGCAGATCGACAATATGAGCGGTGAACTCCTGGGAGGTTTAATGGAGCGCCTGTTTACAGCGGGTGCACTGGATGTGAGTTATACTCCCATCCAGATGAAGAAGAATCGTCCTGCAACGCTAGTAACTATCATCTGTGCTCCAGAGGAAGGAGAGCGGCTAGCCTCGGTCTTACTGCATGAGACGAGTACTTTGGGAGTACGTATACAGCAGGTGCAGCGTCGTAAGGCTCAGCGTGTACAAGAACTGATTGCAACGGATCTTGGTCCAATGTTAGTGAAGGTCAAACGGTTGGGCTCGCGTATCGTCGGTGCGACTCCCGAGTATGAGGAGTGTCAACGCATCGCTAAGGAGCAAAGTTTGCCTCTGGTCGATGTTTATGAGGTTGCACGGCAGGCTATTCAGGTCGCTCTGGAAAGCTGGTAGAGTGGGAATGTGAAAGCAGAAAAGGAGCGGAAATGAGAAAATATGGCCTTGCGAGAGCAGGCCACTTATAGCAATTGAACAGAGAGGATTATTTATGCAGAGAATGTTTTATCAATACGATCTCACGACGGAATTGGCTAAGAAATATTCGCATTCGACCTATCTAGCTTCTCCAACCAATGAGCCAGAAAGTCAGGTAGTTCTCAATATATTTGCTACCTCGCTTTTCCGTTTTCCGCATGAGCGTGAGAATTTATTGCAGAAAGCCCAATGTATCACAAAGCTCCAATACCAGCATCTGGTGCCTATTTTGGATATGGGAATAGAAGAAGAGCAGCCCTTTGTTGTGCGTGAGTATCTGCCTAATGGATCATTACGGAGCTATCTGAAGAAGCTCTCTCCTGACCGTTTGGAACTGAGAGAGGCCCTGGCCATTATATTACAGATAGGGCTAGCTCTAGCTTATGCCCATGACCATCACGTCCTTCATGGTAACATCAAACCGGAGAACATTCTCTTTGATGCTGATGGCCAAGCAGTCTTGGCAGACTTCTCTCTTATGAGCAGGAGGGATGTCATCATCCGTAACCAGACCATGGAAGAGTATGCCTTCTGTTATCTCGCTCCAGAGCAATTTTCAGGTACCTGCGATGCCAGGAGCGATCAGTATGCTCTGGGTTGTCTTACCTATGAACTAATTACAGGGCAGGCTCCTTTTGCTGCACAGAGTCTGGCTTCCATGATGGGACATCAAAGCATCACACAGCCTGCGCCGCTCTCTGAGAGTGTGGCAGACCTGCCCTCTACCCTTGAAAGGGCTGTACTCAAGACCCTGGCCCACGATCCTGACGAGCGATTTTTTGATTGCTCCCAGTTTCTAGAAGTGATCCGATCTATTTTATTCCCC
>Ga0137458_1000097_pt1 | contig 11395 bp, 9 predicted proteins | sample EasRivERMGT642_2_FD_102311 | JGI IMG/M metagenome (GOLD analysis project Ga0137458, IMG submission 102311) | Soil microbial communities from meander-bound floodplain in the East River, Colorado, USA - East River MetaG ERMGT642_2 | ecosystem: Environmental > Terrestrial > Soil > Floodplain ... | reverse complement strand
TGGGTAAGCTGTCAGGTACAGATACAGATTGCTTGCCAGCATAGTTCTGGGAAGATTGCACGTAGCTGCCAGTTGATTGCGCCCTGGCACAGTTTTTGATCACTGTCCCACAAATAGGGCAAAGAACTTTGCTAGAATTACCTGTTATCTCACGACCACAACATTCACAAATCATGGATACGCCTTTCAATCTCGGTTGATCCACACACGCCTCTTCTACAAGTGGTCATTCTGGTCTTCTGGTAATTCTCTTTCAATCTCGCCCGATCTATATATAATGTTTTTATTATGTGTCGCCCGTCTGATCTGCTCCTGTCAGGTTTACACTCCAACCAAGATCATGACTGGTAATCTCAAGGGTCCCAACCTGGGCTGTCTGCATAATTTGCGTAGCTGCTAGCGTTCCCGGCAGCAGTGATGGAAAGGCAGATACAGAGGATAAACCCGCCTTACGCTGGGCCACACTAAGTGCAGCAGGTGTTACAACGAGCAGAGAAGGATGGACTCTCTGCAACACATCTACTAGCGCCTGAGAAATAGGTTTATCTGCTTCTCCTACTATCTGGACAATGTCAGACTGGAGTATGTTAGCATCTGTACTGCCTGTCAGACCTGCAAGTGCATAGTTACTTTGAGCACTCGCACCTAACAGAAGCATACGCAGACCCGGTGCTATAAGTTGGATGATCAACCCGTTATCGCGCACCTCATTACTCCCAGAGTGCAATTGTGAGGTTGGCCACAGCACTCGAAGCTCGGTTGCAGTCCCCAGGGCAATCGTATCACCCTGGACAACCTGAGTATACTGAAAGTTGCGCTCACTTATGATACGTTGCCAGCGTGCATAGGTTGTATTAGGATGGAGCATGCCTGCATCGATTACCTCTCCAATGGTATAGCGCGTAACAATATCTACTAAGCCTACTAGATGATCTTGCCTGGGACAGGTTAGTAGCACAATATCGAGTGAACGTTGCCAGGGCGGCAGTTGGCTATCCAGGGCTTGAGATAAGGATGCAACATCCATTCCACCATCGATCAACATAGTCTTCCCCTCAGGTGTGCGCAGCAGGATAGCCTCTCCCTGAGCTGGTTGACCTGCTGAGCCAACGGAGAGAAAGGTAACGGTCAGCAGTCCGTTAGGCTGCATTATCAATATATTTATGCCAGTGCTCACGATGATCAAGATGGCCACACATAACTGTACCAGGTGCCATTTTGGTTGGGAACGTCCCTCCGTCTCACTTACATGGGTTATAGGCCAGCGCCAGAGCAGCAGACTTACCAGCAGAGCCAAGAGCAGATAACAGCCCCCAGCGATTCGTTCGTCTACCTTCTCCAGGGATATATATGCCCCTGGTACCTGTGCGCACCAAAGCACGATTGTATAGATATACCAGAGTACAGGCCATGCAATCCAACCACACAACCATGCCAATGGAGCAAAAAAGAGGCCTGTAGCACAGATAAGCATACCCAGCATAATTAATACCCCCAGCAGGGGGACAGTCAAAATGTTAGCCAATGGAGCAACAAGTGACATTTGCTGAAACATCACAGCAAAGATTGGTAAGGTAGCTATCTGTGCAGCTAGAGTGACTGCCATGTGCTCGACAACGATCTGACCAAACGGCAGGAGAGTGAGGAAATGGAGCAAACGCTGGAAGTATGGGGTAAGCAGTACAATACCCAGCGTGCCCAGAAAGGATAGTTGGAAACCGATGTCCCACAACACAAAAGGATCAAAACAGCTCATTAGAAGAAGTGTGAATGCCAGCGCCGTATAAACATTGTAGGTGCGGCCCAAGCGTGGTGCAATCGTCATGAGAATACCCATAACCCCGGCACGTATTGCTGCAGATCCTGCACCACTGAGCAATGTATAGGCTGATATACTCACCACGACAAGCCCGCTCGTCAACCAGTGCTGCCAATCCCTGCGCTTCTCTGCTGGTAGGGAGTATGCTTTTCGCCTCTTATAGAGCATCCTAGTGCTGCTGGTAACCAGCCCTGCCACGATAGTCACATTAGAGCCAGATGACACCATCAAATGCGCTGTACCAGTGACATTGAAGGCTGAGGTAAGAAGTCTGAGTGCTGGAGTTTGCAGACCCAGAAGAACCGCGATGAGGAGGGCCGCTGCTGGCTGGGGAAGTGCTCGCTCTATCACAATAGCCAGCATCACACGTAGGTGATACAAGAAAGCAATCAGCATATTGCCACCTGCATCCATAACGCTGACGCGTGGAAAAGCCATACTGGCAAAAATACCAGGAGGACTGTGCGGAGGAGGCGACTGTAACTTCCCCTGTAGTTCTACATTATCACCATAGTTTGCCCCATAAGGATCCTCGATTGACATACCCAACGTTTGTACTTCCAGCCGCCCATGTGCCTCTTCCCAGTGGTTGCCACTATCTCTGCTAACATCGCTGACAGCTACAAGCAACAGACGACTACGCCCCTGGACTTTTGGTTCATCAGTCACGGTACCACGCACTTTTAGTGAACTGGTACCAATGAGGATAGTGATAGAGTGAGGATCGTTGCTAGGCAAGGCAACACTATACCACCATGCTCCCAGACAGGCACAGAGCGCGAGCAGCATAACAAAATACATCTGACGATCTTGATACAACAAAATGATCAGAAGTCCAAGAATACCTGCACCAGCAAGCAGAACGAGAGGAGGGAGAAAAAGAATAGAGGCAAGCAGGATGCCCGCTAACCAAGCTGCTACTATTGCAACAAGAGAATATCCCTGCACATTAAGTTTTTGCTGTATGCCCATAATTCCACATTTCCCCCTTTACCAGGCACAATCATCCTAGAGTGCTGCCTGGGTTATCTTTTCCTAGCAGATAGCATCTTCTGTTGCAGCTCAAACAGCTACTTTGTTCTTTATCTTATCATAGATGGATTGACTAACCACCTGCAATAACTGATCTACGGATGTAAAAGGTCCATGCTGTTGACGATAACTGACAATAGCTTGTGCAGTCTTACTGCTGATCTGCAATTGCTGGCGCAACTCATCGGCACTGGCAGTATTGATATTTACCAACGGCAGATTCTGGCTGATAGATGTTGCACTGGAACTTGATAGATTGGGGGAACTCTCGCCTATAGCGGTCACATAGATCTCTTGTCCATCATTCAATTTGGCCGCCAGGTTGAGAGCAACAAGGTTGGCATTTGACGATGGGCCACCAGCAGCCTGAAGCAGTTGGTAGACACGTGCATTGGCTGGGAGCGTATAGATGCCAGGATGCTGGATAGCTCCTATGATATAAACCTGGATGTCTCCTATGCTATTGGCTGTAATCTTTGTTGGAGTGGCACTCTTGCTAACACTCACTTTGGGAGCAGTTACACCAAAATTTTGCTGCGTGACGACGGGCGCAGAAGATGCTGGATGCCAAATAAAGTAGAGAGCTAGAGCTAATGCCAGGACAATTGTAGCAGCAACAATGCGCCATATATAGTTTTTCTTTGCATGTGTCGCTGAAGCGATCACCTGATCTTTCTCCATATCAGGTATGATATGCAGCTTTTGATCCAATAGTGGGTAGGGTGTAGTCGGTATTGCTCGATCTAATAGTGGATGGGACATAGTTGGTATCGCTTGATATACTGTTAGATCAAGATTAGTAGGTCTTGCTCGATGTAGTGCTAGGCCAAGCATATTTGGGCCCGTATACACAGTATCTGTCTGTGTAGTTACTTTGTCTAGTGAGATACTTAAAGGGCTGGTAGCTGGCACTGAAATTGTCTCTTGCTGTGAGAAATAACGTGGTAATAGGCCGAACCTACGCTCGGTGTGGCGTTGGACCATGAATTTTTCTCCCCTCTAGTTAATTTAGTAACTGGGTATCCTTACATTTAGATTACAGCGGTTCGCAGAAGTATTGAACGATTGTAATATATGAACTGATTACATGCGTATGGGCTCAATTTTTCTGAAGACCGCTGTAATAGTCGATTAATGTATAGACACATACTACTATTGGAAGGATAACATAGAAGTTTAGTAAATGTAAATACTTAAAATTAAGAATAAAGTGTTCGCTCTTTCTGATAGCCTGTCCAATAGGAAAGTGAAAAGGGGGGGGAAGGCTATTGCATGGATCGGGGGGTCTATGCTATGCTAGCAACGTTTCAAGCAGGTCGCATGCTATTTTGAGACAAGGCAGCAAAGAGAAAATATGGAATTACTCGTCGCTACATTGGCCCATATCATCGCAGGCACAGATGCAGATATCCTGGCTCATATCCGCCAGATTGTAGATACTGTACGAAACGCAACGGGGCTGGTCACTTCACACATGTATAGAGGAAGAGAACAAGATAGTTACTATTTTCTGCTCACAACATGGGAAGATATAGAAAGCTGGCAAAAAGCACAGGAGCACCATAATCCCAGGCAATACCTCCTGGCATCAGCTGATCTACTGCTATCCCCTCCAGAGCAATGGTTGATGCATTACCAGTGGGGATATAGTCGTCCTGCGAAACAACCAATCGTATCTGCAGCACACATTACAACGCTCCGTCCAGATCAAGCCAGACTTGGACAACGCGAATGGGTCACAGGCCTCAGAAAGCAAACCACGAAGCCGACACTGGCTTTTGCCTTTCTGGCTCAGGAAATAGACAGAGATGCAACAGTACCGTTCCGCGCCGTCAAACCGCTGTTAGCAGAGACAAAAGCGGAGGAGAAGTTTATTCACTATCAAGGCACCACTCTGCTTAGCTTTTTAAGCTGGGCCAGTGAAATAGAACGGGAAGCGTTCTATTTGGACCCTCATTACCTGTCCATCAAGAAACAGCTAGAAAGTTTAGCAGTGACACGTATATTACCCCTAGAACAGGTCTCATAAGCACTAGTCAGAAGATGTTTCAGCAACAGGACGATCATAGTACTTTTTCAATTCGGATTGTAAGAACTGCCGATTCAACCACATTGTGCTGTTGAACGTATGATATTCTCCATCACAGAGAGGAACGGAATTGGCACATTTACGATGCTCGGGCAACCTAAAGCGGATGGTATTGTCCTGCACTTCAATCCACATATGGCGGCGTGTAGATTGGGTTCCCCATCTGAAAAGGATCATCGTACCATATTCTTCAAACTGGCCCCGCCCCTTAAGGAGATCCCGATTAATAGCCTGAAGCATCTCTGCTAGACCACTCTCGCGCAAAATGCGCTTGGCATTTTCACGAGCGGCCAGCCGCTTGGCCTCCTGCTCCAGTGCATCAAGATGCATATTTATCTCCAATACCTGATCACCTTTATCACTTGCGTGCATGACAATCCTCCTCTTCAAGCATAGCGCCTAAAACTAGTAGCATTAGCATACCATACCAACGAGCAGAGTTACCAAAAATCGCCACTTCTACTCCTTGACAAATTCAGCAAAACGAAACACAGATTGCCAAAAGGGGGCAACCAGATCGAGAGTATAGGTAGCATGAGAGCCAAGGAAATGATCACCCAAGTGATGCTACCGCCCCAGGGAAATGAGAGAGAGATTATCAGAGGACTGTTTCGCACGCCGCTTCGCCTCTGCTGTCAGGACACTAATATCATTAATTGTATGTATGCAATGGAAACGATCACTGACAACACCGATAGAGAGAGAGACGAGAGGGAACTCAAAAGGCTGTCCTTCACGGTCAACACCTCTAATTGCCCCACGTTGCAAATCTTCTTGGCGATAGAGCACCACACTTTCCTCTTTAAAACGAGTCAGAATATGGCGACAAAGAGCCTTTTCGCGCTCAGGTGTTGTCACAATCACAAAATCATCTCCCCCGATATGCCCAACGAAGTCATCAGCATTGCCATATACACAGACAACACGCTGGCAGATATGACCAACTAGTAAGATCATATCATTGCCTGCCAGGAAACCATAGGTATCATTAAACGCCTTAAAATTATCTAGGTCCAGATAGAGGACACTCCAAGGTTCTGAACCATATAATTTATAATGAATAGCTCGTTCTAGTTGTAAACCACCAGGAAGTTGTGTTAAAGGGGAAAGAGTTGTTTGTTGCAAACGACGAAGATGGCAACGCACATGGACGAGCAGTTCATCAATGCTAAAAGGTTTAGCAATATAGCTATCAACACCTAACTCGTAGGCATGGACCTTTTCTACAACAGAGCTATGAGGACTCAATAGAATAATAGGGATGTGCATACACTTAGGTTGATCACGCAGCTGCTGGATCACCTGATACACGTCGAAAGCGGGTTGCATGACATTAAGAATGATGAGACTTGGCATTTCACGCAATGCAAACTGTACAGCATCCTCGTCGTTGAGAACCGTAACTGCTTGGCATACTTCCTTTGCTAGATGGCCTTGAATAGATTCTGTAATCACACCTTCACCCTCGACGACCAAAATGCTGAACATATTACTCCTATCTTTACACTTTGCTATATACACTATTACACCTTCCAAGACTTTTCCCTGCCACAACATCTCCATACTCTGATAAAACGTCAAAGCTTTTCTGCAATCTCAGCATCATGTTGCCACTGATCACGTTTGGCACACAGCTAAGACAAACATACAGGGACCCTTCATAGGTTGTGCTTAAGAGGCGCAATACGTATGGACCATATCGCATTTAGACACCCATTGTCTGCAATGATCCATCATTGGAGCATAGCTAGTATTTGCTGCAAAACAGTATCTCATGAACAACATAGACATAAAAACCTATCATGGTTATTATGCAAATTTAAAATGCATCATAAGCAAAGAGCTGATAGATAGAAGGAGCGCCCGATTGCCTCTCGATGCTCGAGCAACTCTAGCGACTTAAAGAGCCCTAGTATAGGGTAACAGAAAGTTGAATGCTCCTCTAGGGGGAAACAGGGACAATTCTCACATTTGAGGAGAGCTGACAGTGTCCCTTAGTAGGCTATCTCTCATCATTTGATACACTCCCACAGTTTCATGTTGTTTGCTCCAAGCAAAGACAGGAAAAAGCTTCCCTCATAAGACACACTACACCAACATTGTTCAACACAGGTATACATATATCATTGATTAGTATAACATCTTTGAGTTTATATGCAAAGGTTTTGTTGCTCAAATCACTAATATTTCATAAAAACTCTTTGAAATGTCACAAAACGTCTTTTTTTGGCACGATAGTATAGTTATCTCAAGCAATGTCACGGGTACTTTATGAAAAAGGGTTGACGTGCAGTCGATCCTGAGATACTATTGAGAAGCGATGGTATCATTCTTGGTAGCAAAAGGACAAGCTATGACTTTATTCACATTAGCCGAACAGCCAATTACATTCTATAGCAAGGGGCAACCAGCACTTCTTCTCGAAGGTGTGGTTCATTGCTCCACCAAGGCCGAACAGGCACCAGCCATCATTCTCTGCCATCCCCAGCCTGCAAGCAGTAATATGAATGACGCCCTCACCGTCACAATGGCACAAAGTCTTGCTGAAGCTGGTATGATCACGTTACGCTTCAATTTTCGCGGAGTTGGCTTGAGCCAGGGACAACAAACCGATGGACGTTTAGAGCCACTCGATTTAGCTGGAGCTATTGACGCAACCTTAGCTCAACCAGGAGCAAACCCTGCCAAAGTCTGTATCATCGGTCATGGGTTTGGTGCTTATATCGGTCTCTTATATGCACCTTTTGATTTGCGCATACGTACTCTTGTTGCCATCAGTCTTCCCATATTCCGGACCAGCAGTGGTTTCCCACGACCATTTGAGCGTCCCAAATTGTTTGTAACGGCAGAATTTGATGAGCTGTGTCCATTGTATAAACTAGAACCCTTTGTAGAGGAACAGGTAGGGCCAAAAGGTATCAAAGTGATTATTGGAGCCCGCCACCTCATGCACGGATATGAAGATGCAGCCACTACTACCATTGTGAAATATGTAAAGGCATGGGCTGAGATGCCCGGAGTGTAAAGTTAATGAATATGAATCTAAACAATCCGATTATTGTGCAAAGTGACCGTACTATTTTGCTTGAGGCCGATCACCCATTGCATGCAGAAGCACGCGATGCACTAGCCCAATTTGCAGAACTAGAAAAGTCACCGGAACATATTCACACCTATCGTCTCTCACCTCTCTCGCTCTGGAATGCGGCTGCAGGAGGAATGGATGCTGAGGGCATTCTCGCATTGCTGTCCCGCTATAGCAAATATTCACTTCCCAGTAACGTGAGTACTGAAATTCGTGAGTATATTAACCGTTATGGGCGTCTTAAGCTCATACGCAATGAAGATATGCTTCTGCTGATATCAGATGATGCTACGCTCATTGTGGAAGTTATGCATCATAAACGCACCCTGCCATATGTGCTGCAGCAATTGGATCGCCATACACTACAGGTTGAGGGATCACGACGCGGACATATCAAGCAAGCGCTCATCCACATGGGATTTCCAGCGGAGGATCTGGCAGGGTATAGCGATGGCTCACCACTACCAATGAAACTACGCAGTGAAACTCTACAGGGAATGGCTTTTGCTCCGCGTGGATACCAGACCGCTGCTGCTGCTGCTTTCTACGCTGGTGGAGCCCTGAGCGGAGGAAGTGGCGTAGTAGTTCTCCCCTGCGGAGCTGGTAAGACTATTGTAGGCATAGCTACAATGAGCGACGTTCAACGTGCTACCTTAATTCTTACTCCCAATACCGTTGCCGTACGCCAGTGGATCAGCGAAATTATTGATAAGACAGATATTCCTCCCGAGATGGTCGCCGAATATACCGGAGACCACAAAGAAATTGCTCCTATTACGGTCAGTACTTACCAGATCTTAACCTATCGGCGTGCTGGTAGTGCTGGCAAAAATGGGATTGATGTTGCGGATTATCCACACTTTTCACTGTTTACTAGCTACGATTGGGGCCTCATCATTTATGACGAGGTTCATCTACTTCCTGCTCCCGTTTTCCGCGTGACCGCTGAAATTCAGGCTAAAAGAAGGCTTGGCCTCACTGCAACTCTAGTACGTGAAGATGGGCGGGAAGCAGATGTCTTCAGCCTAATCGGTCCTAAGAAATACGATGTCCCCTGGCGCGAGCTGGAGCAGCAAGGCTGGATCGCTACTGCCGAATGCCATGAGATCCGCGTGGGATTGACAGAGGATGAGCAAATGAACTATGCTATGGCAGAAGTTCGTGAAAAGTACCGCATCGCTGCTGAAAATCCTGAGAAAGTTACAATTACACGCTATCTCGCAGAACGCCATCAGAATGATCAGATACTCGTCATTGGCCAATACCTGGACCAGCTCAAACTATTGGCAGATGAATTGCAAGCTCCCTTGCTGACTGGCCGTATCTCGACAGCACAGCGAGAGAAGCTGTACGAACAGTTCCGCCGAGGCGAAATCAAGCGTTTGGTTGTTAGCAAAGTGGCCAATTTTGCCATTGATCTTCCTGATGCCAACGTTGCCATCCAGGTATCGGGTACCTTCGGTTCACGGCAGGAAGAAGCACAAAGGCTCGGGCGCATCCTTAGACCCAAGAGTGACGGAGGACTAGCATACTTCTACTCCATCGTCACACGGGATACAAGAGACCAGGAGTTCTCCGCCAATCGCCAACTCTTCCTGACCGAGCAGGGCTATCGTTATGTGATTGAGGATGCTGAAAATCTTCTAGCAGTTAGGACCTGAAGCAGAGACAAAAGAAAATTTGCCTCTGGCAAAGTGCATTTTTGCTTGACATCCGTCCAGCTTAGGTGGTACCTTTTCAGAGACTACACGAGGATAGTCTCTGACTTTTCCCCGCAAGGGCATGAGCATTGAACACACCGCAGAGGCCGAGCGCCTTTGCTTTCTCTCCCTGCCTTTAGGCATGGGTACCCACAAAGCAGGATGTGATGGTCGATAGCTATATTAATGTAACAAATGAAGATTTTGTTGAAAAGGTGTTAAGTTCTCCTAACCTAGTGATTGTGAACTTTTCAGCCGAAAGTAGCACTGCGTGCAAAATACAAGACCCAGAATTCGAGGCGATCAGCAAAGAATATCAGAATAAAGCTACCTTCGCCAAACTGCGTCTGAGCGGGCAAAATGCACTTACCAACCAATGGCATGTCGATAATGTTCCCACGCTTATCTTCTTTAAAGGAGGTAGCGAGATATATCGCATTACAGGCATCGTTATGCGCAACAGACTACGCCGTCAGGTTGAAGGTATCTTGTTAGCCAACTAATTGCCCACCAAACTGTGTTCGCTTGTAGGAGTGTATGGAAACTTATTGCTATCCCCTTCGTCTGCGTGCCTCATTGCACGAAACTATCTGGGGGGGACGCCGCTTAGAGCGTGATGGATGGAAGCAACTTCCTCCAGGTGATATAGCCATTGGAGAGTCATGGGAAACAGAAATCAGCAACATGGTCCAGAACGGCCCCTACACAGGAAAGACATTAGGTACACTGGTGGAAGAACTCGGTGTTTTGTTGCTTGGAAAACAGGCTTTTGCTATTTTTGGCCGACGCTTCCCCTTGCTGGCAAAATTCATCGATGCCAATACACATCTTTCAGTACAAGTCCATCCCAAAGATAGTTATGCAGCCCGGCATGAAGGCGGGAAACTGGGGAAAACGGAGTTTTGGTATATTCTCATGGCAGAGCTAGGAGCCCATGTTGTCTATGGCTTCAAAGCTCCAACCGACCGGGCAGAGGTAGCACAGGCCATTCAAAATGTGACATTGGATCGCTTACTCCATAAAGAACGAGTACAGGCCGGAGACGTTCTCTATGTGCCAGCCGGAACAGTCCATGCAATTGGGGGCGGCATTATGCTCTACGAATTGCAAGAGTACTCAGACGTTACCTATCGTATGTACGACTATGGCCGTTTATCGGCATCAGGGAAACTGCGTGAACTACATATCGAACGTTCCCTCGACGTTGCCCACTATGAAGCCCCACGCCAGATCAAGATGAAGCCGATATCTCTGACAAACACCTACGGCTACGAAGATCGCTGCCTGATCGCTTGCCGCTATTTCCTGACGCGTGAGCTGCAACTCAAAGGATTTGCTGCTGTAGAGGGGATAACAAAGAACAGTTGCATGATCATCTCCTGCCTGGGGGAAAGCATACAAATCTTCTACGGCAATGGCCTCAAGGAAAACGAGTCGATCTCACGAGGTGAAACGGTAGTATTGCCAGCGGCACTGGGACGCTATCGCCTTGTAGGAAACGGTGCACTGCTCTTATCGTATGTGCCCGAACCAGCGGACGAAGTCTGGCAACAGTGGCAGGTCAGTAACTTGATGTATAGCGCTTTGCACAAAGATTGATCCCCTCTATCTTAACTCAATCTGCCTAATTGCTACCTCTCGTATTACTTTTTGGCTATTTTGGTGGGCTG
>Ga0137458_1000096_pt1 | contig 11400 bp, 12 predicted proteins | sample EasRivERMGT642_2_FD_102311 | JGI IMG/M metagenome (GOLD analysis project Ga0137458, IMG submission 102311) | Soil microbial communities from meander-bound floodplain in the East River, Colorado, USA - East River MetaG ERMGT642_2 | ecosystem: Environmental > Terrestrial > Soil > Floodplain ... | reverse complement strand
TCTCTCTGAAAAGTAACGGGACAGGAACGCATGACTCAAAGGTTTGTATCCTGCCGCCACTCTCGGTGGATTCAACTCACTCAAAAAAAGGTCAATCAGGTCGCCACGCTCTGTGCGGCGAGTTTTAGTTGGCTTGAGATTGTATCCTTGAAGAAGGGATTGAGTTGAAACTACAGAACTCATTTAATTAAAGATTTCTTTCATCTGATTATAAATTCGGACTCGGAAATTACCGTCTCTCACCATGAACTTCTTGCTACTCGGCCAAACATCTATTAGGTCATCCACCCTCCAATGAAAGGCAGTAAACCGTTCAACAAGATGTCCCTCATCTTCGATAGTAGCTATATCATGTTCTGCTTGTTCAAGATTAGACTTTCTAAGTAACTTACTCATTTGTTTTGTTGAAAACTTTTACGGTGCGAGATAGATGGTAAATAAAGAGACCTGGTGAGGTATCTTGTTTCGCTTCTGGGGTTTCCCTTGTCTCTGGTCAGAAGGATAGCTACATTTGTGTCTCTTGGGTCTTCAATGGAAGCCCATGCACTCTCCCCAATAGCTGGAGATTTAACCTTTACGTATGCGTCAGCCGACATTGACCCGTGGCGGCACGGTAAGGCGAACTTATCCTGCGTTGGTTAGCCCTATCAGCAGGCACTGTTACGAAGTGAGGGGCTGGAAGTAAAGAACTTATTGAAAGGAATCATACACCTAAAACCTGTCGAATACGAACTGGGGATAACTGGGGGATAAGTTAATGCAAAGGCTGAAGGAATCGAACCCTCTCATTACCGTTTTGGAGGCGGAATGGTCTCCATGACTCTAGCCTTTTTGTTTAGTTCTTTGAGCTTCTTTTCCCAATAACCCGTACCAAAGATACCGTCAAAGAGGTACTCTCGCTTGCCACAGTGACGGCAGGACAGGTCAATCCAGTTTCTCCAGTGCTTGTGTCCATCCAATTTGATGACAACATATTCATGGGGCTTATTACCATTACGTTTGCACTGTCTATGATTCCTCTTGAGGGAGAGTTTTTTGCTTCGAGGAATACGCTGTAGTTTTTCGTAAAATTGGATTGACTTCATGACTTTCACCATAGCAGGGTTTCCCTTCTGCCCAACCCCACTCTGGTCGGCGGTGGCTGGTGAGGACACGGCTTTACTTGGATTGTACCACAAACAAAAATGTCCCTGGAGGGGGACATCTTGTTGATACTTTCAGCTTATCAGGCTTGAGTATCTGGGGTGGGCAAGAGAACTATATCACACTCTAGTTATAGCCACAAAACCCACCATAAAATGAGAATGGCGGGTTTTGGGATTATCAACGAAAATGATGAATTTCTAGGCTTATGTAAGATACTTCTAGCTCAAACTATACCATAGTCCTTCCTATTTAGGAAGGGGATAACTATGAACACTTCAGATCGTTACAAGGAATGATCGGAATCAGTGTAGGTCTAGGAGTCGGTGTCGGGGTCTGTATTCCGTGCGGTCTGCATGATCGGTAGTTCCTTCCATTCTCGGCGTAGAACGGCACAGTAGGAGTTCCTACAATTGGGTTTAAGTCACAGCTAGGTGATCGTGGACGACATTCATTGTAGTTCTGTCCGTTTTCTGTGTAGAACTGTCCAGACGGTCTGCCTACGATTGGGTTCAGGTCACAGCGTCTTGTGCTTCCTGAACTGTTTGAGGACGAAGTCTGAGTTGGATTAGGTGTCGGAGTAGGACTAGGTGTTTGTTTGACGGCACAGGTAGGCTTATTGACCTCATTTGAGTCTAAAGTCACCGCACCTGTTCTTGCAAGCAACCTACCGTCAATTTTAGCCCCCGTGGTTAGCGTTATAGAGGCCAAGGCGAGGATATTACCCTTGAAGTCAGAGTTTGTACCGAGTGTAGCGGATGACCCTACTCTCCAGAAGACGTTACAAGAATTAGCTCCGTTGATTAGCTTAACCTTGCTCTCCCCATCAGTCTTCAAAGTCGTAGCTGTTTTTATAATGAACAGGGAATCAGAATCACCCTCACCGTCCAAGGTGAGAGTACCAGTCAGTTCAAATGTACCGTCTTGTGACTCGTAACTGCCAGCTTTCAAGATTGAACCGCCAAGTTCGGAGGGAATAGTGGTAACGGGTGTTTTACCTGAAACTTCATTCCACAAAGTAACAAGATCATTTTGGGCCAAGATTGCTACAGCACTGGCAATGTCTTGATTTCCACTAATGCCAGGAGGAAAACCTGTGATCGAAGTGCCAGGGGTCAGACCTATACCACCGTTGATTATGGTTGAACCCGTATTGGTAATTGTCGAACCTGCTAGAACCGAGAAGCTATTGGTTGATAAGAGGTTTACGGAAGGACTAGTTGCATTGACGAATTGAAGCACACCAAATAGGGCGAATGCCGCACCTATAGCGATGAGGGCGAGCTTGGAAACGGTTTTAGTGTTTGTAGTCATGGACATTTTTCGTTAGGGAGACAAGGAATAATGGGGGCTGTGGATGTCCTCGTATTTTGCGAGGACGTTGGTTGAACGACAGGTGTTACTTCTTCGGGAGTTTCTTTCCTTGTTATTAAAAAGAATGTTCCAAGAAGGATGGCGACAATCACTATCCAGGGGATTATTTTCATATAGGGGAATTATAACACGAAAAATCCCCCACCAGATGTCTAGTGGGGGCGGACTGCTCAAGTCCAGTTTTCGTTAGCGTCCTTTCCTTGTGTTCGCTAACGGCGGGGTTCTGCGACTGCTCTGCCTTAACCTCACGAGGTAAGCAATCGCCGAAATGGGTTGTCTCCAAGAGATAAGACGAGGAGGAGGATTGAGTTTCGTTTTCATTAAATGGACTTCCCCCACCTTTTCTTCTTCCTTGGATGTTCGACTTTCATCTGCTTTCGGCAGACGTATAGTATCTTGGTCGGAAAGCATTTGTGCTTCGCTACCAAGAACGACAGATCATCCACATCAGTTTGAGAGATGATGTAGATTGTGTGCCTCGGCAATTCCAAAGGGAAAATAATCCGAGGGACAAAGTTACCTTTGAGGGCAGGTATCTGCCGACGGTAGTTAAACCGACGAATCGTAATGTTCATAATTACCTTGTTAAAAGAACTGCACGAGCTACCCCACGGGGAGGTAGCCTAGCAGGTCTCTATTCTGTTGTGGTCTTCTTGCCTTCAAAGATGTTGTACACACCAGTTGAAGCGAAGGCTAGGAACAGAGCGTCTACAACCCCTTGAATAGAGGCTAGACCGACTTCTGAGCTTGTTAAAGCCGAGTTAACTACGACTCCGCCAAAGGAAAAGAGGACTACCGCAGTTCGGAGGATCACCTTTCTCTTTTCAGACGACCAGTCCTGTGCAAGTAGTTTTTTGACTCCTGCCGTCAATCCCCAGACTACGATAGGGGAAGCCAAAGTTACAAATGTTTCCATTGTATTTTATTTATTATAATAAACCTCGGATTCCGCCGAGAGACCGACACTTTGTAAAATAACAAAGTGCCTGTCCCTTGATAGAATCACGAATACAACAAATTTAGTTGGGCTACGGTAGAAGGTCCGACTGTCTTACCTTGTAAAAAATCTAGTGTGGTGAGAACCGCCACTTGGTACTTCTTCTGAAAGGCCAGAACCCCTTTGGCCGTCTGCTGTAAGTATAACCCAGTTGAGGTGGTATTTTGAGGGAACAACTGTTCATATTTCAAAATATTCTGTAAGGCTTTAACGTCAGCACTCTCTTGACCATACTTCAAAGTAGTTGTAAAAGTGTGCTTAGGTTTTACTGGGATGTTCTGCCAGTTGTTGTTAAGGTCTAGTAAGTATCCTGCAAAGTAACATCGTTCGTTAAAGAACTCTTCGGTAATGAGACGCTGGCCGTTAAACTGGCCGAACTGGCCCCAGGAATCATCTATGACCAGAGCTTTCTTTCCGTTCCACAAAGTATGAGTTGTGGCGGTTACGGAATGTCGGAGTGCCGTTGACCTAACCAAGTCTGGATACTTAATTGTCGGTATGTCCGTCCACTCGTTGCTTTTGAAGTAGAAGAAAAGCATCACCGCTTTACCCTCGGCCAGAACAGAAGCAACAGCTTCTATGTCGAGGGGCAGGTAAACATACCCCGCACCCTTATACTTCTGTGCGGTACTGGTCATCTCAACCGTCCTAGCTACAGGCTTGTTCATTTCAGTCTCGTTTAGATTCTGGGACGGGAGCATAGATTCAAAGCAAGCTCCGTATTTTTTACCAATATCCAAAGCGTCATATCCCTGCATACCAGGATTAGGTTTTATATTACGCCTATCATAAACATCACGGGCTGAAAATTGCCTAGACTGTCCAGTCTCTAGTCTTTCGTGAGCTTCCAACATTTTTGCCATCGTGTTCGCAACGCAGGAGGATGACCCGTCCTGATTTTTTACAGAATATTTACGCCATGACTCTGGTGGCAGTTCTTTCCACTCAACAAGGGGTAGAGCGGCAATCTCACGGGCATCGAAATCTTTATCCCGAACTTCTTTTGAACGGTCATCGACTAGAAGACCTGGCTGTCTAGGCTTCTGGAAGAACAGGAGAAAGTTTGTAAAAAGGTTATCCATCATTGTACTCTGTTCAAGAAGAAGTTAATGACGAGGAAGATTAAGGAAACTACGGCGGGGATAATTATAGCGGTTATGGATTGGCGGCCTAAATTTGTATTTTTGTACTGTTTTAACTCCTCAATCTCTTTCTTCAATTCAACCATGGTGTTTTCCCAAACCTCACGAGGAAGATAGGTGGCTTGGATGTCCTGAAGATGTTGAGCCTCTCCATTAAGGATTTCAAGACGACGTTTGTATTCGACGGCCTGGAGTTCCAAAGCCTTTTCGAGACTAGCGGAGTCTTTTTTATGCCTTAGATCAACAAGAGCAATTTCCTTGTCTAGTTCATGGATATTCTTCATAGTTTAATTATACCTTATCTCAGTAAGGCCTCGATTCGAGCTGTGGCTTTTAACTGCTCAATCTGCCGTTCCTCCATTCTATCCATACGAAGTTGGATTTCATGGAGGTCATTATTTTTTATCTTCTCCAATTCGGCTTGAACGGTTCGATTATTTTCAACCCTTGATTCAAGCTCGACAATCTTCAATTGTAAATCATGTTGAGGATTAACGACCCAGAAGATGACACTGGAAATCAACCCGACGGCGGCAATCGCTAACGAGACTTCATTGAAGAGTACTTTTCTGACTTTTCCATCAGTTTCAGTCATGTTATTGAATCAACAGCCAAGTGAAAGTCGATGTGTCTAAAACTGAATCTGACGTGATGGTGAAGCTACCGTTCGTCACCGTGTAAGTGATGGCCGTGCCTATAGTACCTCCCGAAGTCTTACGGGTTGTGAGGAGGTACGAGTTGGCTGTAGCCGCACCTGTGGTCACAGTAACCGTTCCTCCAACTAGAGTGGCGTTGCCTACGATAGGTTTAGTCGTTTGGTTTAGATCGAGTGCGCCCACGAGAGTAGTAGTACCCGTATCATGAAAGGTTGCCGCCAGAGCATTGCCTGGGGTAAGGGTTATATCACCCGTTCCCGCCACTGTTTTGAAATCAAGGGGAACACCTGCTGTACTAACTTGGACCTGGGCGAATGTCGGGCCAGTAAACTGGGCTTGTTGATAGAAGTTAGCCGTTCCTGATGAATCAATTGAAAAGAAGCTGGTACTATCATCTTTTCTAACTCTAAATATATTGGCGGTTTGTCCAACTATTCCTTGAACCGTTAGGGCGGTTAGACCTGGCAATCTTGAACTGACCAACAGAGAAGAGTTGGCTAATCCTGCGTTAGGTGTTGATGTTCCAACGTATATCGCATTGGCAAAAGTCGAGGTGGCTGTAGTGGAAGTGGCGTGGAAGTATTCAGCTACCACTGGGCCGACGACAGAGAGTTTGGCGTAGGGAGAGGTTGTGCCTATACCAAAGTTACCCCTTTTTAAGGTGGTTGAAGCTGTGTCGAGTGATAGGACTTCTGTATTACCTGTAATGAGTGAAAGACAGTCGGTTTTGTAAGTATTGAAATCAAGTTTTCCAAGGTTACATTGTTTTAATCCTGTATCTGCATCACCGTTGAAGGTGTACTGAATTGAATACAAGCGGCTGTTTGATGTCCCTGCTGAATACGAGCCGCCTCCATCGTTTGCGGCATCGGCAACGAAGTCATTACCTGAATATATGTTTGTTGACTCGAAGGAAATCCCATCATCGACATCAAAATATGTTCCAAAAAAGAAGGCTTTATTCGTGGCGTTAAATTTCAAGCAAATCGGGCCAGAACTATCACTAGCGTCTCTTCCGTAACAGAAGATAGGGAAAATCTGACCAAACATACTTTCAGTTCTTAGTTGGTATACACCGCTCGCATTTTTAATGTCAAACTCTGGAGAAATCCAGAGAGGCCCTTCGGCAGGAGAAGAAAAGAAACCAACATCACTTCTTGTCTGAAATCCTTTAATGGATAGTCCGCCCACAAGAGCTTCACTAATTGAAGCTAGGGTAGTCGAAGCGTTAGTTGCCGTCAAAAGGTCTGTTGAGGCATTGTAGGTCAAACCAGCATCTCCTGCTTGTGAGTTAGTACCAGTCCAGTAAGTAACTTGATTGGCTACGCCTGTACCAGTAACATTACCCGTACCTAAACAAGTTCCTCGAACAGCTACACAACCTGTAATTACATTTAGTCCAGCCAAAGTTGAAGTGGCTGTAGTAGAAGCAGACCTAAAGGCGTGATTCATACTTGACCAAGTGGAAGTCCCCGAAGCAAGAGCCGTGATACGACCCAGAGTATCAATTACAAATTGTGTGCTAGCAAATTCGACTGAACCGCCATTAAAGAGTTGGGCTTTTCCGTCTGTTGTAGAGATTGAGTTACCGAGAATAGTTGGGGCAGAAACTTGAGAATCTGAACTGATACTGCCGAAAGTTGCAATAATGTCACCAATAACGTCAATACCACATCCATCAACTCTAAATACCTGAAATCCTCCGCCATCCATACCAATCCGAAAAGGAACGTCATTACACCCGTCACTGTTGTGTATTATTTCAAGACCATCCTTGTCCCAATTAAAAGCACTCGTTCCTGTACCATCAAAGACTACACCGCCATTGAAAGTTGAAGTGGCTACTGTGGAAGTAGCCTTCAAATATGGAGCTTGAAAAAAATCGGTCTTGATGAGGGGTTCAATCCTTTCGTTATTCAACCTGTCAACCGAAACAGGAGTCGCAAGAACAATCGAAGGGAACAAGAGAATGGCTAGAATTAGTAGTTTTTTCATGTATTTATCTATATCGTACAAATTGGGTAGGCCCACCGCCTCCTATGTTAAAAGTAATCTGACCTGATGAAAATGTGTACCCAGCTCCCTCAAAATACATTGTACCATCTCCAATTACATCTGTCGGGGCAGTTGCCCCCACCGTAAAGACCGTAACTGAACCATCTGCGGCAGGGGTTTCGACTGGGATTGACCACGCACCAACGCCACCACTGGACGAGGACGATTCCAAAACAACAACCCTGTCCTCAAGTCTTTTGAGTTCGGTCTTGGACACACCAATACGCACGTCAAAGTCAGTAGGAATTCGACTAAGATTAAACTTCATTTCTTTCCAGCCTTTGATGACGTATGGTTCAACCGCCTCATTCAAAGTGTTGAGCTTGGTAGCAATTTCTGGAGCTTCGATAGACTGGACTATCGTATTGGTTATCTCATTGATGACGGGTTCTTTTTCAATAGTCTCTTTGATGATTTCTGTCTTGATAATGGGCTGTTCCACTCTGACTTCGGTCTTCTCAATGATGACCCTCTCGACTACAGGAACAGTAATCTTGCTGGCAATTTCTACCTTGTTTTCTTCCGTGAGAACGTAATCCTTGCCAGGTTTACCTGGGTCTCCCTTCAGAGGAACGGGGATAGAGGAAATCCTAGAATCCAAGTAATCAATCTTGTCACTTAAAGCCTCCTCTGATTCCAAGACATGTTTAATAAGAACAGGGTCGCCACCTACGGCTAACTCTAGGGCTTTTCCAAGTCTTTTCTTTTCTTTGTCAGTGAGAGGTTTCATATGGTGTGGGTAACTTAATTTGACTTTTTGAAGTAATTTTGGTTGAATGTAGGGATGATGCTATTCATATTGTGTCTTCTTTTCGGGGGACTTGGAGGAGGGTATTTGGGGTATAAGTTAGTAGATTGGTACATAGAATCTTAGTCTCTCATTACTCCATAGAGTAGAGATAGCCCGCCCCCACCCCCAGCTACCCACCCTGCCGTTTTAGCTTTGCCTGGATTCTCCATGACCCATCTCTTTAACCAATTACTACCTTGTAAGTCGTAAAACTTCTCCGCCAGATTGTATTGAGCTTCGTACAAGTTACTAATTCTTCGCATCTGTTTCTTAAAGGTTTCATCACCAATCTCGTCCGAGATGAAATTGTTTACTTCCCTTCGCATATCCTGGATGGCTCTCTTAACTGCGGTATTTTTTTCTGAATCAAAAGCCGCATCACCAAACTGCTCACGGACTATTTTGTCAAATTCCTTGCGAGAGTCCCAAAGCCCTTCCATTGTCTTTTTGCCTTTATTGATTGTATCCACCATTCTTTCCCGAACCAGGTTATAAGTGTTCTCCAAAATCTTATCGGTCTTGAACAGGTCAGGCATTTCGATTGAACGTAACCGTGCCTCTACAGTGGGCATGTTAAAGGCTCTAGGGTTTGATTGTAGAAATGGGCGTACTTCCTTTTCAGCAATGTTTGGAATTGCTTTATTCACATCTTCAAGAGTTTCAACCACGTTACCTCCCTTTCTGCTTACCTTCAAAACATCTTTGGCTATTTCAGTATCACGTCCAGAAGGTGTCACATCAAACTTCTTCGCCTTCCCTGTTTGAGTCGCCCTCCCCTCCATTCCAGCACTGATGACATTCGATTTTTTGGGCTTTTCCATGACTAACCTAGTAGTATCATCAAGCTCCTTCTGTGAAAGACGGATAACCCTTTTTTCGGCTTGTTTAACTACACCCTCAACTGTTTCCTTAACTGCTGTCTTTATCGGCTGTTGAATTGCTTTGGCTGTTCCCCCACCTACGACAGAACTAATGACCTCAAACAAAGCTCCCATATTAGCCTTAGTTCGATCAGAAAGGTTTTGAAATTCTTGTATAGATTTTTTTCCTATATCGCTTTCAAGGAATTTTCCTAGAAGTCCCTTCCTTTCAGAAACAGTTTCTCCAATACTATCCGTTACGGTATCTAGGAGCTTCCCTACTCCTGGAACGGAACGTAGAGTTTCATAACCCACTGCTCCAGCAGTTCCCAGTCCAGTACCAAAAGTCTGTAGTCCCGTTTCAGCCCCCGACTGCTGACCTAACGTCTGTCTCTGTTGGGCGGCATTTATTTTGTCAGCTCCTTCGTTAAGAGTCTCGTTGACTCTTTCGGTAAGAGGAGGTCTAGCAGTGCTTTGAGCGGTTGTTTGTACTGGGTCAGCGATAAAACCACTTCGACCCAACACACTAGCCTTTGGGTTTTTAACTTGTCCTACTTGTTCGTCAGGTATGAATGGCATATTATTGGTTTATTAGTTCGTAACTATTAGCATCATATTCCGAACGAGGAATTGACCCTAGTTGGCCAGTCTCCTTGTTCTTCACTCTATAGGTCAAGTAGTCATCGAGGTTCGGCTTATCCAGACCAACGGTTCGAGCAATGGTTGCATCATTAACGAAGCTAAGAAACTTAGAAGCATTGTCGGACTTCCACTTAATTACATCAATCGTATCGTTGTCTTGTATAAGGAAGTTTTGGGCATTAGCCGCTTCAGTTCCCGTAACTGCCGTTCCATAGAATCCTTTGCGAAGTTGGGCTTGACCAAGTTCGATAACCGAACGCAGATCGGTATATGCCTTGTCTCTCTTAATCGAAGTATAAGGCTTAGCTTTCTCCGCCAGAGCCTTGTAAGGGCCAGCAGTAAGGTTTTGAACATTAAGTTGATTCAGTGTACTCTCGAAAGCTGACTGGGCGGTAGCATACAAATCATAGTCAGCTTGTTGAGACGGAGACATCTTTTGGTAGCCGAAATCCTTTAACTCGTCCACCGCACCAGTTACATCTCCTGCGGCCACCCTGCGAGTTATATTTCCAATAATCCTGTTAGCTTCATCGTTGCTCTTGAATCTCAAGTTTTTGACCGATGACAATAGGGCTTTCCCTTCTGGGGAAACATTGTCTAAATTTAGATTAGCTCCCCCTGGAAGATTGGCAATATCGGCCTTAAGTTTGTCAGTTTGCGCTTGTTTGTACTGTCTATCCAGAATGTCACCAGCATATTGACCTGCGGCATTGATTGCATCCTCTGGAGTTTGAGCAGCTTGAATAGCGGCTCGAACAGAAGATGGGGCATTTTGCTCACTAGCTGATGTCAGGAGATCCACTTTAATATCGCTAAGGTCTTGAGCCGTTTTTGTGGTCTTATCAAATTCTCTTTGCTCCTTAGTCAAATATTGCTGGAACAGTCTCTCTTCACTCTTGGTAAACTCTTCCTTGTTTTCACTATAGAAGAACTTGTCAGCTTCGAGCTTGAGTTTTAGAGGTTCGAGTTCAGCTTCAACCTTTCGGTCGGCAATCGCTTTGGCTGTATCGAACTCCCGAAGGGCGGCAGATTTGAGAATAGCGATGTCGGCCTGTTTGGAAACGGACTCTCTGGTTACTCTCTGAATTTCATCGTTAATTGCTCCGCCAAACTTACCCTCGGAATTTTTCTCAATCATTTCAATTTTGCGAAGAAGGGCGTGTTCTTCGCCTTCAATCTGTTTGGTATACTCATTCACTTGTTTTCTAAGAGGATCAACATTCTCTTCCTTGTATATCTCTTCTCGGCGTTCGGGGATACCAGCGATTGCATTCATAGTTTGCTGAATTGCCCCTTTATTTGCTTTGACATCCAACTCTTGTTGCTTGAACTTTTGTTCCTGATCTTTTTCAAAATTTGCTTCAGTATTGGCATTGGTCGTAGAGATGAACTGTCCAGTTCCAGTCCAACCAGTCGGGGTTGTCTCGGGAGCAACCTTTAACGATGAGCTTCCCAAACGACTGGAGTCAATTGTCGTATCAACATTTCCACCAATCATTTCTGGAGTGGCGGCATAGTTCTGACCATTCTCGGTGTAGTACGAGACTGTCGGGATTCCTTGAATTGGTGTTTTGGTAGGCATGTAACTTATTTAGAAAACTGGTGGACGGTTGGAATAATCTGGACTTCTTCTATGGTAGTTTCGGTTCCCCTCAATTCGACTTTGAATTTGAACCACTTTGAGTTGTCGGCCAGGGGTATCTGCTTGTGACCGAGAGCGTCTGCTGAAGTAATCTCCTCC
>Ga0137458_1000095_pt1 | contig 11406 bp, 7 predicted proteins | sample EasRivERMGT642_2_FD_102311 | JGI IMG/M metagenome (GOLD analysis project Ga0137458, IMG submission 102311) | Soil microbial communities from meander-bound floodplain in the East River, Colorado, USA - East River MetaG ERMGT642_2 | ecosystem: Environmental > Terrestrial > Soil > Floodplain ... | reverse complement strand
GAGGGCGAGCGGGTTGCCGCGGTCGTCGACGATCTTCAGGATGAAGTACGGCTGGATCAGGAAGCCGCCGTTCGCGAACACCGAGTAGGCGCGCGCCATCTGCCACGCAGTCACTGAGCCCGCCCCCAGCGCCATGGTGAGGTAGGGCGGGTGCTTCTCGGGCTCGAAGCCGAAGCGCGTTACGTAGTCCTGCGCGTACTTCGGGCCGATGGCATCCAGGATGCGGATCGAAACCATGTTCTTCGACTTGGCGAGCGCGGTGCGCATGCGCATCGGGCCTTCGTACTTGCCGTCGTAGTTCTTCGGCTCCCAGCGCTGGCTGCCGGTCTGCTCCGCTTCCAGCACCACCGGCTCGTCGGCGATCACGGTGGCGGCGGTGAAGCCCTTTTCAAGCGACGCCGAATAGATGAACGGCTTGAACGACGAGCCGGGCTGGCGCCAGGCCTGCGTGACGTGGTTGAACTTGTTGCGGCCGAAGTCAAAGCCGCCCACCAGGGCGCGAATCGCGCCATCCTGCGGGTCGAGGGCGATGAACCCCGCCTCGACCTCGGGCAGTTGCGCGATCTGCCAGTTCTTGCCCTCGCGCTGCACGCGGATGATGGCGCCGCGGCGGATGCGCCGCTGCGGCGCGGTCTTCAGGTCGAGCGGCCGGCCGCCGAACTTGAGTGCCTCGGCATTGAGCGTGACCTTCTCGCCGCTGCGCAGCGCGGCCTCCACCTCGCCCGGCTTCACGCTCAGCACGACCGCGGCGAGCAGGGGATCGTTGTCGGGATGGTCGGCGAGTGCCTCGTCGAAATCCTCGTCGTCGGGCGAAGCCGGCAGCTCGGCGTAGCCTTCGGCGCCGCGGTAGCCGTGGTTGCGGTCGTACTCCATGACGCCGCGGCGCAGGGCGGCGTAGGCCGTCTCCTGGTCGGCCTGCCGGATCGTCGTATAGACACGGAAGCCGCGCGTGTACACCTCCTCCGGGTAGTGCTCGGCGATCGCCTGCCGCACCATCTCGGCGACATACTCGGCGTGCACGGAGTATTCCCTCACTTCGCGCCGCGTCCGCAGCGGCGCTTGGTAAGCCTGGTCGTGCTCTTCCTGGGTGATGTACCCCAGCTCGGTCATGCGGCGCAGGACGTACTGCTGGCGCTGCTTCGCGCGCTGGGGATTGGCGACCGGGTTGTAGGTCGAGGGCGCCTTGGGCAGCCCGGCGAGCATCGCCATCTCGGCGAGGCTGAGCTGCTCGAGCGCCTTGCCGTAGTAGATCTGGGACGCCGCGCCGAAGCCATAGGCGCGCTGCCCCAGGTAGATCTGGTTCACGTACAGCTCGAGGATCTGGTCCTTGGTGAGGCTGTGCTCGATCTTGAATGCAAGCAGCGCTTCGTAGAGCTTGCGCGTCAGGGTCTTCTCCGACGAGAGGAAGAAATTGCGCGCTACCTGCATGGTGATCGTGCTGGCGCCCTGGCGGGCGCCGCGGGCGGCAAGGTTGGCGTAGGCGGCGCGCAACACTCCGATGTAGTCGATCCCGGCGTGCTCGTAGAAGCGCTCGTCCTCGGCGGCGATGATGGCGTTCTTAAGCTGGGGCGGGACCTCGGCGATCGAGACTACCGCCCGGCGCTCTTCGCCGAACTCCCCGATCATCACCCCCTCTGCGGTGTAGATGCGCAGCGGGATCTTCGGCTGATACTCGGTAAGTGATTGAAGAGACGGGAGATTTGGGTAAGCGAGCGCGACGACCAGACCAACCAGCAGGAGCCCGGCGACGACCAGGCTTGCGGCTCCAGCCAGCGGGTACAAAAGGTAGCGGGGTAGCTTCACGCAGGGCTTAGACCGTTGCCGGGGCGAATTTGCACGAGCTGTGGGGCGAGAGCATGATACCCCCCCTTCCGGCCGTGGAAAATTGACTAGACACTCGGGGGGCTTGTTGCTAGCATTTAAGATGATTTCTACGTATCGCGCCTAAGAGCCGATATGCAAAGGGAAATCGTAAGGGACGGAGAAAATGGCACTTGACCTGTTCAAGCCGAAAGCGCCGCCGTTGTTCGGGCTGGATATCAGTTCGTCCTCGGTGAAGATGCTGGAAATCGTCGAGGCCGGCAAGGGCGCTTACCGCGTCGAGCGCTATTCGATCGAGCCGCTGCCGCGCGACGCGGTGGTGGACGGCAACATAAACAACCTTGAAGCGGTCGCCGAGTCGGTGAAGCGCGCGCACAAGCGCCTTGCCACCCGCACCAAGCATGTGGCGATGGCGGTGCCGACCGGCGCGGTGATCACCAAGAAGATCCAGGTCGCCGCCAGCCTGACCGAGAGCGAGCTCGAGATCCAGGTCGAGAGCGAGGCGAACCAGTACATCCCGTTCTCCCTCGAGGAGGTCAACCTCGACTTCCAGTCGCTCGGGCCGGCGCCGAGCAACCCCGACGAGCAGGAAGTGATGATCGCCGCCACGCGCAAGGAAAAGGTCGAGGACCGCGTCGCGGTAGCCGAGTCCGCCGGCCTCAAGGCGCTGGTGATGGACGTCGAGTCGTTCGCGCAGCAGATGGCGCTTTCGCTGGTGGTGGCGAGCCTGCCGGGCGGCGGCAAGGACCAGAACATCGCGGTGGTCGACGTCGGCGCCAACGTCATGAACGTGACGGTGCTGCGCAACGACCAGTCGGTCTACACCCGTGAGCAGGCGTTCGGCGGCAACCAGCTTACCCAGGACATCGTGAGCCGCTACGGCATGAGCGCGGAGGAGGCGGAAAACGCCAAGCGCTCCGGCGGCCTGCCCGACGATTTCGAGGCGGAAGTGCTGCGCCCGTTCATGGAGAACCTGTCCATGGAGGTGCAGCGCGCGCTGCAATTCTTCTTCACTTCGACGCAGTACCACGCGGTCGACCATATCCTGCTCGCCGGCGGTTCGGCGGTGATCCCCGGTCTCGAAGAGGTGGTGAACACGCGCGCCCAGGTGCCGTGCACCGTGGGCAACCCGTTCGCCGCCATGCAGACCTCGCCGCGCATCCAGCTCAAGCGGCTGATGGTCGATGCGCCGTCGCTGATCGTCGCCTGCGGCCTCGCCATGCGGAGATTCGATCCGGTATGAGCGCCCGCATAAACCTACTGCCGCACCGCGAGGAGCGGCGCAAGCGCGCACGCCAGCATTTCTACGTCCTGGCCGGCGGCACCTCCATCGTCGGCATCCTGATCGTGGTGGCGGTGCACGGCTTCTATGCCGCGCGCATCGAGACGCAGATCGACCGCAACCGGTTCCTGAAGAACGAGAACACCAAGCTCGACAAGGAGATCGCCGAGATCCAGAAGCTGAAGGACGAGATCCAGGCGCTGCTCGCGCGCAAGCAGGTTATCGAGACGCTGCAGACCGACCGCGCCACCACGGTGCACATGCTGGAGCAGCTGGTGCGACAGATGCCCGAGGGCGTGTACCTGAGGTCGGTGGCGCAGAAGGGCATGCGGGTCAACCTGCTCGGCTACGCGCAATCGAACGCCCGCGTGTCCACGCTGATGCGCAACATCGAGGCCTCCCCCTGGCTCAGCAACCCGGGCCTGATCGAGGTGAGGGCGGTTAGCGTCGACAAGCGCCGGGTATCGGAATTCACGATGAACCTGACCCTGAAGCGTCCGGCTCCCGAGAAGGATGGGGCGAAGGACGCGCCGAAAGCCGCGCCCGCGGCGGCGAAAAAGGGCTGAGCCATGGCGATCAACTTCAACGCGTTAGTCGAGGAATTCAAGCGCACCAACTGGCAGGACCCGGGCACCTGGCACGCGGCGCCCAAGTCGCTCGTGCTGGTGGCGATCCTGGTGGCGATCCCGGTGGGCGGCTTCTTCGCCGACACCCAGGGGCAGATCGAGGAGCTCGAGCGCGGCCAGGCCGACGAGATCAAGCTGAAGGAGGAGTATCTCAAGAAGAAGCAGCAGGCCATCAACCTCGACCTGCACCGCCAGCAGCTGCGCGAGATCGACACCCAGTTCGGCGCGCTGCTCAGGCAGCTGCCGAACCGCTCGCAGATGGACGCGCTGCTGGTCGACATCAACCAGGCCGGCCTCGGCCGCGGGCTGCAGTTCGAGCTGTTCCGGCCCGCCGGCGCCGAGATCACGCGCGAGTTCTACGCCGAGCTGCCGATCCAGGTGAAAGTCACCGGCACCTATCACGACATGGGCGCCTTCGCGAGCGATGTCGGCCAGTTGTCGCGCATCGTTACGCTCAACGATGTCATCATCCAGACCGGCAAGGACGGCATCCTCACCATGGACGCCACCGCGCGCACCTTCCGCTACCTCGACGACGACGAGGTGTCGGCGCAGCGCAAGGCCGCCTCGAAGAAGGGCGGCAAGCGATGAGCCGCTTCAACCTGCGCCCGCTCGCGCCGCTCGCCGCCGCGTTGCTGCTCGCCGCGTGCGAGGGGGAGCAGTACAGCGACCTGAAAGCCGAGCTGAACGAGAAGACCAAGGACTTCCGCGGCCGCGTCGAGCCGCTGCCGCAGGTGAAGCCCTACGAGCCGGTGCCCTATACCGCGGAGGGCGTCGTCGACCCGTTCCGGCCGGACCGCATCGACGTCGCCGGCGGGGCGCGCGTGCCGCGCGCCGATCCGAACAAGCCGGCGCCCGACCTCAACCGGCCGAAGGAGCCGCTCGAAGCCTTCCCGCTCGAGTCGATCCAGCTGCTGGGCACCATCACGCAGAACCGGGAGACCTTCGCGCTGGTAAAGGCGGGGCCGAACCTGTACCGCATCAAGAAGGGGAACTACCTGGGGCTGAACTTCGGCGTCGTCACGGCGATCGACGAGGCGCAGATCAATCTGAAGGAACTGGTGCAGGACGGGCAGGGAGAGTGGGTAGAGCGCACCAGCGCGCTGCAACTGTTGGAGGTCAAAAAATGAACCAAGCCATGACGATCCTTAGCGGCGTTGTGCTGTGGCTGGCCGGCATCGGGCTGGCCGCCGCGCAGAGCAACGCGATCGAGGGGTTCGAGGTCACCGAGCAGGCCGGCAAGGTGGTGGTGCGCATCACCACCAAGGAGCCGCTGCGCAGCGTGCCGCCGAACTTCGCCACCGCCACGCCGGCGCGCATCGCCTTCGACTTTCCCAACACCGCCAACGCGCTCGGCCGCGCCAACCAGGACATCGGCCAGGGCGAGCTGCGCAGCATGAACGTGGTGCAGGGCACCGAGCGCACGCGGCTGGTGCTCAACCTGCGCCGCTCGGTGGTGCACGAGGCGAGCCTCGACGGCCGCGTGCTGGTGGTCACGCTGGCGGCGCCGGCGCTCGCCGAGACCGGCCCCGGCGGCCGGGTGGAGCACTTCGCCGAGGGCCGCGGCGAAACCAAGCACGCCGTGCGCGACATCGATTTCCGCCGCGGGCGCGCCGGCGAGGGCCGCATCGTGGTCGACCTGACCGACACCACGACCGGCATCGACATCCGCGTCCAGGGCCAGAACATCGTCGTCGACTTCCTCAAGACCACGCTGCCGGAGAGCCTGCGCCGGCGCCTCGACGTGGTCGATTTCGCCACGCCGGTGAGCACCGTGAGCACCTTCCAGCAGGGCGAGAACGTGCGCATGGTGATCGAGCCGAAGGGGCAGTGGGAGCACAACGCCTACCAGTCCGACACCCAGTTCGTGGTGGAGGTGAAGCCGGTGGCGGCCGACCCGTCGCGCTCGGCGCAGCGCGGCCGCTACACGGGCGAGAAGCTGTCGCTCAACTTCCAGAACGTGGAAGTGCGCGCGGTGCTCAACGTCATCGCCGACTTCACCGACCTCAACATCATCACCAGCGACACGGTGGGCGGCAACCTGACGCTGCGGCTGAAGGACGTGCCCTGGGACCAGGCGCTCGACATCATCCTGCAGACCCGCGGCCTCGACAGCCGCAGGAGCGGCAACGTGATCTGGATCGCGCCGCGCGACGAGCTCGCGACGCGCGAGAAGCTGCAGCTCGAGTCCGCGCAGCAGATCACCGACCTGGAGCAGACGCGCACCGAGTCGTTCCAGATGAACTACCAGAAGGCGGCCGACGTGCAGAAGCTGCTGTCCGACCCGGCGCAGCGCATTCTCTCCAAGCGCGGCAGCGCCGTGGTGGACGCGCGCACCAACACGCTGTTCGTGCAGGACACGCCCAGCCGCCTGGAGGACGTGAGGAAGCTGATCGCCAAGATCGACGTGCCGGTGCGCCAGGTCATGATCGAGGCGCGCATCGTGGAGGCCAACGACGTCTTCAGCAAGAACCTCGGCGTACGCCTTGGCTTGCTCGAAGCGGGGCTCTCCAACCGCACGGCGGGCGGCGGCATCCTCGGGCCGAACGTCGGCGCGGAGCTGGTCAACACCGGACAAGCGATGGGCATCGTCCAGGGCACGGCGGTGATCAACGGCCCGGGCCTCAACTCCAACCTGCCGGCGTCGGGCCTCAATGGCTTCAGTCCCGGGCAGATCTCGTTCATCCTGTTCAATAGCGCGCTCACGCGTTTCCTGAACATGGAGATCTCGGCGATGGAGGCCGACGGCAAAGGCAAGATCATCGCCAGCCCGCGCGTGCTGACCGCCGACCAGGTCGAGGCGATCATCGAGCAGGGCACGGAGATCCCCTACCAGCAGGCGTCGTCTTCGGGCGCCACCGCGGTGTCGTTCCGCAAGGCGAGCCTGTCGCTCAAGGTGAAGCCGCAGATCACGCCCGACGGCAACGTGATCATGACTCTCGACGTGAACAAGGATCAGCCGGGCGCTACTACGCCGGCGGGAGTGCAGATCAGCACCAAGCACGTCAAGACCGAGGTGCTGGTGGAAAACGGCGGTACGGTGGTGATCGGCGGCATCTATGAGCAGAACGACCGCACCGACATCACCAAGGTGCCTTTCCTCGGCGACCTGCCGTTCGTCGGCTTCTTCTTCAGGAACACCACCACAACCAGCAACAAGACCGAGCTGCTCGTGTTCATCACCCCGCGCGTAGTCACCGAGCGGCTCACGGTTCGCTGATCGCCGCGTCTCCTGCTGTTTTCACCCTGACAACGGCCGGGCCCTCCCGGCCGTTTTTGTTTCTACAATGCCGGTGATGAAGGGCGGCGGAAACATCTTTCTCGTCGGCATGATGGGCGCCGGCAAGACCACCGTGGGGCGAATGCTCGCGCGGCGCCTCAGGCTGCGTTTCGTCGACTCCGACCGCGAGATCGAAGGCCGCTGCGGCGTCAAGATCCCGGTCATCTTCGAGATCGAGGGCGAGGCCGGATTCCGCGCGCGCGAGGCGCTCGCCATCGACGCGCTTACCGCGCTGCAGGGGATCGTGCTCGCCACCGGCGGCGGCGCGGTGCTCGCCGAGCAGAACCGCCGCCACCTCGCCGCGCGCGGCACGGTGGTGTACCTGAGCGCCAGGCCCGAGGACCTGTACGAGCGAGTGCGCCACGACCGCAACCGGCCGCTGCTCGCCGGCGGCGAGCCGCTCGAGCGGCTGCGCGAGCTGCACGGGCAGCGCGACAACCTCTATCGCGCGGTCGCCGACCTCGTGCTCGAGACCGGCGCGCAGAGCGTGCAGGCTCTCGCCCGGCAGCTCCTGGACCGCCTGGAAACCGAATGGAAAGCCTCAGCGTAGCCCTCGGCAGCCGCTCCTATCCGATCCACATCGGCGCGGAGCTGCTCGCGCGCGCCGACCTGTACCGCCCGTACCTTGCCGGCGGCAGCGTCGCCATCGTGACCAGCCAGACCGTCGCGCCGCTCTACCTTTCGAAGGTCAGGCAGGGACTGCAGGGCGCGCGCGTCACCGAGGTCGTCGTTCCCGACGGCGAGCAGGCGAAGGGATGGCAGACGCTCGAACGGGTGTTCGACGCCCTGCTTGCGGCGCGGCTCGGCCGCGACGGCCTGATCGTCGCGCTGGGCGGCGGCGTGGTCGGCGATCTCGCCGGCTTCGCCGCGGCGGTCTACCAGCGCGGCATCGACTTCGTGCAGGTGCCGACCACGCTGCTGGCGCAGGTCGACTCGTCGGTCGGCGGCAAGACGGCGATCAACCATGCCCGCGGCAAGAACATGATCGGCGCTTTCCACCAGCCGCGCGCGGTGATCGCCGACGTCGCGACGCTCGATACCTTGCCCGAGCGCGAGCTGCGCGCCGGGCTGGCCGAGGTCATCAAGCATGGCCTGGCGTTGGACCTGCCGTTTGTGGACTGGCTTGAAAGCCATGTGGAAAAGCTCGTCGCGCGAGACCGCGCCGCGCTTGCTTACGCGATACGGCGCAGTTGCGAACTGAAGGCCGGCATCGTCGCCGCCGACGAGCGCGAGTCGGGCGCCCGGGCGCTGCTCAACTTCGGCCATACCTTCGGCCATGCGATCGAATCGGGCAGCGGCTACGGCGCCTGGCTGCACGGCGAGGCGGTCGCCGCCGGCATGGTCATGGCGAGCGAGCTTTCGTTGAGGATTGGAAACATTCAGAAAAGCGACGTGACTCGGGTGCGCGACCTGCTCAAGCGCGCCGGGCTGCCGGTGTCCGGCCCCGCGCTTTCTCCCGAGCGCATGCTGGAGCTGATGGCGGTGGACAAGAAGGCGGCCAAGGGCCGGGTCCGCTTCATCGTCCTCGAGGCGGTCGGCAAGGCGGCCTTGCGCGGCGATCTTCCCGAGCCGGCGGTGCGCGAGGCCATTGTCGCTGCACTGCAATAACGGTATATTTCATCTACCTGATTCAGTGAGTTAGATTGTGCTGCCGGTCGCGCAAGGTCTGTATCACCCCTCCAACGAGCACGACGCTTGCGGTGTCGGCTTTGTCGCGAACATCAAGGGCAGGAAGTCGCACTCGATCGTAGAGCAGGGCCTGACGGTGCTGCGCAACCTCACCCACCGCGGCGCAGTGGGCTGGGACCCGAAGCTCTCCGACGGCGCCGGCCTGCTGATCCAGATTCCGGACAAGTTCCTGCGCGAGGCGATGGCCAAGCAGGGCGTCAAGCTGCCGCCGGTCGGGCAGTACGGCGTCGGCATGGTGTTCCTGCCGCGCGAGCCGGCGTCGCGGCGCGCCTGCGAGTACGAGCTCGAGCGCGCGATCAAGGACGAAGGCCAGATCCTGCTCGGCTGGCGCGACGTGCCGGTGGACAACTCGGATCTCGCCGAGCCGGCGAAGAAGGTCGAGCCGGTGATCCGCCAGGTATTCGTCGGCCGCGGCCGCGGCGTGACGGTCACCGACGCGCTCGAGCGCAAGCTCTACATCATCCGCAAGAGCGCCGGCCACGCCATCCAGGCGCTCAAGCTCGCCCACGGCAAGGAGTTCTACGTGCCGTCGATGTCGGCGCGCACCATGATCTTCAAGGGCATGCTGCTCGCGCACCAGGTCGGCGAGTACTACCTCGACCTGAAGGACGCGCGCGTCGAGTCGGCGCTCGCCATGATCCACCAGCGCTTCTCCACCAACACCTTCCCGTCGTGGGACCTGGCGCACCCCTTCCGCATGATCGCGCACAACGGCGAGATCAATACCGTGCGCGGCAACGTCAACTGGATCCGCGCGCGCCAGGGCGCCATCTCGAGCCCGGTGCTGGGCGAGGACCTCGGCAAGATCTGGCCGCTGATCTACGACGGCCAGTCGGATTCGGCGTCGTTCGACAACGCGCTCGAGCTGCTGGTGATGGGCGGCTACTCGGTCGCCCACGCCATGATGATGATGATCCCGGAGGCGTGGGAGAACCACAGCCTGATGGATCCGGCGCGGCGCGCGTTCTACGAGTACCACGCCGCGATGATGGAGCCCTGGGACGGCCCGGCGTCGATCGCCTTCACCGACGGGCGCCAGATCGGCGCCACGCTCGACAGGAACGGCCTGCGCCCCTCGCGCTACATCGTCACCGAGGACGACCTGGTCATCATGGGCTCGGAGTGCGGCTGCCTGCCGGTGCCGGAAGAGAGAATCGTCAAGAAGTGGCGCCTGCAGCCGGGCAAGATGTTCCTCGTCGACCTGGAGAAAGGCCGCATCGTCGACGACAAGGAGCTGAAGGACACGCTCGCCGGCATGCGGCCCTACGCCGAGTGGATCGAGCGCATCCGCATCAAGCTCGACGAGGTGGAGAGCGACAAGCAGAAGCCGGAGCGCTCGGCCGTGTCGCTGCTCGACCGCCAGCAGGCCTTCGCCTATACGCAGGAGGAAGTCAAGTTCCTGATGACGCCGATGGCGCAGAACGGCGAGGAGCCGGTCGGCTCGATGGGCAACGACTCGCCGCTCGCGGTGCTGTCGAACAAGAACAAGACGCTGTACCACTACTTCAAGCAGCTGTTCGCGCAGGTGACCAACCCGCCGATCGACCCGATCCGCGAGGAACTCGTCACTTCGCTGGTTTCCTTTATCGGCCCGAAGCCCAACCTCCTCGGCATCGACGAGATGAACCCGCCGCTGCGCCTCGAGGTGAGCCAGCCGGTGCTCGACTTCTTCGAGATGGAGAAGGTGCGCCACATCGAGCGCTACACGCAGGGCAAGTTCCAGGCGACCGAGCTCGATATCACCTACCAGGCCGCGTGGAGCAACGAGGCGATCGAGGCGCGCCTCGCGTCGTTGTGCGCGCAGGCCGAAGACGCGGTTCGCTCCGGCACCTCGATCATCATCATCTCCGACCGCAAGGTGAACCGTGAGCGCGTCGCGATTCCCGCGCTGCTCGCGCTCTCGGCGATCCACCAGCACCTGGTCGGCAAGGGGCTGCGCACCTCCACCGGCCTGGTGGTCGAGACCGGCTCCGCGCGCGAGGTGCACCACTTCGCGCTGCTCGGCGGCTTCGGCGCCGAGGCGGTGCACCCCTACCTCGCGCTGGAGACGCTGCTCGAGCTCGCCGGGCAGGGCAGGCTGGGGGACGTCGATGGCAAGAAGGCGATCAAGAACTTCGTCAAGGCGACCGGCAAGGGCCTGAAGAAGGTGATGTCCAAGATGGGCATCTCCACCTACATGTCCTACACCGGCGCGCAGATCTTCGAGGCGGTCGGCCTGTCGCGCACGCTGGTCGACAAGTATTTCGCCGGCACCACGTCGAACGTCGGCGGCATCGGGCTGTTCGAGGTCGCGGAAGAAGCGCTGCGTGTGCATCGGGCGGCCTTTGGCGAGCGCGATCCGGTCCTGCAGGGCGCGCTCGACGCCGGCGGCGAGTACGCCTGGCGCGTGCGCGGCGAGGAGCATATGTGGACCCCGGAAGCGATCGCCAAGCTGCAGCACGCGACGCGCAAGGAGTCCTACTCGACCTATAAGGAATACGCGCAGCTCATCAACGACCAGTCCGCGCGCCACATGACGTTCCGCGGCCTGTTCGAGTTTCGCCGCGACGCGGTCAAGCCGGTGTCGCTCGAGGAAGTCGAGCCCGCCGCCGAGATCGTCAAGCGCTTCGCCACCGGCGCCATGTCGCTCGGCTCCATCTCGCACGAGGCGCACTCCACGCTCGCCATCGCGATGAACCGCATCGGCGGCAAGTCGAACACGGGCGAGG
>Ga0137458_1000094_pt1 | contig 11441 bp, 9 predicted proteins | sample EasRivERMGT642_2_FD_102311 | JGI IMG/M metagenome (GOLD analysis project Ga0137458, IMG submission 102311) | Soil microbial communities from meander-bound floodplain in the East River, Colorado, USA - East River MetaG ERMGT642_2 | ecosystem: Environmental > Terrestrial > Soil > Floodplain ... | reverse complement strand
TACACCCGTACCTGCTGGCAACGATACCTTCAACTATGACTTGATCGATAGGTACTTTGGATCATACTGGGGACAGCTTGGGCTGAACCGAGAACAATTCCTAGAAGTGGCTTGTGAAGATCATGGCTGGGGTCCTACCTATGGTATGACCGTCCTGGCTCTCAAGCTCACTAATCATCATAATGGTGTCAGTAAACTACATGGTGCAGTTTCACGCAAAATGTGGCAATTCCTATGGCAGGGCCTAGATATGGAAGAGATCCCCATTGGTTCCACTACTAACGGTGTGCATACTCCCTCCTGGATAGCACCCGAGATGAATGAACTCTTTAAACGTTATCTTGATCAGGATTGGGAAAAGTATGTTGACAACCCCAATTTCTGGGATGAGCGCATCCATAACATTCCTGACAAAGAGTTGTGGGCCGTGCATCAGCAATGCAAAGAGGCTCTTATCACCTATGCACGCAAACACCTGAAGCAGCAACACCTGCGCCTGGGAGAGGGTTCAACTCAGATTGAGGAATTTGAGGGTATGCTCAACCCCAACGCTTTGTTGATTGGTTTTGCACGCCGTTTCGCAACATATAAACGGGCAATGCTCGTTTTCCGCGATATTGCACGTCTCCGTCACATCCTGGACAATCCTGAGCGCCCGGTACAAATCATTTTTGCAGGCAAGGCACATCCCGCCGATGATCCAGGGAAGGCTTTGCTTCAGCAGATTTATCGTCTGTCGCGTAGCAAGGAATTCCTAGGCAAAGTCATTTTCCTGGAAAATTATGACATCGACATGGCTCGTTTTCTGGTTTCAGGTACAGATATATGGCTAAACAATCCGATTCGCCCCTATGAAGCAAGTGGTACCAGTGGACAGAAAGCGGCATTGAATGGGCAACCTAACTGTAGCATTCTGGACGGCTGGTGGGCCGAAGGCTATAATGGAAAAAATGGCTGGGCTATCGGAGAAGAGCGTGAATACCATGATCAGGAGATACAGGCTGAAGCGGATAGCCTCTCCCTCTACCACTTGCTAGAAGATGAGATCACCCCGACCTTCTTTGAGCAAGACGCTGCAGGCATTTCCCCTCGTTGGTTAAGCTATATGAAAGAGGCCATTCGTACTTGTACACCACAGTTTAGTATGCGCCGTATGATCAAGGAATATACAACGCATTACTATGTACCAGAAATCCTGCAGAGCATACAAATCGAGCAGAACCGCTTTGAGCGCGAACGCAGGCTTGCTGCGTGGAAAGAACGTATCCGGCAGAGCTGGAATCGCGTAGAGTTGTATATCGAGGGACGGCGCGAAGGACAACTCAGCCTCGGTGAGGGGATTAATGTCCATGCGTGGGTACGCACAGATGGCCTTACCCCTAACGATCTGAGTGTTGAACTCGTCTATGGCGATATTAAAGATGAACTAGCTACTGCCCAGTATAGTTTGCCCATGACCTATACAAAACGTGAGCAGGACGGTTCCTACCGCTACGATCTTAAACTTCAACCAAAGGAAAGTGGCACTATCGCTTACAATGTACGCGTTGTGCCAAGTCATCCAGAGTTGACGGAAAAATATGAGTTGGGCTTGATACGCTGGGCGTAGGTGCAACACCCGCTATGCGATCCGGAATGAATAGAGAAAGAGGTGTTTTAATTAGCCACATACAGCCTTGACACGGTGGCGTGATACGGCTAAAATGGGGTGACCGAGTGCAAGAGAATTCTGGATAGCTTGAAAGAAGATACGAGATGAGCGAAGCACAACAAGAAAACCAATCACCAACAGGCATGGAGAATATGCCTTTTAACAATGTCGTTGAGAATTTAAAGACGCAGTATGATTTTGTCCAAGTTAATGAAATATCCACCTTCCTGAAAAACTACCCGTCTTTAATAGGTGATTTAAACAAAGTTTATGAGACAAAATCTCGATACTTTGGTAAAGCACCAATGGCTCTGCGTTATACGAGCGAAACAGGATCATTGGAAAGTGTCACCTTGGCAGCATATATAAAGACAGATTTTCCAGGGCAACAGGCAGAAGAAATATTCTCTAAGTTTGACGAAGAATGGTGGGAGAATATATCAGAAAATGCAAAATTGTTCGTAACCGTTGATTTGGATTAGCAATGTTTGATTGGCAACAATACTATTTGTTGGCCCGGGAGCTACTTCCCTTGGTCGATGGCATCTCATGTAAAGAAGCCTTGCTCAGATCTGTTGTAAGTAGAGCGTATTATGCTGCTTATCACCAAGCTTGCAACTATCTGGAAGAAATACATCAATATCCTAGTGATCAAGAGCCTCAGAGACATATAAGAGGATCCCATAATCGGGTTATTGATGTATTCCTTACATCCACCAATAAGCCTGAGTGGAAAAAGATAGGGAAGAAGCTCCGAAAGCTAAAAGCTATTCGTCAAGAGGCTGATTACGAGCAATTCGGTGGAGACTGGTTTATGAGTATTGATAAAACAAAGAAAAGAATAGACCTAGCAGAAGAAATAATCAAGCTCATAGACTCCCTAAAGACTTTAACGCCTTTTCTAGGTCGCGGGGGCAGGTTCACAAGGGCGTGGGAGAATCAACCGACAGATGGCCAGCGGTAGCAATCTTGGATGCATCTTCATCAACAGTAGATTCTTCATTCATCACATGCAGATGTATATCGACATGAATAGCAGGTTGCTTTACGGTATGGGACTTGTGGCGATAGGTGAAAAGGTGGTGGAATGTGAAATTGTAAATAAATACAAGGATCAGCGCTATAGCCTGAGAAAAGAATGCTGGAATATGAGCACCAAACGTCAACATGAACTCGATCAGCACAGTCAGGCAGAAGCCAGCAATAGACGTAATATGGTAACGTAGGCAGCGTGCTCCCCACGAACGATTGTGACCCGCCAAGTGGCGGAAGGTGAAGTAATCGTTGGGGATAAAATTTACCAGCAGCGAAATTTCGAAAGCGATGACTTGAGCAATCAAATTATGTACCATATCGCTAAATGGCATAGCAACAGAGTGATAAATGATGGAGAAGAGGACGAGATTAACTGAAGCAGCTATACCACCGATAAAACCATATGAGAAAAAGCGCTGCACCCAATCTGCACGACCATTGGTTACTTTATCTGCAATATCAAGGGCATGATTGACAATGGCCCATGATGTTGGAGTATAACTAGGACGATCTACCAACAATATCTGCATCTTTAACTCACTCGAGTTCCGTCCTATAGAAGACTGTTTCATAAATGATTGCGATCCTCCGTTTTTACCGTCATTATTGTATTAGAAAAGACAATGATGCATGCCCAATACCCAATTCGCTACTTGACACACGATTGGTAAACAGCTACTGTAACACAGGAATATCCAAAGGGTGTCGAGTACCTCTCTTAGTACCAAAGTAGAGTATCCAGTTCAGTATACCCGATAGAAGATACAGAATGCTAGGGCTAGGTACGCTCGTATGCTCAACCCAAAGCTACTACAATCGTGCTATCCCATTTGCAATAATCTAGCACTATGCCTACAATAGAATAGAGGAAACGCAAGCCACATCAACAACGCGACATTTATCTAGAAAGGTTTCGGTTTTCATGAAAGCTGTACAGTTTGCACAGTATGGCGAACCCGACGTACTCCAGGTGCAAGAGGTCACCGATCCCATCGCTGAACTAGGTGATGTGCTCATAGAGGTCAAAGCAACCACGGTCAATCGCCTCGATCTCTTCCAGCGTACTGGCAGTCGGCCAGTCAATCTCCCATTCACTCCGGGTCTAGAAGCGGCTGGCATCGTCCTGCAAGATGGAAACGGGTTTCGGGCGGGAGAACATGTGCTCACAACGCGTGCGCTACTAGCTAAAGGCGGAGGTGGCTATGCAAGCAAGCTAGCAGTTCCCGCAGCTGATCTGGCGCGTATTCCTGCTGGTGTCACTTTCGAGCAGGCTGCCGCTGCTGGGTTAACAGCATCAACGGCCTGGGGCAGCTTATTTGATCTCGGGAACTTACAGGCAGGCGAACGTGTCCTGATCTGGGCTGGATCCAGCGGAGTAGGTACTATCGGCGTTCAACTGGCAAAATATGCTGGAGCTTGGGTCGCCACCACAGTAAGTTCTGATGCACGGGCGAAGATGCTTCACAAACTAGAAGCTGATCTGGTCATCAATCATCGCACACAAGATGTAGGAAAAGCACTGCAAGAGATTGGGGGCGTCAATCTGGTAATTGAACTGGTTGGTTCCACCTTACAAACAAGCCTACATGCATCTGCCCCTCATGGCAGAATTATCCTGGTTGGAAATCTCGGCGGACAGCAGACAACTGTGGATACACAGGCTTGGCGGCTCCAACGTATACAGGTAATTGGTGGAGGACAGGTTCATACTTCCGTAGCTAACGAGGAGAAAATGTTGCGTCTGATTGCAGAAAAGGCTTTAACACCACTTATAGCATGCACACTACCAATTGAGCAAGCCGCTGAAGCACATCGCCAGTTGGCAAGTGGTGAACCGCAGGGCAAGATTGTGCTCACTCACTAACGAAAAAGATATTAAGGAGATTGATTTAACTATGCAGAGCCAGATTGGCAACGAGCAGATTCTATTTACAAGAGGTGTCCCCGCGATTGAAGCTTTACCAAACAAGCTTTTGAGCGAATGTATGCAAGCAGTACTGGAAGGTCCAGATGGCAAGACAATTCTACAATATGGTCATAACGCGGGATACCTTCCCTTACGCCAGTTATTAGCTGATCAATATCATGTACCTTTTGAACAGGTTCTAGTAGGCAATGGCTCACTCCATCTACAGGATTTGCTGGCCGCCACGCTGCTTAAACAAGGCGATGTGGTTCTTGTGGAGCAACCAAGCTACGACCGAGCAATTAAAACGTTCCGCCGTCGCGGCGCGAAAGTGATCGGTATTCCTCTGGAACACGATGGTATAAACTTAGTGGCGTTGGAAGAAGCTATTGCTCAAAAAATACCTGCTTTCATGTATATTATTCCCGACTTTCAGAATCCGACAGGTGTTACAACTTCTGCTGAGAAAAGACAGGCCTTGGTGAATCTCGCGCAACGCTACGGCTTCTGGCTGATTGAGGACGTTCCTTACCGCACGCTACGCTATGCAGGTGATGCACTACCACTGCTACGGGATTTAAATGCCGAGCACGTCATCACGATCAGCTCATATAGCAAGCTGATCGGGCCAGCCCTGCGTGTCGGCTACCTCATCGGACCAGCTCAACTAGTACAATCATTAGCGAGGTTAGCTGAAGATACCATTCTTACACCCGTACTTCCTACACAAGCAGCAGTGGTTGAATTTTACACGAGAGGCTATTTTACGTCCAATCTGGGAAATTTGAGACAGCTCTATGCCCCACGTCTGCATACAATTACTACAGCTCTCAAGAAACATCTGCCTCATATAGCATTTATAGAACCTCAGGGAGGCTTCTTCGTAAGCATTACTCTACCAGAGCAGACAGCAGAACGCAGGTGAGCACTTTATACGGCTCCCCTTCTGTGCACTCACGCCAGCACAGCTTCAAGAAGGGGTAAAGCGGCTTGCAACACTTATTGCATAGCCATACAAATACGTTTTGGTCTCGATAGATTTCTACATTGAGATCTATCCTCCTTTTCCTTGGGAATACCACGGATTCTTTACCCCAATCAACATCTTTTCGGCATATCCCAATGCTATCCTTAGCGTTGGCTTGATCTATCATACCCACTTTCGCATGGCTATCAAAATAGGAGTTTTTGATGTGAAGCAAGATACTACAGTCATTATTGGCGCAGGGCCTTACGGGCTTTCCGCTGCATCGCACTTGAATGCACAGAACATACCAACACAAATATTTGGCAAGCCAATGGAGTTCTGGCGCAACATGCCCCCACGTATGTTTCTAAAATCTTCCTGGAGTTCGCTCAGCCTTGGCGATCCTGGCAATCAGTATAGCCTCAACCGCTTCAGTAAGATACATAACATTCCTAAGCAAGAGCCCGTTCCATTGGAGGTCTTTCTCTCATATACTGAGTGGTTTCAACAGCAAGCTGTACCAGATATCGATCAGACGTATGTGAAATTGCTTGCTCGTGACGGAAATGCTTTTCATCTGGAACTGGAGGATGGCCGCACCCTGAGCGCAAGCAGAGTGGTTGTTGCTTCAGGCATCGCCCCTTATGCACATATACCTGAGTATGCATCTCATCTTCCTTCAACACTTGTCTCTCATACGCAGGACCATCCTGACTTCTCAGACTTTAAGGGCAAAAATGTTGTTGTTGTAGGCAGTGGTCAGAGCGCAGTTGAAGCTGCTGCATTATTATCGGAAGCGGAGGCCAACGTTGAATTGATCGCACGTGGCCCTGTTATTTGGATTAATCGCCGACTTTATAGCAACACTGGCCTAGCTAAACGGGTCTTCTATCCCCCCAGTGACGTTGGACCTGCTGGCATCAGTTGGATCGTTGCGTTTCCTCTACTCTTTAGATATCTTCCTGAAAAAATGCGTATCGCTCTGGATGCACGTTGTGTTCGTCCATCGATAGCTCAATGGATACGGCCACGAGTCGAGGGACGGTTCACGATCACACCAGAAACGTCGATTGTCAGTGCCACAGAACAAGGACAGGAAGTTTGCCTCAAGCTCAGTGACGGAACGACCAGACAGGTAGATCATCTTATCCTCGGCACAGGATACAAACCTAATGTGCAGAAACTCACCTATATTGATCCATTATTGCGCAAACAGGTCCAGGAGCAAAATGGCTATCCTGTCTTGAATAAATGGTTTGAATCGTCTGTGCCACATCTCTACTTTGTTGGAGCTCCAGCTGGCTATAACTTTGGACCTGTCTGTCGCTTTGTGACAGGTGCAAAGGTACCTGCACGCCAGATTGCTTGCCATACAGCATTAGCTATGTAGTTGAGAATGAGGAAGACAATAACACTATGCCGCAACAAAACTACAGGTCAGGAGTTATTGTGCTGGGCAGTGACTTTAAAGGGCTCGGGGTCATACGCAGTTTAGGGCAACGAGGTATTCCATGTGCACTTATCGATAATCTACCTCGTTCCGCTTGGTTTTCACGCTATGTGACGAAGCGCTTCAAATGGAATGGCCCGTTAGATACAGATGATTTTCTGCAATTCCTTCTAACTATTGGGAAAGAGCACCATCTTACGGGATGGGTACTCTTTCCCGTACAGGATGATGCAGTTGAGCTAGTCGCACATCATACCTCCCAGCTCGCAACAAGTTACCAGCTTGTCACGCAAAATTGGGACGTGGTTCGCTGGGCCCATGATAAACGGCTCACCTATCAAATGGCCCAAGAAGTCGGTGTGCCCTACCCAAAAACCTGGTACCCCGAGAGCGAGGACCAGCTCAAGACATTAGACATTACTTTCCCAACTATTCTTAAACCTGCTATTTCTATTCACTTTCAACATGCACTGCGTCTCAAAGCACTTCCTGTACACTCGATGGGCGAATTGCTCAAACAATATCATCTGGTAGCAAAAATCATCCATCCACAAGAAATTATGATACAAGAGATCATTCCGGGCGATGGACGTACGCAGTATTCAGTGGGAACATTTTGCAAAAATGGACAGGTACTCCAATCTCTCACAGCGCGGCGCACACGGCAGTATCCCATCGACTATGGCCTTGGAAGTAGCTTCGTCGAGGCCATCGAGGTCCCCCTTATTGGTCAACTCGCGGAGATGTTGTTATGTGTGATGGGCGTCTCAGGCATGGTCGAGGTCGAATTCAAGTATGACGTGCGAGATGAGCAATATAAATTATTAGATATAAATGTTCGTCCCTGGGGATGGCATACCTTATGCATCAAATGTGGCCTCGATTTACCCTACATTCAATACTGCGACGCACTCGGGCACGAGATACCCGCTCCGATTAAACCGCTTTACGGGAGACACTGGATACGAATTTTAACTGACATTCCAGCTGGAATTCAAGAAATACAAGCAGGAATGACTACACCCATAGCATATGTACATTCTCTTTTAGGGAAAACGGCATTTTCTGTGTTTGCTTGGCACGATCCGCTACCAGCTCTAGGAGACTTGGGCGTTGCCTTCTCTCGTGCAGCAAAGATGCTTTCCCAGAAATCACAGCATCTCAGCCAGGAAAGTCCCCCTCATTAATGCGGGGAATGAACTAGCCTTGCTATACTTAGCATGCAAGAACAGCTGATCATCAATGCGTTTGAAGATTAACAACACGATCTTCACCTTGGTAAAAACAGTATCACTACCTATTGATGATATAATACATCTGGCTATGAGTCTCTCTACTTCTTCCACATTATTAAACTAGTATGGGAAGGCAGAACTAATCAAAATGACCCACGATTCGACTGAGAGGAAACAATTACTCAGAACCCAAATAGCAAATTTAAAAGAGCAGATATATCAGGAACGGATAACTGCTTACTTTATTTCAACATTAAAGTTGTCAAAAAATGCGCCTATTTTATTTTTATTTATTGTCATTTCTACTATTTCACTTATTGTCTCTTGTAATCTTCATATAGAAAATTTTCAAAAAAAAACAGTAAATGGTGTATCGAACGCCACTAATATAACACTACCTATTCAGTCTTCCCCACCCTCCTCCTTTGGTAGTCTTCTTCCCGGTCAACAGATTTGGAAAAATGGCGTTTCATCATTTCTCTTTGGGACAAATAACACACAGGCATGGAGCGACGACAACATTGAAACAGATCCTTATAATATCATTCAACCATCTCTTAAAGCTGCAGGGTTAACACTCATGCGTTCATTCTTTTTCCATCATAGTCTTGCAGATAACCATCGAACAAGTATGGCAGAAATCGAAAGACGACTCAAAACGATTGAAAACAGTGGTATGGTTTGTTTGGGAGTGCTTCAAGGGATCAGAACTGATCCTAGCAATCCAGGTAGTGATCCTATCAGTGATACTGATTTTGATTTTGCCAAACAAGTCGTTGCCTATGCCGGTAATAGATGTAATCTCTACGAGATTGGAAATGAACCAGATATAGGAGACGACCAGTTGACTATTCAACAATACCTGCAGAAATGGAATGAGTTTGTGCCAACCCTTCGGACAATCAATCCGAATGCAAAGTTTATTGGTCCTGCTACGTATAATAACCAAGGTAATCACTGTACATATACTAACGAACAATCATACTGTTTTATGCGAAAATTTTTGCAAGGAGTAAAAGCATCAGGAGTGCTTCCTGATGCGGTAAGTTTCCATTGGTATCCTTGTTCAACAAATGATCCAAAAACATGCCTTGTACAAACAAGTAGTTATGCAATGGTAACTAATGAAGTAAAGGGCTGGGTACATACCGACTTGGGTAAAGATGTGCCAGTTGGGATAACTGAATGGAATATGGATCCGGGAAGTAACAATACTCTCGGAGACAACTCCCAATTCATGCATGATTTTACTGTTGCTGCACTTAAGCAGATGATTTCTGCGCATCTTGATTTTGCGAATCAATTTGATGCTCAAGACTATAGTGGATATGGCTCGCTTGATATGTTTGATATTAATAAGAATGATCAGCCAAAAACACAATTTACTGCAATTAAAGACTTGATTTCTCAATACAAACCTTAATTACTCACCATTCACTAAATTTTTTGAAGGAAAAATAGCAGATAGATCAGACCTTCTTTTTGTTATGACAGCCAAGCAGATCAGACCAACCTCATTCTATACCGCTTGCTTAGTACCCATTTTTACCACATTGTCGTTGCTCTAATATAGCCATGATGGTAGAGAATCAGTAATGCTTCTAGCAAAAAAGCGCAGAGAATTTAGCACATTCTATACTTTCCCGGGTATCGTTTTATATACCCAAGGACGGATTTATTTACGCGACTTAGATACCAACAAAAACCAACTTCTCTACATGTCCGTTCTATACTCGGAAATAGGTTATATTGGGAGACTTGGGTCCTGCATTCTCCCATGCAGCAAGAATGCTGCCCTAGAAATTATGGGGGAATGAAAGGTAACATACGCATGGCAAACCTCCGTAGAGTGATAGGCAACACCTTTATTTCCTTGCTCGGTCAGGCAATAACATGGTGTTCAACACTACTGCTGACAGCGGCCTACGGGCGTTTTCTGGGCGATGCTAAATTCGGCGAACTGTACTTTGCAATTACCTTCGTTATGCTCATCGGTTTTCCAGTGGACAGCGGCTTCAACCAGCAACTGACACGAGACGTCGCTCAGGAACCGGGAAAAGCATTACAGTATCTCTCCAATACGTTGCTGATCAAACTGGCTTTGTGGAGTGTGTTATACGTAGCTATACTGCTACTCTGCAGGTACTTAGGCTACACAGCAGAAGTACAGATACTCGTAACAATCTGCGGTATCACATTGCTCAGTGGTTCCATCACCAGTACATTTGGCTCACTTCACAATGCCTTTGAGCGTGTCGTCTATCCTGTCGTTGGAACAATCTTAGAAAAAGGATTCACTGCAGCAGCAGGCATAGTTTTGCTCAAACTGGGGTTTGGAGTACAAGTAATGGCATTTGTACTCTTAGGAGGTTCGTTAACCAATGCTACATGGCAAGCCTATTGGTTCTTCCGTCTGGTTGGAACACGCATAAGTATCGATTTTGGGCAGATTCGCGACCTACTCAAGACAAGCATACCATTTCTCATCTATGGCGTACTAGGAGTCATCTACTATCGCCTAGACACTGTTATGCTCTCACTGATGGCAAATACAACGGTTGTAGGCTCGTATGGCGCGGGCTATCGCATCTTTGATACACTTGTTTTTTTACCAAGCCTGATTATCAGTGCCATTGCCTATCCCATCTTCTCCAAACTCTCACTCAGCCACGAGGAACAGTTGAAACTAGCTATAGAGAAATCGTTAAATTTCCTTCTCTTTTGTAGTATGCCAATTGCTACGTTGTTGATCGTAGCTGCTCCCAATATTATCGGTTTCCTCTACCATCGATCTGAATTCACGCCCAGCGTTCCTGTGCTCCAGGCACTCGCACCAGGGCTGGTGTTTCTCTATGCCAACAGTGTATTCGCATCTATAATCATGAGTACAAGGCATGAAAAAAGAATCATTGTTATGGCAGCCATTGCTCTCATCTTCAATCTCGGGCTCAATTTCCTCCTCATTCCTCGCTACCTCCATGTCGGAGCAGCAATCGTCACCAGTCTGACAGAACTACCTCTGCTCGGCAGCTCTGTGCTGTTTACCCCTAGAAATCTGCTACCTCTGAAAAGCCTGCAGGTAGGAGGAAAGATACTGCTTGCATCCGGAGCAATGGCAGCTACGATCTGGCAATTCCGTAACCTCAACATCTTCCTCATCATACCTTTAGGGACTATTGCATATCTCATCACCATAC
>Ga0137458_1000093_pt1 | contig 11463 bp, 7 predicted proteins | sample EasRivERMGT642_2_FD_102311 | JGI IMG/M metagenome (GOLD analysis project Ga0137458, IMG submission 102311) | Soil microbial communities from meander-bound floodplain in the East River, Colorado, USA - East River MetaG ERMGT642_2 | ecosystem: Environmental > Terrestrial > Soil > Floodplain ... | reverse complement strand
CCCGTTCCGCAACGATTTCTTTTATGGTCATCGCTTCGGTGCGTCTGTTACCCAAGCTTACATTTTCACTCCCGATGTTGTGCTCACTTCTAATGTTTACGGCTCGTACTTTCGCCGCCACTGGTGGCGTCAGTCATCAAACTCAAACGAACGCCCCAATGACGCCGCTGATCCTCTCTGTGGCGGCATGGCAAATCTGAAAACCACTTGCGGTAATCAAGGGCGACTCCGGGGCTATGTTTTTGCGGGAGTCGAGCCACGCCTGCGCGTTACCAAACGATTGTTCGGACTGCGGAGCGAAACGGATATGGGCTTCCGCGCCCACTTTGAAGACCAGGATCGCCGGCAGGAAAATGGTGAGCGCCCAAATTCGCGAAGTGGTTTGTTGGTCGAAAATAACGAGCGCCGTAATCAAGCCTATTCAGGTTTTGTCCAGAATAGATTTCTTTTCGGGGACCTGGCGATTACACCCGGAGTGCGCCTTGAACACGTCAAATATCAACGTACGAATCGCCTCTTGGGCGTAAGTGGTAAAACGCAACTTACACAGGTCGTGCCTGGACTCGGCGCTTCTTATAGTGCCAGCGAGAAACTTACCGTCTTCGCGGGCGTGCATCGGGGCTTCGCTCCTCCGCGCACCGAAGACGTCATCAATAACACAACGGGCGGGAGTATCGATTTGGATTCGGAACTGAGTTGGAACTACGAAGTGGGCTTGCGCACGAAACCTCACCCAGCCGTGCGAATAGAGGCCACCTTCTTCCGCATGGATTACCAGAATCAAGTTGTTCCCGCGAGCTTGGCGGGCGGTATCGGCTCCACGTTCACAAACGGAGGCCAAACCCTTCATCAGGGAGTTGAGTTCTCAGCGGGTCTGGATTCGGCGACGATATTCAAACGTCGATATAACATCTATTTGCGCGTCGCTTACACGTTTCTGCCGATCGCGGACTTTCGAGGTGTTCGCTTCAGCAGTGTTCCCGGTTTCATCACTACCAGCGTGAGCGGAAATCGGCTTCCCTACGCTCCTGAGCATCTGCTCAACGCGAGCGTAGGTTATGCACACTCGAGCGGCATCGATGCTTTCCTTGAAACTGTCTACGTAAGCTCCCAGTTCAGCGAAGACCTCAACCGCATAAACCCAGTCACGACAAATGGTCAAACCGGATTGATTCCCAGCTATACAATCTGGAACGCTACGGCTAATTACCGGATTGAAAGTTTTCGAACTACATTCTTCATAACAGCGAAGAACTTATTTGACCGTCTGTATGTTGCGGATCGAGCCCGCGGTTTGTTGCCAGGACCGCCACGTAGTATTCAAGCGGGACTCAAATTCAACTTTTGAGGTCGTAATGTTTTGCTGTCAAGGTCATCCCAGCCACTCTTACTGGTCAGGTTACCGGCAGACGGGGCCACACCGCGTAACCCTGTGGGTCATAGCTAGCTGAACGATGCTCGGACCGAGCGATGTTTGGTGTCTGAGTTGTAACTAGGGCGAATTCTCGCTACTGGCCCGGCTCGGTTTGCGGAAATACGATCTCGCAAACGACTTGCAGTTGTGTCCACAATGCTTCGCTTCGTTGGACAGACCATCTCTGCGCCGTAGTCCCAATCGTTAACTGTAAGGCTCTGCAATGTGTGAATCTCCGCAGGCCTTGCGGATTTACGCGCCATCTCTCATTAGTCGAAAACTACTCGCCTCTGTCTTCGGTCGAGTCGAATAGCCTTTATTTACTTGGAAGAAGGTGTCCTGAGGATGTCGTTTGCCGTTCTGAGAACAAGAATTGCTGCAAACCGGCCTCGACGCATTCAGTTAGAGCAAAACTCCGCAGCAGCTTTATCCCACAAAATCGATTTGAGGAGGATGACCGTATGAACGATAGTCCAGGGCTGAGACAGAAGATCTTCGATCTGTTTCCGTTGTTTGGGAACGCCAGTCAGGATGTGCAAGCTGAGCTTTTTGAGCATGCCAAGCTGGCCGAGCTTCCTGCTGGCCAATTTATTTGCCACGAAGGAAGCAAATGCAGTTGCATTCCGCTTGTGCTGGAAGGTTGCGCCCGTGTTTACAAGCTCAGCGAAGCAGGGCGCGAGATAACTCTATACCGGGTCGAACCGGGCCAGAGTTGTATCATGACTGCTTCATGTATCTTGTCGGGTGTCGAGTTTCCCGCCTTTGCCGCCACGGAAACTGAGGTCGAAGCGATTGTTATTCCTCCTGAAATCCTTCATCGATGGGTCAATCAGTACGAGGTCTGGCGCCAGTTTCTGTGCGGCATGCTGGCCTCACGCTTGTCCGAAGTCATCGCCGTCGTTGAAGAAGTCGCGTTTCAACGCGTAGATACGCGCACGGCTGAGTATCTATTAAAGGCAGCCGGCGCGGATGGCGCGATCAAGAAAACCCATCAGGACATCGCAACGGACATCGGGACCTCTCGTGAAGTGGTCAGTCGGATCCTGAAAGAATTCGAGCATAAGGGATTGATTACTCTCGCGAGAGGTGAGATTCAGACCGAAAACTCAAACGATTTACAGCGGGTCGCGAATCAAGCCATATCCTCGCGCGGCGTCTAGCCTTGAGAAGTCAACGGCCGACTGTGGCGGTCAAGGTGAAAAATACTCTCTTCACTTCTGTGTGACTTTGTCACACTTCTCCCGTCTGAAAAATACTTCTTCGTTTAGGTGACTTAGTCACTGACTTCCCGAGCCACAATCACTAACATCCGCGCACGAAGGGGTAGGCATCCAAGCGCCCAGGCAGATTGCGGTGAACAGAAGAACAAGGGGTCTTTCATAAAACTTATATAGTTCCGCTTTTCGTTTAGCACCTGTCACCTCATTTCCTTCCTGGGCCACGTGAGAAAGGCCGTGCGCCCCTCAGAAGGTGACCAAATCACCTCTTATCGTGGCCTGTGTCACATCTCTAATGGTGTGGACTGGCTTGAATTCCATAGCCGAACCAACAGGAAGCAAAGCCTGGCTGGCCGGCACCTCTGCGTATGCTGCCGACCATAAGAAAATCGGTAAGACCGAATGCACCAACTGTCACGGCGAACTAATAAAGCATGCTGTGATGCACGCTCCCGCAGAAGGCTGTGACATGTGCCATGAGTACACCGAGGATGGAGCAAAAGCTCAGGTCAATTTCACAGTCAAGGGAAACGAGCTGTGCTTCACTTGTCATACCGAAAAACAGGAGGAGTTACAAAAACGATCTTCGAAGCATCCGCCAGCCGAAGATGACTGCTCGAATTGCCATAACCCGCATTCATCCGACAACCCGCGGATGTTGAAAATGCCGCTCAGCGAGTTGTGCGTGACCTGTCATACGGAAAAGCAAGAGGACTTTGACAAGAAGAAATTCTCACATCCCCCGGCGCGCGAACTTGGTTGTGTTACCTGTCACAACCCGCACGCCACCGACAACAGGCCTCTGCTGAAAGCGAAACCTAATAATGTTTGCCTCGCGTGTCACAGCTTGAAGGCTGGAGTCGACGTTGTAGTGAAAGAAGGGAAGTTTGCTCTCTTCCCTGAGACGTTCATTCCGGCTGGCTATCCGGACAAAGCTCGGAAGGTGATTCTCGGCTCGAACGGCCGCGGCCATCCGTTTATGGGCCATCCGGTTGATGGCGTTCCTAATCCGGCAAAGAAAGACAACGAGCTGGCCTGCGTCAGTTGCCACAATCCACATGCCGGCAACTTCCGGCAGATGTTTCAGAACGATCTCAGGGGCCAGGCGCTGTGCCTGAGTTGTCATCAGTGAGGAGGTTCAAAGAGATGATCGCCACACCATCAAGTCTGCGCGGCACGCGCTTTTGGTTCCTGTGCCTCGCCCTCATTGCCTCGGCCTGCGTTGTGCCGGCCCTTGTTAGCGGACAAAAGAACAGATTGAAGAAAAGCGACAGGGCCGAAAAGACGGTGGACATGGTTTGGCCGCTGCCCCCCGACAAACCACGCGTTCGCTATCTCGGCTCGCTTACCGGCAGTACGGATGTTCAGCCACCAAGAAAGAAGGGTTGGCTGACGAAACTCATCAATGAAGAAGAAATCCAACGGGTGATCGGCCTGGGCCGGCCAGCCGGTATCGCGATCGACTCGAAGGGACGAATCTATGTCGCTGACACGTTCCGCGGTGCAGTGTTTATCTTTGATCTTGAAAAGAAAACGCTTGACTTTATTGGTGCTGATGGCCGCGGGAAGCTTGCGAACCCTTACGGCATAGCCATCGATAGCAAGGACAACGTTTACGTTTCCGACACGAAGCTGAAGCGCGTCAACGTCTATGACGTCGCTGGGAATCTGACCGGCTCGATCACCAAGATCGGCGCCGAGACGATCGAAAATCCTGCGGGCGTGGCGATTGACGCGCCCGGTAACCGCCTGCTGATTGCCGATTCGCGCGGGCACAAAATATTTGCCGCCGATCTCACTCAATTAGGCCGCGGCGTTTCATTTGGAAAAGCAGGCGAAGGCGACGATGAATTCCACTTTCCTAACTCTGTCGCCGTGGATCATCAGAGGCGGATCTATGTCACTGACATGATGAACTTCTGCATCAAGGTCTTTGACAAGGACTTTAAGTTCCTCAGGCGCATCGGCGAACACGGCACGGGCTTTGGCATGTTCGATCGGCCGAAGGGTGTCGCGCTCGACAGTCAGGATCACATCTACGTCGTCGATTCATCGTTCAGCAATTTTCAGATTTTCAATCCCGACGGACAGCTTATGTTGTTCGTCGGCGGCTTTGGTCTTCAACCAGGACTATTCCGGCTGCCTTCCGGAATTCATATTGACGGAAGGGATCGGATTTACGTTTCAGATCAGGTCAACAGCCGAGTTCAGATCTTTCAGTTTTTGGGCACTTAAATTATGGAGTGCGGCGACTAGCTTTTTGAAAGCGCGGATAAGTCAGAGCACTCCAAACAAGTTTCCGGCACGAGCCGGAAAGTTAAGGAGGTGAATATGAAACGTAACAAGTTTTTGCTCGTAATCGTGATGCTCGCGCTGAGCGGTTACGCGTACGGACAATTCGCCGGCGACGGTTCCAAGAATACGATCGTCGGCACCAAACATGATTTGCACGCTACTTTCAGCGGTGGTACAGCGGTGTGTGAATATTGCCATGTTCCACATAAATTCAATTCGCTGACTACGCAGCCGCCTCTGCTTTGGAACGTTCAGGTCAAGCCTGGGCCATTTGCCACCTACAGCAGTCCTTCGTTTGATGGCGCCGCCAACATTCGAGATCCCAGCACAGCCAGCTCAACCAGTGGGGCTTCCTACATGAGCTTGCTTTGTCTGAGCTGCCACGATGGCACGATTACTCAGGCTTCTTTCTACCAAATAACTTCCGCGATGGGAGGTTCAGGTTCGACCACGCCGCCGATCATTGGTGAAAGCGGTGGGGCCGGACTGCAAAACGACCATCCGGTTGATTTCACATACAGCGTGGCCCTGGCCACGACAGATGGGGGATTGAAACAACCGACTGAGGGAGCAAGCGTAAGGATCCCTTATGTCGGCAGTCCCGCTCTGCCGCTGTTCAAGGACCAGCCAACTGACGTGAGTGGCAGGTTGGAATGCGCAACTTGTCACAATCCGCACAACGCCACCAATGGCAAGTTTTTGCGGATGGCGAACAGTGGCAGCAGCCTGTGTTTGAACTGTCATGGCGTATGACCATGGATGGGGAAGCGCGAACAGAAATTCGCGCTTCCTCGCTTTTCGCAGTTGGGAAATGTGAGTAATGAAAAACCGGAAACTAATTCTCTCGATTGCCATCGTGGGTTTGGGATGCACAGCCGTTTATCTGGTCGCGCGAGAACGCCACGCCGTGCGCGTGGTCGATCAGGCCCCGAATTCAACCGCACTCTCGTCACCTAATCACTTTTCGCGTCCGGCGACGAAAACATCGACAACCCTAGGCGCTCAGACAATCGCGGCGCCTCTCGGGTCTTTGTTGCAAGCTGCTCCGAGTAATGTCGTGGCGCTGGTTAACGGAGTCGCCATCACTTCGGCGGAGCTCGCAGACGAACTCGACAACCTCTTGACGTCGCCCACGGCGCATGGCGCGTTGAGCGGACAGCAAAAAGACGCGCCGCGCAAAGCCGCGCTCGAAGAACTGATCGTGCGCGAATTGGCGTTCCAGCGCGCGAAGGCGACCGGCATGACCGTCGGCAAGAAGGAGATCGCCGCCATCGTGAAGAAGATCAAGCGGCGCTATCAAACCGAAAAGAATTTTCAGGAAGCACTGAAAACCGAAGAGATTTCCGAGCAGGAATTCGAACGGCGTATCGAGAAGGATTTGCTGCTGCGAAAAATTTCCAAGCTGGAACTTGAAGACAAAGCGCGCGTGAGCGACGACGAGATGCGGCGCTATTACGAAGCCAACAAGGCCAGGTTTGTCCTGCCCGAGTCGCTGCGCCTGTTCAGGATCGTGATCAAGATCGTCCCAGGCAAAGAAGCCGAAGCGAAGGAAAAGGCAGATGACGTTTACGCGAAACTGAAAGCCGGCGCCGATTTTGGCGAAACCGCGTACAAATCTTCCGAGGACGATTATCGCGTCATGAGTGGAGATTACGGCACCGTGCATCGCGGCCAGCTACCTGCCGATTTGGAAGCAACCGTCTTCGCCGCGAAGTTGGGAGTTTTGATTGGCCCGCTCCGCAATAGCGAAGGGTGGCAACTCATCCGTGTTGAAAACAAGCAGGCCGAGCGACAGCTCCGTTTCTCCGAGATGCGCGAAAAGATCAGGACGGCGCTTTATCAACAGCGGGAAAAACAGAGACGAGTCAAGTTCATCAACGAACTGAGGTCGGTCGCTAAGATCGAGTACTTGAGGTAGCGCAGTAGCGCCAGCTATCTGTTTGCGCACTAGCGATTTGATCAATGACCCGATTAAGAGAGAAGCAAAACGAAGTCAGTACGCGAAGCGGGCCAGTGTCAGAGGCCCGCGCGTCGCCAAGGCCTGGCTTCCGCCCCCTCACGACCGGATTTCTGACACGCGCTGCGCTGCCGAGTATCGCAGCAATCTCAATCGCACTGTTGCAGGCAACCACGACGATGGCGCGGTCGCGCATCGACGATCCGTCTAAGACCTCCTTAGTTTTGCTTTCAGAGATCCAAGTCACGGATACCGATTCAGGATCACAGATCACGATTGCGGCCGACGATGCGCTCGGTGAAATTTCAACGCGAGTGATTGGAACGTGGTTCGAAATCCGGATTCGGCACGCAGACACCAGCCGCACCCAGCGTAATTTTGCAGGAAGAGGGTTCGACTTAGGTCATGTCGTTCAGAGCGGCAGCGTTGCTGTCTTCCTGTTTAGATTGCGGCGCGGCGCGACCGCCCGTGCAGTCCCAGAGTCGAATTCTGTTCGGGTAATTGTATCTTTGGCCACCCCACCCGGCTGGAACTGGTCAAACACAAGTCTTCGCGATCAGTCTTTGAGCTCGCCGGCGAATCTACTCCTGCCGTTGCGTTCGGGATCGCGAAGAGGTGAAGTCGAATCAGCTTCACGGCCGGAGAGCATTCGCGCCGTAAACCTTAATGACCTGCCGCCCTTATCGAGAAAGATTACGATCACAGAGACTGCGCCAATCATACCAGTCTCGAATTTCGTTTCGATGCCAGTTCCTAAAGTAGTGATCTCGGATCAGCCCCCGCCTCCGGCGCAAATCGCAAACAGCCGGTTGCCTCCAGCGCTGCGCAAGCTTGATCTCACACAAGAGTCAGTTGTGCCAGCGCTGAACTTTTCAAAGACTCTTCCACTCGTCGGGCCATTGCAGTTAGTGATTTCCAAAGAGCCGCCGTCTCCGCCAAATGTGGCCACAAAAACTCCACCGCTGCCATCACGGCGACCAAATGTTTCACTGACAAGCTCGGCGCCGATTCCGATAGTTCTTGATGCCGGCATCTTCGCCGCGTCTTCTGTTGTGCCGATTACCGACGATTCGCCACCTCCACCGGCGCCGATAAAAGTGGCCTCAGATAAAGCTCCGGTGCTCAAGTCATCAGTGACTCCGGATCGCATGACGGAAGAGGCGAACAAGCCAGTTGAGAAAACTGAGTCGGAATCAGAATTGGCAACGCCAGCGCCAGTCGATACGGGGGCGGTTACCGAGTCAGAATCTGCAAAGGTGGTCGATCCAACCAAACCTGCACCGGCGCAGATAAATCTTCCCAAAGGTCCTCTGCCACAGCCGAGAGGTCGCGCGCCGCTCTCATCGGAGAAGCGATTTGAGTTAAGCGGCGTCATCAGCATCGATTATTCAAAAACCAATCAATCTACTACTCCTGACAGGGCCGGCTTCGGCAACGCGATTAAGAACCGCGGCCGCAATCTGGGCCTGGGGCTCGACATGCACCTGGGAACGTTCGTTATAGATCCGCGCTTTCTGAAACTCTCGTTTGACACAGGCTTTACCACTAATCGTGGGGCCTTCGACGAGTTTTCGACGCGCCAGGGAAATAAGGGCGCCGCGTTCTATCTGGACTTCTTGCCGACTTCGCCCTATCCGTTCCGTTTTCACTTCACGCGCCAGAACACAAATTTTCTGGAGACGCAGATTTCTTCGGCCAGCACCGGCCGCCGCAGTCTTGGATTCGATTGGTCGTTGCGCAAACCGCGTTGGCCGAATCTTTCCGTTAACTTTGAAGACACCAGTTACGCCTCCAGGTTCGTTGCCAGCTCGGCGTTCAAGAGTCAGTCAGGAACGCTGTCGCTCAGTCTGACAGACAACGTCAAAGGGTGGGACGTAAATTCAAACTTCAGCAAACAATCGGCGACTGAGGGAATTACGAATCTCAAGACCGATTTGAACTTCTTGCGGTTTGACGCGCGGCGGCAGCTTTCAAAGAAGTCGAATCTGTTTGTGACTTCGTTTTTCGAGAAGCTTCATTTCAACAATCCCCGTACTCGTCTCGCCCAGGAGTTTTCCTTCTTCGACATCCACAGCGACTTTAGTTTGCAGCAAACGAAGAAGTTGAGTTTCCGCGCGTCGCACCAGTTTTATTACAGCAGCAATGACCAGGTCGCGATGCCCAGCGACCCGGGCGCGCACGAACAGCGAATAACGCCCGATCAGCCGCCGCCGAGATCGGTCACTTCCTTCAACTCTGCGCAGGGCCAGATCAATTATCGAGTGTTTCCGGCGCTGAATTTCAGCGGCAGCGCCAGCGCTCGTTTCATTGCTACGCCGGAGAGCACGTCGGAGACTGCGGCGAGGTTCCTGGATTTCACGGCCAGCATTGCCTGGAACAAGCGTTTGGGTTTCGCCGAAACTCGCGCCAGCTTCGTCGAGGGCATCACGCACGTGCGCTCCAGCTTTGGCCAGAGTCGTGGGGTGGAGTTCCGCAGCTATTCGGCCGGCATCAGCATGGGCCGAATTAGTCGCGCGCTGGTGACGGCGGACTTCAGTTCAACGACTCGGCCCGACGCTTTTCAGATCGGCGGGTCGTTCTCCCAGAAGTATTTCAACGTGGCTGTCGAAACCCACGCCGTCAGCCGCTTCCGGATCCGCGCCTCGGTCGGAGAAAACCTCCTCGACTATGCGACTGCCAGCGGGAGCGAACATTTGAAGACCGCGACCTACTCATTGAGCGTCGACGACAAATGGTTCACGGTGCTGCTCAATCACAACTCGAACAGCGGCGTGCGCGATGTCTTTCTGGCGCCGATCACTTTGGACAATACGCGAATCTTTCGCGTGCTGCCGATCGATTCGCTGGTGCGCGATCCGTTGCTGAACGGCTCAGCGGTGTTCACCCTCGGCCTGGTGAGGTTCAAACCTCGCAACGGTCTGGATCTCGAAATCCGGTATCTGCGTGACAAGGTCCTGTTCGCGAGAACCAACAACGTCTTTACCGAGCAATTCGACGTGCTCGCTCGGTATAAGCTGGGCAAGATCACTTTGACCGGCGGCTTCATAGTTTTCCAGCAAGATACTGAAGATTTATTCCGTCGCGGCCGAAAATATTTTGTCTTTCGGCTGTCGCGGCCCTTCACGCTGTTCTGAGTTGAAGAAGTCAGTACCCTCCGCGTCAGCGGATGGGTTCCTGATCTGACTAAAAGTTATATGAAACCGGACCGAAGCAAAGCAATGAAACTCGCGATCGGCGCAATACTATTGTGCGGCCTCTCGCTGTTTCTGTTCGGCGCTTCACTCGCGAACAATGATCGAGACGATCGAGGCGGACTCGTCTGGCCCAAGCCGCCTGATCGCGCTCGGATCAAGTATCTCCAGAGTATTTCCTCGCCGAAAGACCTGAAACTCAAGCAAGGTTCGCTGTTCAAGCGCATCGTCAAGAAGATCGTAGGTATCAGCGACGCTGACACGACGATGGTGTCCCCATACGGGATCGCGACCGACAGTCAGGGCCACATCATCGTGGTCGATTCAAAGTCGCGTCTGGTTCACGTCTTCGACCAGCGCGGCAAGAAATACTTCTCGATTCAGGCGCCCAGGAACGAGACGTTTGTTTCGCCAATCGGCGCCGCGGTCGATGCGGCCGACAATATCTTTATTTCCGATTCCTATACCGGAAAGATTCTCGTCTTTGACAAGAGCGGCAAGTTCATCAAGCGTCTCGGCCCGGACGAAGGCCAGTTCGATCGGCCCACCGGAATTGCCATCGACAAAACGCGCGGTCGTCTCTATGTGGTGGAAACTCGGAAAGGCGAAGTCGACGTCCTGAGTCTGTCGGGCGCTGAGCTTTTCAAATTCGGCAAGCGTGGAGTGGGTAAAGGCGAGTTCAATCGCCCGACGCAGATCTGCATCCGCGACGATCGCGTTTACGTCACCGACACGCTGAACGCCCGCATTCAAGTTTTCGATCTGGAAGGTCAGTTCGTTTCCACCGTCGGCCGTTTAGGAGATGCCATCGGCGATCTCGACAAGCCGAAAGGCGTGGCCGTCGACAGCGAGCAGCATATTTATGTCGTGGGCGGGCTGCACGACGTCGTGACGATTTTCGATCAGCAGGGAAGGTTTCTGCTCTCGTTCGGCGGGAGCGGTGCGCGCCGCGGCGAGTTTTCCCTGCCAACAGCGATTCACATCGACAGCGATGACAACATCTACGTCGCGGATACTTACAACCGGCGCGTGCAGGTATTCAAGTACTTGCGCGAGGCGCCAGAAGCCGGTCAGTGAACAATGCGAGCCTGGGGACGAACAGTTTTGTTGGTGAGCGTGCTTTTGGTGATAGGTGCGGCCGTGTATAGCCAAAACTACAAATCATCCCTGCTGAACACGCGGCACGATTTCAGCTTCCACAGCTTTAGCGACACCAAGGCCGTGTCGGAAGAGCAGGTATGCGTCTTTTGTCACACGCCGCACAACGCGACGCCGAACGTGCCGCTGTGGAATCGCAGTGGCACTATGGCCGCGCCGCAAACCTACAACAGTTCCACGCTGCATGCGACGGTGACCCAGCCAACGATCGCCGATGTATCGAAGCTTTGT
>Ga0137458_1000092_pt1 | contig 11492 bp, 7 predicted proteins | sample EasRivERMGT642_2_FD_102311 | JGI IMG/M metagenome (GOLD analysis project Ga0137458, IMG submission 102311) | Soil microbial communities from meander-bound floodplain in the East River, Colorado, USA - East River MetaG ERMGT642_2 | ecosystem: Environmental > Terrestrial > Soil > Floodplain ... | reverse complement strand
TAGCCCGCATTCGCTTTCACTCTTGCAAAATGCTTTGCTTTCTGGTAGAGTAAGGCTACGCAGGAGACTGTGAAAGTAAGATAACTGACACACCATGCAGCTTTCGCTGTTGTTCCTTTACTTTGTGCGGAAATGGGTGCCAGCCTTCTCCAGCGATGAAGGTCAGACCGCACTTCTGACTTTTTCCCGCAAAGGGATTTTCTCTTGATAGATCGCCCCTGCGGGCCTTTATTTCCTCCCCAGCCTAAAGGCGGGGGTACCCACAAAGGGGGATGGGGTGGAGAAGGACTCTGCATGCACCGAACTAGGTGCTATTGCTACAAAATTGCCTTTCCCGTTGACTGGTGGAGGGATGACAAGTCCAAGTATCCGTACAATTGAGCGCCGCCAACCCGGCCCCATACTGCTGGGAGATCTACTGGAGATCTTGATCCAGCTAAATCTCAGCGAACTGCGTGGCATGGCCCGCGAGTATGAAATTGCTACGAGTGGGTTGGGCAAACAGCAACTAGCAGAAGCTATCCTGGAAAAAATTAAGCAGCCTGAGGCTGTGCGCCGCGTAGCAGCAACACTGGAGAAGCACCAGCGTCAGCTCTTGGCCGCCTTGACGCTTGCAGGCGGCTCGATGACCGACGATGATCTCAATGGGCTATTTCAGCGTTTCTCTTTGGGCCAGCCCAGCCAAATGCACGGGACTGTGGCAGCATTGCAAAAAAAAGCTTTGCTTTTCCGCGCTAGCCTAAATAACTCGGCACACAACAGCAAGGTCAGTGAACTGAGCAGCACATCACTCGATATTGGCTGGTATATCCCCCTGGAGGTCCGTTCTGCTCTCCGTGTATCGATGCCTATTACGCCTTTCAATGAGGTTGCCGACGAGCAGAATAAGGTTACACTAAGTGAACCATATGGCTTGCTTGCTGACCTGCTCTTGGTTGCATATGCATTGGATGGCTATCACCTCAGGACAGAAGATGGCTGGCAGGAGCCGGATACCACAATGCCTACTCCTGACTCTGACCAATTCAACTCGCATTCAACAGATGGCTCTGTCCCACTGCCTCCTCCGGCTGATATGCCCTCTGTACTCTTTCTTTCGTCGCTACAAGAGGTTGCTAAACGCTCACTAGAGTTCCTGCGCTTCGCTGTCCGTTTGTTACGACTGGCCGATGTCCTCTCTACGAATGAGCATGATAAAAGAAGGCCCTCTCTACGAATTTTGCCCGATGTAGCCCCATTATTGCTTGGTCCCAAACGTGGCGAGGCACTACGCAATCTTTTTGAACTCTGGCTAGCACACTCATCTTACGGCGAATTATTTGAGTTGCAAGAGGATGGTCTGCGCTTACGTTGCCGCGCCACTTCGTTCAATTTACCCAATCTACGCTCGGGTGAGCTAGATGCAGAGCATAGCGAGGCACGCCAGACCATTATTGCCTTGTTAGCCCAAGCCCCTCTTGACCAGTGGATTAGTTTTCCCGCCTTTGTTCGCTTTGTTTATCGCCTGAACCCGTTTTTTTTGCAACGGCGGAGCCGCCTCTTGCCTACGCCTCACTGGTGGATTGAGCAAGATAAGGGTCGCCCTTTACGCCCTTTACAGCTGAATGATTGGTTACAAGCCGAATCCCATTATCTGGAACGTTTCGTCTATGGCCCTCTTCATTGGTGGGGCATCTGCGATATAGCTACTACGAATGATGGCAGTCTGCTTGCTTTTCGCCTGACACCTCTTGCCAATCAGCTGTTGCATGGGCTGGAACCTCCAGAGGCTCCTATACAGGATTATAATACTCAACCGGATACGTTAAAAATACTAGATGCCAACGAATTGCTCGTCACCTGCTCTTCGCATGCATGGCAGATTATTGAGTTATTGGAAGCGTTTGCCGAGACTGCTGGTATACTTCATGGCTGCCTCCGCTATCGCCTAACACCAAAAGCACTAGGTCATGCACTCAGTCGGGGTTATCGCCCAGTTGCACTACTGGAACTTTTACGCAATGTTACAACTAATGGTTCTTCACCTGACAGTTCTCTTTCTCAGATGCTTGCACAACTGGAGCAATGGATCGCAAGTTATGGACATGTTCGTATCTACACAGGTGTTTCATTGCTGGAAACAACAGATCCTGTGGTAATGCGCGAACTCTCAGCAACCACTTCATTAGATGATTTGGTAATCAAGCCTATTCATCCTACATTGCTTGTTCTCAAAAAGGGGGCAACAGAACGCTTGATAGATGATCTCAAGCGACGTGGACAATTCCCTCTCTTGCATGATGAGGAGCCTTATGAACCAGAGCGATCTTGATCTTCTGCAGACAGTTCCAACTTATCATCTGGGGTCAGTGGTAAAGACAAGACACATACCGTTTTCTCAGCCAAACTTTAATAAAGCATCACTAACTGGAATTTCTACGTCACTATCGCTTCCTCCTGAGACTATACTGGAGTTGGCTAACCATCTTTTCGATCCAATGTCCATTGCTGTTGTACTACAAGGCCTTGGTGAATTTGAGACCGCTATTTTACGAGAACTGGTCGCATGTGGAGGACGAGCAAATAGTCGCGATCTCGCTCTTTACTTAACCTATGTCGGCTTGCTTACTCCCTCTAAGAAACCTGGGTCAGCTAGCTTTGACGCTCCGCCAGCCTCTTCGCCAACTCTGCCTTTGCAACCTCCGCAATATCCTCCTGCTCATGCCCATGGTGTGTTTGAGATGGCACTACGTCGTCTCTTGACATTCGGACTGGTATTCTGGGGCAAGCAAACTAACTTTGCAGGGCGCGATTATACTAACGGTACGCCTGACGGCGTGCTCATTGTTCCGATGGCTGTCAGGGCTGTTGTACAGCAAGAGTGGCTACTCAATGCTGATGAAGCTACTGAAGACCAAAGTACCGACGTTGGCGATGGAGCACAGGCTCTGCAACGTGCACTCTACCTCTACTGGTCACTAGTATCATCAATGCGCGATGGCCTACCACTGGTAACTAATGGCTTGCTAGCACGCCCAGCTTTGCGCCATATTGTAGAACATATGCCGATGCAAGAACAGAAAGATCAGATACGTACCGAGAGTGATTTGCCTCTTTTACTCTTTATAAGGCTCTTATTGATGCAATTAGGATTGCTGCAAGAACGGCACCATGCCCTCTATACGGCTCCCGCTGAAGCTTATTTTTCATTACCATTAGTTGAACGAGCACGTCGCTGCTATCGCCTATACCTCGATACGCCTTTCTGGAACGAAATATTATATCTGGCTGAAGTCAATGTACGGCCTAGACCAGCACCGCTAGACCCGGCCCATGAAGAGGTGGTGCGTGCACGCCAAGCAGCTATAGAGCGTCTCAGGTATGAACAAATTGGTGAATGGCAGGATATAGCAGCCTTCATTGCACATACCAAGTTGTATGTGCCATATTTGTTGTTTCCACATCAGTTTGGCTCACGGGCAGAGCGGTACTCTTACGGGAGCAATCCCTATGGCTGGGATTTCCGGCTACGACGCGGCTGGTTGACCCATCGTGAAGGATGGCATATGATCGAAGGGGGGTTCATTCGTGCAGTTATTGGCGGACCGCTGCACTGGTTGGGATTGCTAGAACTCGATCGAGAGGAAAATCCAGCAGCGTGTCGCCTCTCGCCAGGATCCAGGGTGCTCATGAGCACTACCATCCTAGAAACTTCGCAGGAAACATGGGGTCGGCTGATCATCCAGCCTAATTTTGAGCTAGTGGTGTTAGCCCCCGTCTCCGAGGCTCTACTCGTCAAGCTCGATCATTTTGCTGATCGCATCCGTCTCGAACATATTGCACAGTACCGCATCTCCAAATCGAGCGTGATGCGTGCTATTTCCTATGGTCTCCAGGCACAGGACATCTTGGAGGTATTGGAGCATGCATCTGGCACCAAAATTCCTCAGAATGTGCATTATTCCCTGATCGAGTGGGAGCGTCAAGCTCGACGTATCGAGTTATGGCCAAACTCGACCTTGCTTGAGGTGGATGATGAAGCTGTGCTTGATACTCTGTTCGCTGATGAGCAGACACGTACACTCTTTCGCCGTCGCTTGGCTCCCAGAATGGCAGAAGTCAGTCCTAGACACTTTGGGGCCGTCCAGGAACTCCTCTGGCAACATAACTATTTACCTGCCCTGAGTTCGGTTATCACACACGAGACGGCTCAGAAAGACTCTCCAACGTCCCGTGAACCACAGTGGCAACTAGACAATGATGGGCTATTACAGCCCTGCTATGCTGTCCCCGATTTCTATCTCGTTGCAGAAGTTGAGGGCTTTTGTGAGTACGATGAAGCAACCTCGCAGTATAAAATCACTGCAGCCTCCGTGCACCGTGCGCTTGAGCAGGGCATAACATTTGAGTCTATCATGCATTTCTTGCAGCAGTATTGCGATGGTGGTATTCCTGCAGCACTGTTGATCCGTCTTAAACTGTGGGGCAACGGCTATGGGAACAAGCAGAATATAGAGGTGGTACGAGCACCACTTCTTTGTCTCGCTGCAGAGCTATTGCACGATCTGGAAGCTGACGAAGAGCTTGGCTCTTTACTTGGACCCGAAGTTGAGCAACAATCTCGCCTTGTGCGCGTTGATCTGGACAATCTGGAGCGAGTTCTTGCCTTGCTGCACGCACGTGGCTTTAGCGTCGAGTAACCAATACTTCTCGTTAGGGATTGTGCGAAAACAACTTCCCCAAGTTCCCTGGAGAGGGATGGCCCCTCAGATCGGGAGGTTATTTCTGCATGACCCCTTAGTTTAGTGATATGATATTCGAAGAGGAAAAATATGAATGAGATGTATAAGCTAGCAATCGATAGAATAGCGCATACGTGCACAAAAGCAATCATCGAGCAACTTCTTGAGCTAGGGCTACTGGCTCAAGAACATCGACAAGTACTTCTTCAAAGAGTGGACACTTTCTTTGCCACACGTCGCAGTGGAGTCTTGAACGGTCGCTCTAATGGAAAGTACAGTGCTTTGAGCGATACTTCAACAGCATATTAGGCGTTATCTCAACTTGCCTTGGATTAGACACTTGGTAAACATGTGTTTTTGACCATCGGCTAATATGCCAAAGGGTTACTATTTTCTTGACCAAACCTATTGACAAAGCCACAATGCTGTGGTATCTTACTATCGTAAACGATATGCGGAACACAAATTCTGCATATGCGGGAGTGGCTCAGTGGTAGAGCATCTCCTTGCCAAGGAGAAAGTCGCGGGTTCGATCCCCGTCTCCCGCTCCCAATTCCCGGCGACGTTGCCAAGTGGTAAGGCACGGCTCTGCAAAAGCTGTATTCAGCGGTTCGAATCCGCTCGTCGCCTCCATCAAATAGGCGTGGCATAGGTCACGTCTCTTCCCTTTTTAGAGCATGTCATCGCCAACTCATTTCACCTGGATTTCTACTCATGGGTCAACCACGTACCTATTCCGCTGAAGCGATCATTCTCAAACATTCAGACCTCGGTGAGGCAGATCGCATTGTCACGCTCTTTACTCCCTACAAAGGGAAAGTGCGTGCCGTCGCAAAAGGGATACGGCGTCCTATTAGTCAAAAGGCTGGTCACCTCGAATTACTCTGTTATAGTCGGCTACACATTGCACAGGGACGCAATCTTGATATCGTTACTCAGGCTCAGTCAATTGAAAGCTTTGTTCATCTGCGCAATCAACTCTGGCATATGACCTGTGGCTTTTATCTCGCTGAACTTGTGGATCGCTTTATCGAGGACGATGCTCAGCATCTAGATGTCTACAACCTGCTTCTAGAGACATTGCGTATACTGGATGCCCACGCACGAGAAATACAGCAAAGCAAGACTCAGGGAGTTACAGATGCAGCCGCGAGCTATGATCGTATACAATTGCTACTACGCTACTTTGAAATCTACCTGCTCTCCTTTGTTGGCTATGAGCCTGTTTTACGTGCTTGCGCACATTGTAAAGCAGAATTGCTGCCACGCGAGAATGGCTTTAATCCTTCTCTGGGTGGTGCGCTCTGTCCCGATTGCTCACACTTATGGAGCCAAAATCTCTCAATGCATTCCCTGAAGGTCTTGCGCTTATTGCAAAGAACCGCATGGCCCCTTGTGCCACATTTTCGCTTCGATGGTTCACTACGCGCCGAAGTAGAGGCTGCCACCCATAGCCTGTTACGCTTCCATCTTGAACGTGACCTGAAGTCATGGAGCTTCCTAGAGATGCTCGAGCTAAGAGGCCAGAACTTGATCGCGGATTGACAGTTCCAACAAACCACATCAAATTTGTCCCTCTTTTCCCCTTGCTTTGATCTTCCCATCAGACAATAATAGAAGTGTCTCTCGGCAAAAGCTGAGCAAATCTATTTGCACTGTTCTAATCTAAAAAGTTGCATAGGATACTCCCGCTGTATATTCTCTGATCAATTGAGATTTCGACCAATTTTCTAACAGTAGATAGAATAAGCTAGCTATGCATCTCTCTCTGTTGCTCTCAGGGAGTACGACAACGAAGGAGTGTCTACACTATGTTTCAGGGAACACGCAGTCATTTTCGTCGCTTGACTCTATGGACTATGATGACTCTAATGATGGCTCTGATTGTACCTACTACCAACGCCTGCGCAGCACAACAAAAAGTTGTCAAATCTCTGTACACCTTTACGTCATTTACCAATAGCAGTGAAGCGCAGATGTATGTCTCCCAGTCAAAAGACGGTCTCAACTTCTCTAAACCGATCGGGCCAGTCTATAAACCACCAAAAGATCTACTACGCGATCCAAGCATCATACATCATAAGCAGGATGGTCGCTATTATATCACTTACACCACGAATTGGACTGGTAATACAATTGGAATTGCCTACAGTACTAATCTCATGCATTGGACATTGCTTAAGAATATTACTCTGCCATCGACTGTTTTGGTGAGCTGGGCTCCAGAATGGTTTATAGATACTGATGGAAGCGTCAATATCATTGTTAACCTGAATAGCACGAATAAAGGGAATGCAAACTTTATTCCGCAGAAGATTACCGCACTCGATAAGTCATTGACCATCTGGAGCAATCCGACTCCTCTAGAGGGCCTGTCACCCAATTATATTGATACATTCGTGGTCAAGGTCGGTTCCACCTATCACGCCTTCGTTAAGAATGAGACCAAGAAATATATTGAGCATGCCACTGCTACAAGCCTCACTGGTCCATATAGCTTTGGGAAGGATACCGAGGACTGGGCTGGCTGGGGAAATAATCTTGAGGGCCCTACAGTTTTCCAATTAGATAATGGCACTTGGCGTATTTTTATGGATGGTTATGCATCTCATAAGTATTATTACAGCGACAGCTCTGATAATTTTCAAAAATGGACGCCGAAGGCCGAGATACCAGATGGCCTGTCCAGCGTTGTACGTCATGGCACAGTGCTCAAAGAAGAAGTGTAATACTGGTGATGATCCTTCCTGAATGAGGAAATACTTTTGATTATCTTTCCTCGTTAAGGAGGCATACACATTTCTGCCTCTTTATCTGCTCCTCCAATCGCCTCATTGTACATCTCATGGGCATTTTCTTTCCCAAGGATTCGCCAGAAATTTAGTGAACGTTTATAATACTCTAGGAATTCAATTTTAGATTCTTTATCTAAAGGAAATAACTATGATTCATGTCTACGAGCTATCCAAGCTAAATGCAGAGCAACGGATACGTCTTATGCGCCGTGCTGAGGTTGCCATTGATGAGTTGCTTGAGTATGTGCGCCCCATTGTACGTGCTATACGCGACAGGGGAGATGAGGCCCTTATCGAGTTTATGGAGCGCTTCGATCATGTACGATTGAAAGCTGATCATCTATGCGTGAGTCGCGAGGAGATTGCACAGGCCCACAAGCAGCTTGATAGCTCCATCCATCATGCAATTGAGCATGCTGTGCATAATGTACGTACCTTCCACGAGCGCCAGATGCCGCATGAGCAATGGTTCACTCAGGTCGCACCCGGTGTGATGGCTGGTGAGCAGATTACACCCATTAGTAGTGTAGGTCTCTATGTTCCACGTGGTAAAGGCGCTTTTCCTTCAGTAATGTATATGTTGGCAACTCCTGCTAGCATTGCTGGTGTTTCTCGTATCGTTGCTTGCACACCACCAGCTCCCGATGGCACAGTTGATCCAGCATCGCTGGTGGCCGCCGATCTGTGTGGTGTACATGAGATCTACCGCATCGGTGGGGCCCAGGCAATTGCTGCCCTGGCATATGGGACTGCCAGTATCGCACGAGTCCATAAGATTACTGGCCCAGGTAATCCATATGTCTCGGCAGCTAAGCGTTTGCTCTATGGAACTGTTGATGTGGGCCTGCCAGCAGGACCTAGTGAGTCGATTGTGCTGGCAGATGAAAGTGCTGATCCCGAACTGATTGCACGTGATCTCCTTGTCGAAGCTGAACACGGACCAGACTCTTCCAGTCTGCTAGTCACCGATAGCCGTCCCTTGCTTGAGGCAGTTCTCTCCCTGCTACCCAACAAGATTGCAGCACTTCCGGAGCCCCGGCAAACGTTCTGTCGCAGCGGCTTTGAGAGCGAACAAGGCACAGGTGGTCTGATACTGGTCGAGAATATGCACAAGGCCATCGAATTTGTCAATGAGTATGCGCCAGAGCATCTACAAGTGTATGCACGCGAACCATTTGCCTTGCTCTTGGATCTCAAGAACGCAGGCGAAATCCTGATTGGACCCTATACGCCAACCCCGATGGGCAACTATTGTCTGGGTACCAATGCGATTCTGCCGACTGGTGGTTTTGCTCATACATTCTCATGTACAACTGTCTTCGATTTCCTCAAGCGCACAGGGATAGGATATATGACAGCTGAAGGATATGCTGGTCTAAGCGAGGTGACACGCCAACTCGCTGAGTTCGAGGGTTTCCCTGCACATGCTAAGGCGGTCACAGAACGTCCTGCGCCTCGCTGATATTTCTTTAACCGCAAGTGCGTTCCGACTTGAAATGAGGTCATTTCTTAGGTCAAGTTCGGAGCGCATTTATGATTCATCGTCCATTAGTGGCACTCCATCTGGTGTAAACTGTGCGGCTTTAAAAGTATGGAATCAACCACTGCTCACCAAAGGAAAGATGTGTTATAATGCTACAACAAAAGTCTAAGCTCAGAGCCAGTTTGGCAAAATGCGGTTGAGCTTAGGTAATTCAAAAAGGTGATTTCTCTTGAATCGATCATGCCTGCGGGCACCTTTGTTTCTCCCCATGTATACATGCAGGGGTACCCACAAAAGAGGAAGGGATGGCAAATAATTATCCGTTCGATCCCAACAATGTAGCATCTGTGGGTCATTCGGCTATCTCACAAAATGACCAAAGAGGTTCCCTACCGGAGACTCCGTATATCTCTACCCCACATACTTCCGGTATAGAACAAGTGGCTACAGCGTCTTCTGCTCCTCTGGCGGAGCACATGGCTGGATTTGGCAATTGGACACCTCCACATCGATTGATGGCTGGCACAATCCTTTCTGGAGGCCGTTACAAGATCGAGACGCTGGTGGCCTCTGGTGGTATGGGTGCTGTCTATCGCGCAATAGACACACGTTTTAACCGACCCTGTGCAGTAAAAGAGATGCTCAATGAGTTCAGCAATGAGACCGATCGAGCCCAAGCAGTGGAATGGTTCTTACGTGAAGCTACACTCCTGCTCGATCTCAGCCATCCTTGCATTCCGCGTGTACGCGATTTCTTTGCCGAGAGTGGCCAGTACTATCTCGTCATGGACTTTATCGATGGCCACACATTAGCTGAGGTGTTAGAGCGTGAAGGCCACATAGCTGGCCTGAACGGGACGCGCGGGATCTCAGAAGAGCGCAGTCGCAGTTGGATGCAGGAACTATGTGGCGTGCTAAACTATCTGCATGGGCAGTCCCCACCTGTGATCTTCCGCGATCTCAAGCCCTCAAATATTATGGTGACAAATCGCAACGAAATTAAATTGATCGACTTCGGTATTGCACGTACCTTCCAGTCACAACATCAGGCCACTGTGATTATGACGCTAGGCTATGCACCACCTGAGCAATTACATGGCATGCCAGAGCCACGTAGTGACATCTATGCACTGGGGGCTACGATGTATCGACTACTTACGCGCCATGACGTAGCTAATAATAAACCCAGTATTTTCTCTTTCCCTCCTTTACGTTCATTACGCCCAGATATTACTCCGGCCTTTGAACAAATCATCACCAAGGCATTGATGCCAAACTTAGAGCAGCGTTGGGCATGTACTGAAGAGATGGAGCACGCCATTCTAAATCTGTCCCCGCTTCCCTCAGCAGAAGCCATACCATCCAGAACAGTGCCATCGAGTACTCCCTCATCTCCAAGTTCACCATCACAAACTCTTAATGTGGCACAACCCAGTCCACGACCGAGTGGCACTCCACAGGTAGCATCACATACAACGACTGGCCCCGCTGGCTCCTATATTACTGCCGCATTGAATCACCTGAGTGCCCTACCAGCAAGGACTGAGGATGCCTATAATGCTGTGCAAACAGCACATACCATGGAGCCCAACAACTCAATTGTGCATAAAATCTTTGGACAGGTATTTGCACGCCGTCAGCCACCTAATGTCGATAATGCCATACGTGCCTATATACGATCAGTAGAGCTGTACCCTAATGATGCAGAAACGCATAAATTCTTGGGAGATGTCTGGCTCTATCTACGCCCTAACTATATTCAAGCTATTTCGGCATATACCCAAGCACTCCGCTTGAACACTAATGATTTTGAAGCACATGAGCGCCTAGCACTGTGTTTGGAGAAGGCTGGTCAGTTAGATGCCGCTTTGCGTGAGTACCAAGAAGCATTACGCTTGGCTGCAAGGCCATCACAAGTTCCGCTTGTACTGCTCAGGTTGCACTTCGCAATCGGCCAAATCGCTAGGCGCTTAGGTTTAAGCCAACTTCCCGTGGCAGAAAACGCCTTTATCCAGGTGCTCATCCTCAATCCTTCCGACCACCGGACACGTTATTTGCTGGCCCAGGTATATGAGCAAGAAGGCAAATTGGATGAAGCATTCCGACAATGCGGATATGTGTTGGGGCCACTGGGAAATAGTGACCCGACGGTCAGCCAGATGTATAATAGCTTAAGAATTCGCTTAGGACGATAAGAGGCAAACTTCTGTACATCCTATATTTGGCATGAAGGGAATGTATCTTATGAGTACGCAACGTCTCATTTCTAGGAGACAAAGCAGTAAACGCCTACCTACTACTTTTTCTTTATTTGGTAGGTTACTAATCATTTGGCTGGCATTCTCCTCTACTGCCTTCGCTGCTCAATTTTCAGTTCCTCCACCAAGTCTTTTACGTGCAGGGGTCTCTGTCGTCCGCTTGCTTGTTACGTATCATAAACCCAATAATTCCGGAACAGTGTATTGTACCGGCTTAGGCGCGATTGTGGCAAGC